>MDSW01137878.1_pt1 | contig 60185 bp, 58 predicted proteins | sample 811171 | NCBI WGS metagenome assembly MDSW01 (sample SAMN05326641, study PRJNA326480) | marine metagenome | isolation source: seawater | place: Atlantic Ocean: North West | collected 2012
GAGAATAAAGATTTAAGCCTAGGATACTTCCTTAAGGTTCATTGGATTGGATTAAGTTGATTCTTACTAATTCAGATAATAGGCAATTGGGGGCTTAATTATGGGAGTCCATGGAATTATTTCATATGGCGCCTACATACCTAGAGGCTGTCTGCTGCGTTCATCGATAGTTGAATTCACAGGCAAAGGTTCAAATAAGGGCTCTAGATCGATTGCATCGTATGATGAAAATACGACCACCATGGGAGTTGAAGCTGCTCGAAATGCTTTAAAAGGGTCAGAGACTGAACCTAGAAAACTTTGGTTTTCAACTGTCGTCCCTGCATACATGGATAAAACAAATGCAACAAATATCCACTCAGCCCTCCGGTTGGACGATTTTGTAGAAGCGGTCGACTTTGGGAGTTCAACCCGTTCAGCAATAGGAGCTTTATCTAGTGCTTTAGAAAGCGATGAACCAACTTTGGTAGTCACTGCAGATCTAAGAACAGGACCATCAGGTGGAACCGAAGAATCCACTGGTGGGGATGCTTCTACAGCTTTATTACTCGGTACAGATGAACAAGGAGCTTTACTCGCAGAGTATCTAGGCGGGATTGCTATAACGTCAGACTTCACTGACAGGTGGCGTGTGCCAGGAAGTTCTTACTCTCAAGTATGGGAAGAGAGGTTTGGGGAACAGGCATATAAGTCACTCGTTGACAGAGCTTGGAGTGAAGCTTTGAAGAAAGTTGATATGAAAACTGAAGACATAAGCGTGGCGCTTGTATCAGGTCTGCATTCTCGAGCTGTAGCCAGATCGACTCCTTTGCTTGGCGTTGATGCTTCTGATGACTTGACTGAGCAAATTGGAAATACAGGCGCCGCTCATCCTTCACTTCTTTTGGCAAATTTTCTTGATCAAGCAAAACCAAATGAGATAGTTGCATTAATTGTTCTGGCTGATGGTTGCGATGTTCTTTTCTTTCGAACCACTCAAGAAGTTGAGAATAGGAGAAATTCTTTTCCTATTTCCGAACAAATAGAAAATCAGTTTCCAGTTCCATATAGCAAATATTTGTCATGGCGCGGATTGCTAGACAGTCAACTTCCGAACCGTCCATCTCCGACTAGACCTTCCTCGTCAGCAGCTATGAGGCGAAATGATTGGAAAATGGGTTTTGTTGCCTCGAAAGATGCAACAACGGGAATAGTTCACATGCCTCCATCTCGTATCGGTATAAAGGGTGGAGACATTGATGATATGGAACACTTGCCGATGGCTGATTCCATAGGAACCATTGAGACTTTTACAGTTGACAATTTGGTTTATTCACCAAACTCTCCTGTAGTTTTCGCTGTAGTTAATTTTCAAGATGGGGGACGGCTTCCCGTTGAGCTTACGGACGCGGATCCGGAGAAAATTGAAATCGGTGACCGAGTAGAAATGACCTTTCGTTGCCTGTATACCGCAGATGGAATTCACAACTACTTTTGGAAAGCAAGACCGGTAAGACGAGAAAGAGAGAAGTCTTAGATGGCATCACATGGGATCAAGGATCAAGTCGCAATTATCGGAATGGGTTGCACGAGTTTTGGTGAACATTGGGACAAATCACTTGACGATCTTATAATCGAGGCAGCGCAAAAAGCCACGAAATCTGCTGGTATTGAAACTGATGCGATAGATGCTTATTGGTTCGGAACTTCACAGTCAGCGGCATCAGGAATAGCACTAGCCACTCCTTTGAGGCTTTCGGGTAAACCTGTTACACGAGTAGAAAATTATTGTGCGACTGGGTCTGAGTCTCTACGTCAAGCTTGTTACGCAGTTGCTTCTGGTGCTTATGACTCTGCAATGGCACTAGGAGCAGAAAAGGTAAAGGACAGTGGATATCAAGGACTCAATGCTTTTCCAATTCCGACTGATGGTACGAATCGGACATTGACAGCTGCTGCCATGTTTAGCTTGATTCTCCCCGCGTATGCCAAGCGATACGGAGTTGACGAAGATGAACTCAGATATGTAATAGCTCGTATAGCTCAAAAAAACCATTTCAATGGTTCAAGAAATGAACTGGCGCAATTCCGTCGTGAGGTTTCAGCTGAGAGGATTTGCGAGATGCCTTCGATCGCTGGACGTCTTTCAGTTATGGACTGTGCCGGAGTAGCTGATGGGGCAGCTGCAGCCATAGTCGTTAGAGCCGAAGATGCCCATAAGTACACTGACAAACCACTGTATGTAAAAGCACTTTCTGTGGTCGCTGGAGACAGCAGTGGTTTGGTAGACCCAGATTTTGATTTCACCACTCTTCCAGAGTGTGCCGATGCTGCTAAAGATGCCTATGCTCAAGCCGGAATTAAGGATCCGAGAAAAGAACTAGCCATGGCTGAGGTTCATGATTGTTTTACTCCAACAGAGATGGTCCTTATGGAAGACTTAGGTTTTTGTGAAAAGGGTAAAGCATGGCAAGAAGTGCTTAACGGATCTTTCGACTTAGATGGGGAAATGCCTGTGAACACTGACGGAGGTCTTAAAGCTTTCGGTCATCCAGTAGGCGCAAGTGGACTGAGAATGTTTTACGAAACATGGTTGCAACTGAGATCGGAGGCGCCTTCCGATAGATCAGTTTCTCTTGAGAAATCGAAGCAAGCGCTTGTGCATAATCTAGGTGGTTATCCAGGTGAGATGGTTTCTTTTGTGGGCATTGTAGGCTCTGAGATCTCCTGATTAAGGTCCAATACTTGACCAATTATTAATCGTTTCTTCATCCCCGAAACATTCGAGATTTTCCTGTCCACGGCCCCAAAGGTAAAGAAGGATATCTTCTGCCTTACCTCTTACAGCTGCATCTCCTTTACCGTGTTCTCTTGTTATTTCTAGATCACCATTGGATGCGGACATCATCCATTCGCCTTCACAGTCAGTGCAGTGCAGGTGAATAGATCTATTTGGAAAGCCAGCGTCGCTCTCTTTTATCAAAAATAGTTTCTCTTCTATTCCATCAAGAGCTAGTAAATTTGAGATTGGAGAACGAGCCTCTGACGTTTCTTCTGTATCCCAGTTATGAACTGTGTTTTCATGAGCCATACGTCTCACCCAAAACCCGACAGTTTTGTTTGAGGTCCAAGACCAACAAGGAGATGAAAAGTCCTTAATTTGAAAGGTAGCTAATAAATGTTCAAGTTGGCTCAAAGGGGAGTCTTTCATTTCGTCTGACGGAACTGTTCTTACGCTCTGATTCCCAGCAGTAATTTGAGAAGCTCCAAACCACCAAACCATTTTCATATGATCTAGAAGTTCTGAATTATTCCACTCGGGGCACTTTGGAACATTCGCATCAAGGGATTTTTCAGCAGAAGCTATTAGAGATCGACCAGCCTCTTCAGCTACCACTAGAAGTTCTTCTAGATTCATATACTCATTCTGTTTCAATTTCAGGTCCTTGTTCACGTAGAAAAGCTTCGAATTCAGCAGCCAGATCATCGCCTGAAGGTAAGAGGTTTTCGTCTTCATCAATAGCTGTTTCCAGACGTGCAACATATGCAGTGATTTCATCATCACTTGCGACGGCAGCATCTACTTGTTTTTGCCAATCAGCGGCAGGGCCATCTAATTCCTCATACTCTGTTGTAATACCAGTTACTTGTTCGAAGCGTCTAAGGAGAGCACGGGTAGCTTTAGGGTTGGGTGAGTCCGGAACATAGTGGGGAACTGAAACTCGGAGTGATATAACTGGGATCTTTGAACGATCGAGAGCATCATGAAGTACACCAACTATCCCGGTCGGCCCTTCATAAGAAGGCTTTTCTAGATTCAAGCGTTCAGCGAGTTCAAGATTAGTGCTACTTCCATTCACGGCGAGAGGTCGACTATGTGGTGTCATTCCAACCATCGACCCAAGCGTTAAAACAGATTCTGCATTCGACTTGTTAACTATCTCTACTAAAAGCTCACTAAATGTGCGCCAACGAAGGTGTGGTTCAATCCCAGAAATAGCAAGAAGGTCTCTTTCATTTTCATTGGTTTTAATTGCCACTATTTTATTTTTTGGCCATGAAAGGGTTCTTTCTCCATTTTTATCAAAACCTATTAAGGGTCTTTCTTGGGTGAAGTCAAAAAAAGTTTCAGAATCTATTTCCCCTATATGCTCAGATTCCGACTTTTCCATCAGCCACTCGAGAGCAGAAGTGGCTGAGCCACTAGCATCAAAAAGTCCTTTAAATGCAACAACAAGAATTGGTCTATCTAAAGAGTCCAACGTGTCATAATTCCAGATTAATTCATTCACCTAAACAGGATCGCGCAAGATTTGTTCCAATGCACGATCATTCCTTCATTGTTGTGAGATTATTTGTCGTGCGTAAGAAATTTGTAAAAGAACCTGGACACAGTAATTCATATAGGTGGGTGATTTTTTCTGGTGTTTTTGGTGTCTATCTGGGGTTTGGCATGGTGGCCATGTCTTTAGCCCCTCTAGTGGGCGAGATACGGTCAGATTTGAACCTGACTCGTGGGGAAATGGGAATTGCATTAGGAACATGGCAATTGATCTATATAGGCACATCTCCAATAGCAGGACGGGTAATTGATCGTTTGGGTGTCGGATATTCAATGGCGATTGGGGCCTCTCTAGTATTTATCAGCGGCATTACTCGTTCCTTAGCTAATGATCTCACGACTTTATGTATGGCAGTCGCTCTTTTTGGGATTGGGGGACCTCTAGTGTCTGCGTGTGCACCTACCGCAGTTGGTCTTTGGTTCACAAATGAAAGAGAAAGAAAGTTCGCAGTTGGGGCTTACACAGCCGCCCCAGCAGTTGGCAGCATTGCAGTTCTCGTCTTATCCAATTCACTTTTGATGCCGATAACAGAATCTTGGCGTTGGACAATTGCGATTGAAACACTTGTTATTGCTTTTGCCTTACTTTTTTGGATATTGATAGCTCAATTTAAAGTTCAAAAAGATCATGCTGGTAAAAAAGAAGAAAGAAAAACAGTTCTGATTTGGAAGTCGATAGTTGTTTCAAAAGAAATTAAAACCATATTTTTTCTTGGAGTAGCTGTATTTTTTCTATCCCACGGTTTGGGTGGATGGATGCCTGAGATTCTTCGAGAACACTTCGGATTTTCTTCTATGGCAGCATCAAATTGGACTGCGGCAAGTTTAGGAGTGGGGATACTTGTATCGCTATTAATACCCTTGCGGACGCGAAGGGAAAACTTCTCCTTCATTTTTTCTTGCCTTTTAGTACTTGTTGCCACATCCTTGATCGCGGTTGTATTTCTGCCTAGTTATTTAATCCCCGTATTCGCAATGATCGCTGGTGCTAGATCGGCATTAATACCATTAGTAATTCTCGCACTTATGGAGTCTCCAAAATTGAATGTCCATCAAATGGGAACAGCATATGGACTTTGGTTTGCAAGTGCTGAAATTGGTGGCGTCTTAGGACCGGTATCGGCAGGAAGAATAGCTGATTCAGCTTTTGGATACGACGGAGTCCTATGGCTTATGGTTGCAGTTTGTCTGATGATGATTCTTTTGGCTTACGCTTTGCGTATGAGAGCAGATGAAAGTAACTGACATGTTCAACAAAATAACTGCCAAAAATAATAAGAAAAATAATTCGAATACGGCATACCCAGGATTCGAAGGTGAAGTAGGACGTGTGCACGCGACTTCCTCACCATCTTGGCCAAAAAGAAATGAACCACTCGACGGCGCTCCAAACGTTCTTGTAGTTCTATGCGATGATCTTGGGTTTTCAGATTTAGGTTCTTATGGTTCTGAGATTGATACACCTAATTTGGATGCTCTAGCATCTGAAGGTCTTAGGTATACAAATTTTCATGTCAATCCAATGTGTTCACCTACACGAGCATCTTTACTTACAGGTTTAAATTCCCATTTAGCAGGGTTAGCTACGGTTTGTCACGCAGATCCTGGCTTTCCTGGTTATGCCGCATCTATCCGCAGCGATACTGCAACTTTGGCAGAGATCCTTTCAGACAATGGATGGGCGACACTTATGGTCGGCAAATGGCATTTAACTCCAGATAACACTCTGTCAGAGGCAGGACCAAAACATTCTTGGCCATGTCAACGTGGGTTCGATCGTTATTACGGGATACTCGACGGTTTTACAAACTTCCATCAACCTCATCGCCTGTATGAAGATAATCATGTTGTGGAGGTCGATTCATATCCAGACGATTATTTTTTTACTGATGATCTGACTGATAATGCATTGAGCATGATCAAGAATGTGCGAACTGGTCATCCAAAAAAACCGTGGTTTATGTATTTTTCTCATGGTGCCGTACATGCTCCGCTGCAGGCTCCTGACAAAGATATAAAGAAATATCAAGGGAGGTATAACAGCGGATGGGATGAAATTCGCTCTGAACGTTTCGAACGGCAAATTGCATCTGGATTGATCCCTGAGGAAACGGTTTTACCTCCAAGAAATACTGAAGAGAACTATGCAGTAAGCCCTTGGGACGAACTTAGCGATATGGAAAAGGAGACTTTCGCGCGGTACCAAGAGATTTATGCTGCAATGGTTGACAATGTTGATCAGAATTTTGGGAGATTACGACGAGAATTAGAAACGATGGGTGAATGGGAAAACACTGTTGTTATATTCACTTCAGATAATGGAGCTAGCAGAGAAGGTTTGGATAACGGAACGTCAGCATACTTTAGAACCTTGATTAGCCAAGTTAGAAAAAATCCTCTCGACTCTCTAGAGGTTGACAATTCAAGACTGGATCTACTGGGGGGGCCACAAGCACTAGCTCATTATCCAAACGGTTGGGCTATGGCTTCTAACACACCATTTCGGTTGTACAAAACAAACACCCATCAAGGAGGACATCAAGTTCCCTTGATAATTTCAAAAGGCGATGGCTTGAACGACAAGGGGTCGCTTAGGAATCAGTATCAACACGTCACTGACCTTTTGCCGACGATTCTTGAGATGCTTGAAGTTGAAATCCCACAAGAACGAAACGGTCAAAAGCTTGTACCACCTAACGGTAATAGTTTTCTTGAATCGATGAATTATAAAGAAGCTGAAAGTACCCATAGGTTGCAATACTACGAACAAGAGGGACATAGGGGTATTTATAGAGACGGTTGGTCAGCTGTAACATGCCATCAGAAGAGAACTTCCTTTGAAGAAGATAACTGGGAACTTTTCGATCTTTCAGCCGACCCAACTGAAACGCAAAATCTGTCAGATAGTCATCCTGAACTCCTGGCTGAGTTGAAAGATGTTTGGGAGCAAGAAGCATGGGCCAACCAAGTATTTCCACTTGATGAAGGTACAGGGTTAAAAAATATTGTCCGTCCGGAATGGGAGGAAGAACTTGAACAAACCCAGTCTTTCTTGCCTAAAACACCCACAGTTGAAAGATATAGATCTCTAAAGTTGATTAATTCTCGCTCTTTTGAAATCATAATTTCGATTGACTATAAAAAAGGTGACGAAGGGATACTTGTGGCTCACGGAGACCAAGGGGGCGGATATTCTATATACATCGAAGACGGCGAACTTAACCATGTCCATAATGGGTATGGGGACATGACTGAGGTTTCGTGTGGGGAACTCTCAGAAGGCGTATCAGAGATAAAATTGACAGTCGAAGCAGCTGGAGATTTGATTTGGAATACCAAAGTATTTGTAGATGGTTCCGTGGTCGCGGAGACTAATAACCTTCCTGTGCTGACAGCTATGGCTCCATTTGAAGGGATAGACGTAGGAATTGATAGAAGGTCACCGGTTTCGTGGTCGTTGTACGAAAGGCATGGAACATTTCCTTACACAGGTAGCTTAAATTCGGTTACATATGTGCCAGGAGAGCTGGGCCCTGATGCGGGAACAAGGTGGATCGACTTTCTAAGAGATTCTGGAGTCAAATATGAGTAATGAACATCTTGAAATTAAAGATTTAGTAGATCCCAGTCATACAGCTTTGCTTTTGGTGGAATGTCAAAACGGAGTTATAGGTGAAAAGTCTAGTTTTCCGGCTCTTGCAGAAGCCTCTAAAAACATGCTTGCTGACTTAGGAAGGCTCACACAGGTAGCAAGAAATTCAAAAATAAAAGTAATTCATGGATTAGCAATGGTAAGAGAGGATGGTTGGGGTTCAAATAATAATGCTCGACTTTTTGGCGCTGCTCGTCGCTCACCTGTAAAACAGTTGCCTGATTCTGAAGAAGTAGAACCGATAAAAGAAGTAGGTTTCGATAGCGAATTAGATGTCCTCCTTCCTAGATTCCATGGTCTATCACCGACATCGGGAACCGAATTAGATGCTTTACTCAGAAATGAAGAAATTTCTACGGTGGTTGTAAGTGGAGTCTCCTTAAATGTCGCTGTGCAAAATTGTGTTTTCGATTTAATAAATTATGGTTATCAAGTCGTAGTCCCTGTAGATGCTGTAGCAGGTGTGCCGTCTGAATATGGAAAAACTATCATTGAAAACACTCTTGCGGTTTTAGCAACATTGACCGATGTTGACTCATTAATAAAAGTTTGGTCTTAACGGAAACTTTAAATCTGGTTATTATCTAGTCTTGATTTTTTATAAATACTGACAAGTATAGAAATTCCGATTCCGACAAGAACGCCTCTTTCTACATGGGGTGAAAGAATTAGTGTTGCGATAAAAGTACTCCAAGTGATAAATCCGTCGGAAGCAGAGTCGCGAATTGAAAATAAGAGTTTCTTTGGCCTAATAAGTCCTGTTACCGCAGCGATCACTACAGCACCTAGGGTCGCTTCTGGTAGTCGATCCAAAATATTAGCGAAAGGTAAGAAAATACAAACTACAACCCCAGTGATCAAACCCGACCACTTGCTTTGAGCTCCGGAGAGCTTGTTAAGAGAGGATCTGCTAAATGAACCTCCAACAGGTAGCGCGCCTGAAAATGCAGAAGCTACATTTGCTAATCCTTGGCTGACAAATTCGCGGTTAGCGCTCCATCTCTGATTCTCTTGCGAAGCGAATATTCTTGAGATTGAAGCTGGTTCAGCAAAACCAATAAGAGCAATAACAATTCCTGACAGTAAAAGTTCATTTATGGAGCCCCAAGGCAGTTCGAACCCAAGTTTAGGAATGCCCGTCGGTATTTCACCTACAACAGGGCCTTTGTAATCACCCAAATGGCTATAGATAGATCCGCCTACAAGTACAAGAAGTGCACCAGGGAAAAGTTTGTGTAGAGATTTACCAGCAATTATGAGAAAAATAGTCAACCCAGAGATCAGCAAGGATTCGATTTCCCAATTTTCAAAATCACTTAAAGATCTATAGGCGCGATTTAAAGTCCCATTTGCATCAATCTCATTTCCTACAGTTTTAGGAATCTGAGAAGCAATAATTAGTATTACGGCTGCCGAAGTGAAACCTGTTACTACAGGTGCATTCATAAAGTAAACGATCTTACCCATTCTTAGAAATCCAAAAATCAGTCTTGAAATTCCAACTATTAAAGCTAGTAAGGCTGCAAGTTCTACATATTGTGCTGTACCCGAATCAGCTAGTCCATTCAGCGCTCCTAGAGTTAGAAGACTTGTAAGTGCTACAGGCCCTGTTTGTAAATAAGGAGACGAAGCTACAAAGGCTGCAAAAATAGGCGGTAAAGCTGATGCAAAAAGACCAATCTCTGGTGGTAGGCCTGCGAGTTCCGCATAAGCCATGGACTGAGGAATAAGCAGTAACGCGACACTTATTCCAGCTAATACATCTCCAAATATCATGCGATCAGCATTTCTGAGTTTCTCGGTTGCTGAATATCGCATTCAGAAACCATATGTCTTAAAAGTCTCAATGCACATGTATTGCTTCAAGTTTCTTCTCTTAACTGCAAGTAGTGTCAAGTATGTGAATAATTTGGATCCTTGGGTTTCGAGAAATGATATAGAAACTGATGACATCCCAATACTTCCCGCAGCGACCATGGTTCTTTTAGATGACCGTCCAGACCTTCAGGTTTTGATGCTTCTTAGGAATGACTCTTCCAGCTTTGTTGCAAGTCATACGATTTTTCCTGGCGGCGCTATTGAACAGGATGACCGAAGTTCAATGTGGGATGATCTTGTTTCAGGTTTAACGGCTAAAGATGCAGATGAACAACTTCAAACTGAAGAAGCACGGTCTTATTGGATCGCAGCAATTAGAGAAACTATTGAAGAGGTTGGAGTAGTTGTTGGAAACCATGAAGAAGCACTGCTAGAAGATCGAAAGGCTCTGGAAAACGGAATAGCAAAATTTTCGCAAATTATTGCAAAACGGGAACTTTCGTTAAACCTCTCCAAAGTTAAACCTATAAGCAGATGGATAACCCCAAAGGGAGGTTCCAGAAGATATGACACCTATTTTTTTGTGGCTCAGTCATTCAGTTCAGTTGCTCCTCGGGTTGACGGCAAGGAGGCTGTTGAGGTTTTTTGGATCACTCCATCAGAAGCCCTTCAGAAATGGGAATCAGGGGAACTGACAATGATAAGTCCCACACTTGCAACACTTCAGCAGTTGCAAACGTATAGAAGTACTGAAGAGGTTTTTTCAGTACTTGACTCAAAGCCATTGCCTGAGAACATCAGAATTGTTGATGAATCACAAGCTCTGCCTTTATTCCCAGATGATGAAAATTACGAAGCTTCCTACACATGGCCTGCTTTGGGATGGACTTGGCTGCCAAAAAAGGCTCAATAGAATGTTATTTGTCTTATAGGTCAGGATAATCCAAATGGCAAATGAGAAGGATTGAAAATTTGAGTACAAATATTACAGGAGATGAAGCGGGTTACCGACGACTATTAGACTCCATTGCTCCCATAGCTATCTTTTTGTTGCTCAATAGGTTTGCCGGCCTTGGTTGGGCCGTAGGTGGTGCAACTGTTTGGGGACTTCAGGCAACCGTGAGACGAAGTCGCAGAGGAGAAGCGGTAGGAAAGTTTTTGCCTTTACTAATTGTTTATTTATTAGTGAGAGGTTTAATCGGAATAATTACTGACTCAGAAGACGTTTATTTCGGCATAGGAATAGCTACAAAGGCTGCAATTGGTTTCGGACTTATAGGGACTGTAATCCTTAAACGCTCTTTCTTGAGTCAAGTTTTACCTACTGTTTTGCCTTTTAAGAAAGAGACTATTAAGCACAAGATATTTTCAAGAGTGATGGCGCAAATGACAGTCGTATTAGGTCTTTATCAAATTCTTACATCCATTTGGGATGTCTGGCTGTATAGGCACACATCCGTAGACGGTTACGTGGTGATTAGAAACTTAGTTGGCTTCCCAGCGGGATTTATCGCTAGCCTTATTGCTCTTTTATATATAGATCGATCTTTAAGAAAAGCTGATGGCTTTGAAGGCTTTGTTGATCTTTTGGAAACGGAAGAAAAAAATGATACATAAACTTCAATTTTTTTCGAGGAGTATGTGCGCTTCACGTAGTCCATAAACGAAAGAATTTGGCATTTCGACTGGTGGTTTGTTCTCATCAAGCGACAAACCTTTGAATCGTTTCAAAAATTCTTCAAAGAAAATCTTCAGTTCCAATCTTGCAAGGGATGCCCCCAAGCAAAAGTGAGTTCCATGACCAAAAGAAAGATGATGGTTTGGTGTTCTCCCGACTTTCAGGATCTCAGGGTCATCAAAATGATCTGGGTCTCTATTAGCGGATGAGTACATAAGTACAACTTGATCGCCTTCTTTAATAGTTACGCCGTTGATATTGACGTTTTCAGTGGCCACTCTGCACATGTTATGAATTGGGGTGACAAAACGTATAAATTCTTCAACAGCTACTGAAATGTCGTCTAATTGCCGTAGGTCATTCCAAATAGTTTCATTGACAGCGAGCTCTACTAAAATTCTCGCGATAACTGTTCGAGTTGTTTCAGCACCCCCATCAAGCATTAATAGGCAGTCAGAAATTATTTGATCTAAACCAAATGGATAGTCACCCAAACCTTTTTCCTCTGTTTCAACCCATTTAGACATAACATCGTCGGCGGGGCATTCCTTTTTACTCTCATAAAGATGACTACAAGCACCCGCAAATTCAAAAACTGCATTAATGCCTTCATCGTTCATATATTCTGGGCCGCCCCCTAAGGCAATTGACTTTTCAGACCACTCAGCAAGTTTGGGCCACATTTCATTTGGAAAGCCAAGGAAAAGACCGATCATCTGTGCTGGAAGTGGGGCTGCAAGTTGAGAAATAACCTCAGCTCGTCCCGTTGGGGCGACATCTTCTAATAATCCTACGACAGTCTCTCTAATATGTTCTTCCCAGTTAAGTACTGCATTAGGGGTAAAACGACGTGACACCAAGTTGCGTCGTACAACATGGTGAGGGTCATCTAGCCCAATTATTGATGGATCTGCTGGGATATTAGGTCGATAGCCACCTTTTTTTGTATCTGAAGAAATGAATCTTTTTTTATCCCGCTCTATTGCGACGATGTCGTCGTAACGTGATATGCCCCACAATTTATTTGTCGAATCCCAAAAAATAGGTTCATTCTCTCTCATCCAAGCAAAAGTCTCATATGGAGAGTTAACGTAAAAATCTCCATCCAGAAGATTTATTTCAGGTCTGGCATCAAGAGTCATAAATAAATCGTATTTCAAATATCAGTGTTTGTCTCATCACAAAATCTTGCAAAGTATTTTAAGAGTGTTAGAAATATGTAAAGCGTTAGAGAGGTTCACAAATTGCCTGAGTACGAAGAATTTTCAATGTTAAAAGAAAATGCAGATGAGGCAGGAATTCCTTGGAAAGGAATGCCAATAGTTAAGAGGGAATTTTTTACGACGTCTGAAGGTTTCTCGATTAGTGGAATTCTTTGGGGCGATGAATCTCCTCAAGTAGTTCTCATACATGGTGGGGCACAAAATGCACATACTTGGGACACAGTTGCTTTAGCACTTGATATGCCGCTTTTAGCGTTGGATCTTCCAGGTCATGGTCATTCAGAATGGAGACCTAATTGTGATTACACACCTTTTGTTCTTTCGGATCAAGCAGCTGAAGCAATAACGCATTGGGCTCCTAAAGCTGAAGCAATAGTAGGAATGTCATTAGGGGGGTTAACTGCTTTGTGTATAGCGGCAGATCATTCACAGTTAGTTAAAAGACTGGGAATAGTAGACGTAACACCTGGTACAGATAGGGCAAAAGCTGAACCGATCATAAATTTCGTTTCAGGACCTGAAGTTTTCGAAAGTTTTGAAGAAATCTTGACGAGAACTATTGAACACAATCCAACTAGGTCAGAGACTTCCTTGAGACGCGGGGTTCTTCACAATTCCCACGAGATAGAAGATGGGAAGTGGGCGTGGAGATATGACGTAGGTAGAGCATGGAAAGATAAAAATAATGAACATGATTCAGAACCGATTGACTTTTCTGAATTGTGGAACAAGGTTTCTGAAATTGAGGCTCCATTGCATTTATGGTTGGGTGGCGCTTGGAGCGTTGTAGGAGATGAAGATGTGGAGAAAATGAGAAGCCTTCAAAAAGAGATGGTAATTAAAAAAGTAGAAGGGGCAGGACACAGTATTCAAGGAGACAAACCACTAGAACTCAAAGAACTTATAAAAAATCTACTTGATTCGGAAATAGTTGATTAGTCGTCAATAAATTTTAAATCTTCTGGTTCATCAACGTCAAAACTAAGTTTTGAATCAAATAATTGACGATACGGAATGCCAAGGCGCTGTGCCTCCAAGGTGTGAACAGCAAATGAATTTGGGCCGTAAGAGAAACGAAAACCTTTACCCGTTGGTACCACTAAAACAGGTGTTCCATCGCCTTTATGGTCTTGAACGATAGTAACACCGTTGAAGTTCGCACATTTTTCCAGATCGTCTGCATTTGGAAGATCTGCATGAGCAACTATGACTTGTGAGTAACCAGCTTCTTCAAGGGTTCTAACCCCTTTTTCTACTGCGTTATTAAGACCTGGTTTTTCAACTTTTATCACTGAAACATTTTTTGATTCTGCCCATGTAGCGACTTCCTCATCGTCGCAAACTATCCAGATTGATAAAGAACCAGATGAACTGATCACAGTTTCTGCCATTTTTTGCATAAGGGCAGAACGTTCAGATTTGTCAAGAGTTTCTGAAAGTCTTCCCTTAGCTTCATTGAAAGATTTGATAGGAATTAAGACAGCAATCATTTCATTCATTCGTTGGAGTCTATGAAAGTTATACCCCTAATAATCTCGTAATGTGTTTAACAGTTCCGTAATAGTTAAATAATGGGAAATTATGCGAAGAGCTCTTAAAGGAAAGTCACCTAATTTAGATATAGAACGCTCTTATTGGGATGCTGGATACGAAACAGTGGCAGGTTTGGACGAAGTTGGCAAAGGAGCGTGGGCAGGACCACTCACAATCGTTGCACTAATACCTAATCGCAACCGTCGCATTAATGGGGTCAGGGATTCCAAGATGCTTAAAGAAGATGAACGTGAGAAACTATTTGACCGTATAGATCAATGGTCAGAAGATTGGTCATTGGGTCACGCGAGCAATGAAGAATGCGATGAATTAGGAATGTCAATGGCTCAAAAAATAGCTGCAAGACGAGCCATCGACGGGTTATCTAAAAGACCAGATCGACTTTTACTCGATGGATCATGGGATTTTGTTGATGATGGCAGCTCAGAGACGATTATTAAAGGTGACCAGATTAGTCTCTCCATTGCCGCAGCTTCGGTAATGGCAAAAGTTGTCCGTGATCGAATAATGAAAGAAGCAGACAAGTCGTACCCAGATTATGGATTTCCACAGAATAAGGGTTATCCAAGTCCAAAGCATCGGTTGGCTCTTGAGGGCAAAGGAGCAACTCTTTTCCATCGAAGGACATGGGCGTTTATGAAAAATGTTCCACCGATAGGAGCCCCTTACATCAAGAAAGTTGAAGCTCAAAGAAATATTTTTGAACTCTAAGTAGTTGATTATTAAGACATTGGTTACCTTTTTGCTATGAATCGGTTGGTTTCTTTTCTATGGATTTTGGCAGTTTCAACTCTTTTAGTTTGGATCACTAGGATTTACAATCTCCTTAATGACAATGAGATTTCAAGTGGGGAAAAAATTTGGAGCGTATTAGTTGCATGTATTTTTCTCCTAGCCGCTGCGGCAGTTATAAAAGTTTTGATCGGCAGTTGGAGAGATAGGAACATATTAAATTCTCGCCTAGTTCCCGCATTTTGTATTTGGACCGTAACTTTTTGGATAGTTCGATCTGTAGGAATACTAATCGCTGAGCATGATGCAGGGTTTAAAATTGTGCATGCTTGTATAGCAATCGTTTTTATTTTGCTTGCATTAGTAGTAAATCGACTTAAGACCATAGTTTCTAATATTTAGCATTTTTATTTAAAAAAAATGTACTCTTCGCTCAACCTAGGTAACCTTCGTCATTATGGGCCAGCCAATTAATGTAGTTTTTACACGATCCTCCAAGCCAGAGATTTACCGTTTCGAAGTCAATAGATGTTTGACGGGAATGGATCATGAAAGATTTCAAATTGACGATGAAATAATCGGAGATACGCCATCAGATGAGTTAGCAAGAAGATTATTTTCTATAGGAGGAGTTGTTGGTATTCATCTAAATTCCAACATGATTACTGTTAAGTCGGATGGTTCGGAGCTTTCAACAGAAGAATTGATAGAAACAATCTCAGATTTGCATCTTTTTTATGGCAATGGGTTTGAAGATGTAAGTGGTGATGAGAAAGTCGATTCAGATACTTAAAAGATGTCTGTAGAAAAATCAGATTTCACAATAGGCGTCGGACCTCACTCTGAACCTTGGCCAGAAGATGATCGGTTGGATCCAGAGCTGCTAGCTCAAGGCGACAAACGAAATGTTGTTGATCGGTACCGTTATTGGAGTGTTGAGGCTATAAGCAAAGATTTAGACAAGTATCGACATTCTTTTCATGTCGCTATTGAAAACTGGGATCATGATTTAAATATTGGCACTGTTGTCAGAAATGCTAACGCTTTTCTAGCGGCAGGAGTTCACATTATCGGAAGGCGCCGTTGGAATAGGCGAGGTGCAATGGTTACTGATAGGTACCAGCACGTCACTTACCACCCAGAAATTGACGACATGCTTTCCTGGGCTGAATCTAATGAAATGCCACTGATAGGAATAGATAACCTTCCCGGATCGGTGCCTTTAGAGACAGTATCTTTACCGAAAGATTGTGTATTAGTATTTGGTCAAGAAGGTCCGGGGCTTTCAACAGTTGCACAAAATGCATGTTCTATAGTTTGTTCTATTTCTCAATATGGCTCCACTAGATCAATTAACGCAGGTGTTGCATCAGGTATTGCCATGCACTCATGGATCCGACAGCATGCGGAGATAAAAGAAACAGCCGTTAAGGAAATATAGTTCGTCATCATGGAGTCCACAGAGGTTACTCAAGAGGTTGAAGGTGAAATATTTTTAGACGAAGGAGACCATGACCGTTTCTCTCACTATGCGAGGAAGGCAGACATAGTAGAGTCAGCCGTCACCGGGAAACCAATAGTTGCTTTATGCGGAAAGGTTTGGGTACCAGATAGAAATCCAGACCGCTTCCCTCTTTGTCCTAAATGCAAGGAACTATTTGAACAAAAAAAAGCGAAGGAGAGCCGTTGATTTTCAAATTAAGTTTCCGTACAAGAATCGATCGATATTTGACAGATTGCTCTAGAGTCAGAGCATGAGTGTTTTAATTACAGGAAGTAATACTGGATTTGGAAAACTAGCTGCTCTTTCGTTGGCTAGAGAAGGCAAAAAAGTCATAGCTACCATGAGAGATCCTGGTAAAGGTGACGATATTCGCAGAGTTGCTAACGAGGAAGAACTTCCAATAGAGATTCGTCAATTGGATGTGTGCGACCCAGCGATGGTAAGAGATTGCTTGGCTGACGCCAACGAAATAGAAGCGATTGTGAATAATGCAGGATTTGAAATACAAGCAGCTGTTGAGCAACTCGAAGATGAATTGATGTTGAAACAGCTTGATACAAACCTTTTAGGCCCACTGAGGCTTATAAGGACAGTGTTACCAGTTTGGACTCAGCGAGGTAGTGGAGTAATAGTGAATGTCAGTAGTATCGCTGGTCGCTCTGCCCCTCCTTATAGTGGTTCTTATGCAGCTTCAAAACATGCTCTTGAGGCTTTGAGTGAGTCCTTGCATTTTGAAGTTTCACACTTGGGCATTCGAGTATGTGTAATAGAGCCTGGCCGATTCTCGACCGGATTTTTTGAAAATATTGTTAGGCCTGATACCTGGGAAGGGTCGGAACACCAAGAACGCGCTGCAGCCTTTCGTGAAGCCTTATTAAGACTTGACAACATTAGCGATATTGATTCCGGTGAAAGTACTGGATCTCCTGACCCCCAAGAAGTAGCTGATGCAATTGTCAGAGCGGTAAATGATCCAAAAATGCCGTTTAGGACACTTGTGGGTCAAGATGCTGAATTAATTGATGCCACCAAAACCTCGATGAGCTTCGAAGACTTTGAAACAACTATGAGAACCGCACTCGATTGGCATGATTGATTTGAAGGAAAAATTTACTGGCGGTCCTCGACGCGTTATTTCGTTTTTTTTCATTTCTTCTGTTTTGTTAATCGCTGCTTGCGGAAGTGAAAATGGCAACTCTGACATTGCTGCGTTAGAAGAGAAGAATGAGGAGACCGACCATGATCATTCTGGGCATGATCATGGCGGGCATGATCACCACAGCGATGAAGATTTGATTGATTTGAGTTCTGTCACTGACCCTCCAAATGTTTCATTAATCGCAACCCCTGACAATCAAGGTGGAGTAAGGCTAGAGATTGAACTAGATAATTTTGAGTTGGTTCCCCTAGATGCTAAAGGTGAGAATCAACCGAGAGAAGGCCATTTACATGTTGAACTAGACGGCAAAATGGTGGCGATGCTTTCTGAAAAAAACCATTACTTAAGTGACCTATCGAACGGTCATCACGAGATAGCGGTTTCACTTTCAGCTACAGATCATCGAAGTTTTTCTCTTAATGGAGAACTCATTGAGGATACGGCAACAGTCATGATCTCTGGAGGCAGTAAAGCCGAGGTTCCTAATGTCTCATTTGAAGTAGAGATATTGGAAGGGAAAGTCAAAGATGGCTTATCGCGTTTTGAAGTTTCAAAAGGTGATTTGGTCGAGATAACTGTTTACAGCGATAAAAGTGATGAGGTGCATCTACATGTCTATGACAACATGGTAAATGTTGGTCCTGGTACTCCGGCAGTAATAAATGTGGAAGCGACCATTCCTGGAATTTTTGAAGCTGAATTACATTCAGCTGGGTTCAGAATATTTGAACTTCAGGTTTCGTGACTGAACTGCTCATATTAGCCCACGGTGTTGGAGGTCGTCTTGACTTGCCATTATCTGAATGGCAAGTAGCTTGGGCAGGGGCAGTAGCCTTAGTTTTTTCTTTTGCAGCGCTTGGATATTTCTGGCACAAACCTTTATTGAAGAAACTCTCGCTTGGTCGTCCTATCTTGACTGTTCCTAGTGGTTCAAATTTATTTAAATTATTTTTCCGCTATATTTCTTTGTTTCTGTTTTTGGTTGTTGTAATTGCCGGTTTTATCGGCCAAGACAACACTGTTGCCAACTTGGCGCCAGTGACAGTTTTCGTAGTTTTTTGGATAGGAATGGCATGCGCTTCTGTTCTTTTTGGACATATCTGGAGAGAAATAAGCCCATGGGAAACACTAGGTAAATTCGTAGACCAGTTCAGAAAAGAAGATAATGAACCTGCTCCAAGATGGTTAACTTCTGGATGGGTAGCTCTTGTTCCAATAAGTATTTTCCACTGGTTCGAGCTGGCTTATCATGATGGAGCCAGTCCAAGGATTCTCGGATGGTGGACTTTGATTTACACCATCGGTTTAATGGGAATCACATGGAAATGGGGTTGGGCGGAGGCAAGAAAAGCTGAAGGTTTCGGGATTCTTTTCGCTGCTTTCGCTGAACTTTCTCCATTTCGGGTAAAAGAAACTGAAGTGAACCATCCAAGAAAGGTTTTCATACGAGCCCCTTTTGTGGGCGTTTCAAATTATGAAACTTCGCCAGCACAGCTTGCAGTAGTACTAGCCGCTCTAGGGGGTACAGCTTTTGATGGTTTTTCAAGAACTCGTTTCTGGGGGGAGATCATCTTTGGACGCAGCAAATGGGAACTCACATTTTTTAACACGATAGGACTTGTATGGATAGTTGCATTAGTGGGAGTTGCATATCACCTTGCAGGCAAGTTAGGAAGCAGAACAACAGGAGACTCTATATTCTCGGAAAGATTTGGAGCTTCCTTAGTGCCAATACTCTTTGGTTATGATTTAGCCCATTATTTTTCGTTGCTTTTATTAGAGGGACAAGCATTTAAGGTTCTTATTTCAGATCCATTTGGTAAAGGTTGGGATATTTTTGGAACAGCGACTGATCCAATCAACTGGACTTTGGTTTCTTCTGGAGTGATTGGTTGGGTCCAAGTTCTTTCGATTGTCGGCGGGCATTTAGTCGGAGTTTTAGTTTCACATGATAGAGGAATTGAGAAATTTGAACTGAAAAAAGCGATGCGCAGTCAGTACCCGATGTTGGCAGTCATGGTTCTGTACACATTATTCGGTCTGGTTTTAATGACAGGGTAGTTATTTCGGATCCATTTAGAAATAGTTCCATTTGCACGCTAATGTGTTCAACAATCAGGAGGACTTGTGACCGAACGCGAAGAGATGGATTGGGATCTTTATGGAAAAGCAGTTAGAGAACTCGCTCAATCAATTGCAGATGACAACTACCAACCAGATATTATTCTGGCGATTGTTCGCGGGGGAATGCTCGTAGCAGGATCACTTGGTTATGCATTAGCAGTAAAAAATCTTTACGTAATGAATGTTGAATATTACACAGGAGTCGATGAACACTTAGACCTACCAGTAGTACTCCCGCCTTATGTTGATTGGGTTGATTTAGGCAAAGCAAAGGTACTCATAGTGGATGATGTAGCTGACACTGGAAACACTCTTGCTTTAGTGCATGGACACGCTCTAGAAAAGGTCGCCGAGGTTAAATCTGCAGTTCTCTATCAAAAACCCCATTCAATTGTTGATTGTGAATATGTTTGGAAACATACTGACAAATGGGTCAATTTTCCGTGGTCGACTGAACCACCAGTTGTTGACATAGGCCAAGCGGGCTACGGGGTTCTTGACGCTTGATAGGTTAAGCGTGGAATGGTGCCCGATTTTCAGACCAGTTAACCACTTCTTCTAATTGAGAACTTACAGCTAGAATTAAGTCTTCTCTTCCATAAGCGCCAACGAGTTGAATGCCGACAGGTAGACCATTGGAATTCCCAATTGGTAGGGATATTGCTGGTTGACCGGTTGTATTGAACGGCGAGGTAAATACAGAGTAAGGAACTGATTCTATTGATGCTCGTATGGGATCATCCTCAGTTGGGGCTAAAAGACCAATACGAGGAGGAGGTTGAGCAGTCGTGGGTGTCAAAAGCAGATCAAATCCGCTCGACCACCAATCCGCTAACTCTCTTCGAAGATTTGCCATTATGCCTTGAGCCTTGACAAAATTTATAGCCGACTGTTCTTTTCCTCGTTGAGCCAGAAACCACGTTCCAGGCTCAAGATCATCTTCTACTGGTTCACGGCCTAGGCGCTTAGCAAGATAAGTCAAATTTGCTGCAATGTTTACGGACCAGTTAGTTCCAAATGCCCAACCCAACTCGCTCACTCTTTCTGCATTATTTAGAGCTTCTGGAGATGTTTCTTCAACATGATGCCCTAAATCTGACAGAAGAGAAGCAGTGTTGTGTACAGCTTCGATACAATCTGGGTTTACCTCTACGCGCGGGTCAGAAACTTTTATTCCAATTTTTAGTGGTTTTAAATTTTGAAAATTGTCATTGAAATACGGTCGTCCAAATTCAGGAGCGAAAACCCCATCACCTGGAAAATTTATAGCAGTGGCATCAAGAATTGCTGAGGTGTCTCGAACCGTATGTGAAACAACATGTTGAATTGAAACTCCCCATTCTTCTTTGTCAGGTCCCATTGGAACCCTTCCTCTTGATGGTTTCAGACCGACTAGCCCACACATAGCAGCAGGAATTCTTATGGAACCTCCACCGTCACTTGCGTTAGCAGCAGGCAGAAAACCTGCTGCTACAGCAGCAGCAGAACCACCAGATGAGCCTCCAGGACCGTGATCAAGATTCCATGGATTTTTGGTAGGACCATGAGATAAAGGTTCGGTAGTTGCAACCGCTCCCATCTCAGGGGTGTTAGTTCTGCCGACGATTATGAAACCAGCTTCTTTGTATCTAGTAACAAGATCGCTGTCGGTTTTAGCGATGTAGTTTGCATCGCGCATTCCTTTAACTCCTGCATGATGAGGCTCTCCATTTTCTTCTGCCCAAAGATCCTTGATTAGCATAGGAACTCCTCTAAAAGGTCCATCTGGAAGTTCAGGTGATGCAGCTAGTTCTAAAGCTTTTTCAAATTGTCGATGGATTACTGAATTCAAGTCTTTATCTAAACGTTCTATTCTTTCAATAGTCATCGAAACAGCTTCGACTGGAGAAAGTTCTTTATCTCTAATCATTTTTGCTAAAGAAACTGCGTCCACGAGAGACAGTTCGTCGTTAGTGTCTTTTTTCGAAGGTGGTTCACTCATAAGAAAGAAACTAGTGCCTAAAAATCATTTAGTCATTTTCAGAACGCTCAAGATAGTTATAAACGGTAAAACGACTAACTTCTAAAGCTTCTGCAACGCTTTCAACAGATTTCCTTAAATTAAATGCTCCCCATTCACTGAGTAAAGCTACAGCTCGTTGTTTTTGGATTCTGTCCATATCTTTAACTTTCAAATTCATTTCGACCTCAACAGCAGCTAAAAGACGAGTTAAAGCTCCATTTAGATTGTGTCGGCGCACGCCACCAATAACTTCACCTTCCCATATAAGAGGTAAGTCTGACTCAGCGATTTCGTCTTTATCTAGAATTTGAATTCCAAGGACATCCGCTAACGGTAAGAGAGCCTCTAATAAAGGGTGTTTTAACATGTCCACAAGATTAAAGATACAGGTATCAAACGCGTTGACAAAATGTTGAAGTTCAGGCACCCTTAATAGATGGGGGTAATTATCGCTAAGTCACTTAATGAAGCATGTGTCGTATTGGCAGAAAACCCTGCAACAACAGTACTTGCAGGGGGCACTGACCTTATGGTGCAAGCAAATAGAGGCATGCAGTCCATGGATAGCGTCTTAGATCTAAGCCGGATACTTGAATTAAAAGAATGGACTTTGAAAGACAGCGAGATTGTTTTAGGAGCAGGTATTTCATATACAGATCTAGCAGAGCCGCAAATAGCGACAGTTGTTCCTGCTCTGGCGCAAGCAGCAAGAACTGTGGGTTCTCCACAAATCCGCAACGCGGGTACCTTGGGAGGGAACTTAGCCACCGCATCACCCGCTGGGGATACAATCCCCGTACTAGTAGCAATGGATGCAGTGCTGCAATTGAAGTCTTCATCAGGAAATCGTGAAGTTGCAATCACAGATTTCATAACTGGAGTGAAATCAAATGCACTACAAGCAGGAGAAATTATTCAATCAATCACAATGCCCGTATTCCAAGGGCCACAGGAATTTTTAAAAGTAGGCACACGAAACGCAATGGTCATCTCAGTCGTTTCACTGGCATTAGTAACTGATTATTTAGGAAGAAAGTTGAGAGTAGGTGTTGGCTCCGTATCACCTGTACCGTTCCGAGCTACTGAAGCAGAAGAATTTATTTCGCAAGAATTTGATTGGGAGAAAAACAGTAGTCTTTCGGCAAAAGTGATAAATAAATTCTCCGACATGGTAGCTGACTCAACTAAACCCATAGATGACCATAGAGGAACTGCAGATTACAGAAAACATGCGGTAGGGATCTTAGCTAAAAGAGCCCTAGAGAGAGTTTGCGCGAACGGGGAGTCATGACTTCTGAAATTTACACACTTACGGTAAATGGAAATGATTATCAAATCCTTGACGGGCATCCATCTGAAAGCCTTCTATGGGTTTTGCGAGAAAGGCTGGAACTTTCCGGATCGAAAAATGCTTGTGAGGAAGGGGAGTGCGGATCTTGCACAGTTCTTCTTGATGGAGAAATCGTTTGCAGTTGTCTAGTTCTTGCTGCATCTGCTGTTGGGCGCGAGATTGTAACAATCGAAGGTTTGGGGTCAGGCAATGAAATCTCAGATGTTCAGCAAGCTTTTGTTGACGCTGGAGCGGTTCAATGTGGATTTTGCACACCAGGACTACTAGTTGCCATAGACCAGCTATTGAATACGAATCCTGATCCAGATGATCTGACAGTCAGGGAAGCAATCAGTGGGAATCTTTGCAGGTGTACGGGATATGGAAGAATCCTTGAAGCTGTTCGAATAGCAAGCAATAGCCGAACAGTCCAAAATGAAGAGGAAAAAGGCAAATGAGCCGAGTTCAAACTTCAGATACAGTCACGAAAGGACCTCGAATAGGTGAAAGTGCTCTTCGACCTGATGGGATTCCAAAAGTCAAAGGAGAATTTGTATTTTCTAATGACTTACGTCATCCACAGATGCTTTGGGGAGGAACTCTTCGCTCTCCACATCCGGCCGCAAGAATAGTTTCAATCAATACAGCACCCGCTCTAAAAATGACAGGAGTGCATGCTGTCCTAAGCAGCGAAGATACAGAAGGTATGCCATTGTATGGGCTTGAACATCCCGATCAGCCTGTTCTAGCTGATGGAGTCGTGAGATATCAGGGTGAACCTGTAGCGATAGTTGCAGCTGACCATCCTGAAAATGTAAGACTCGCTTTGGAAGCAATAGAGGTTGAATATGAGTTAATTGAACCTCTTTCGGACTCAAAATTGGCTCAAGAAGCTAAAGCGATACATCCTGATGGCAATCTTTTTAGGAAAATAGATCTCATATATGGAAACAGTCAGGAAGACGGAGAAATTATTGTTGAAGGAACGTACGAAGTTGGGATGCAAGATCAAGCACCATTAGGAACAGAGTCCGGAATGGCAATTCCATCAGAAGATGGGGGAGTTGATCTGTTTGTATCCACCCAGTGGTTACATGCTGATAGAGACCAAGTCGCCGCATGTTTAAATCTTCCTTCAGAAAAAGTAAGACTCACGTTGGCAGGTGTGGGGGGAGCATTCGGAGCTAGGGAGGACATAAGTCTTCATATACATCTGTGCCTATTAGCCCTAAGAACAGGAAAGCCTGTAAAGATGTCATACTCTCGAACCGAAAGCTTTCATGGCCATGTGCATCGCCATCCAGCTCAGATGTGGTACAGGCATCATGCTAAGTCTGATGGAACCCTGACACGAATTGAAGCAAGACTGCTTTTAGACGGAGGAGCATATGCTTCAACCAGTAGCGCCGTGTTAGCGAATGCCGCTTGTTTTGCAGCGGGCCCGTATCGGGTGCCGAGCGTTCAAATTCACGGAGCGGTAGTCAGAACAAACAATCCTCCGTGCGGAGCAATGAGAGGATTCGGATGTGTGCAAGTTTGCTTTGCTCATGAAGCACAGATGGACAAGCTGGCGATTGCACTAGGCATGGATCCTGTCGAATTGCGCTTAAAGAATGCTCTCAAATCGGGAGATCAAATAATAACTGGACAAACTATCACTGGTACAGCTCCAGTAGCTGAAGTAATAGAGACATGCGCTCAACATCCAACTTCTGTAGGCGCAGCATCAGAACAAATGGAATTACCAGGAGGCGCAGGAAGAACTGCTGATCCAAAAAATATTGTAAGAGGAGAAGCGATTGCCGTTGGATTCAAAAATCTAATGTTTTCAGAAGGGTTTGATGATTTCAGCACGGCATCCTGTCAACTTTTAGACGGCGTTGCAACGATCACATGTGCATGTGCAGAGGTGGGGCAAGGTTTCGTGACTTTGGCTCAACAAATAGCTAGGGAAATTTTAGGTGTTGAAGAAGTAATTTTGGCCCCTGCCTCAACGAGTAACGTAGGTTCAGCAGGATCAACTTCAGCAAGTAGACAAACTTGGATGTCAGGTGGAGCAGTAAAGAGCGCGTGTGAGGAAGTGCGTATCAGACTTCTGTCTCGTATCGCAGAATCCCATGACTTAGATGTTGAATCTTTAGTAATAGTAGATGGAGGTATAGCCTCCTTATCAAGTAACTTTTCTATCAGCCTGAAAGAAGCCACTATTGAATCGATAGAAGTAGAAGAAACTTATCGGCATATGCCAACCCATCCTCTAGATGAAAATGGCCAAGGAGATGCTCATGTTTCCTTCGCCTTTTCAGCTCATAGAGCGGTAGTGGACGTAGATCAGGAACTTGGATTAATCAAAGTAGTAGAATTGATCACTTCACAAGACGTAGGTAGAGTCCTAAACCCACTTCAGCTTCAAGGGCAGTTGGAAGGTGGTGCTGCACAAGGTCTTGGCTTAGCTGTGCTTGAGGAAATCAATGTCGTAGATGGTCGAATTCTCAACCCTTCATTTACTGATTATTTGTTGCCTACCGCTCTAGATATGCCACCAGTAGAAATAGCAGCTTTGATAGAGCAACCTGAACCCAATGCTCCTTTTGGGGCAAAAGGAGTTGGAGAACCGCCAGCTATCTCGTCGACAGCTGCTGTTGCTTCAGCAGTCAGAAACGCTACTGGCTTAGACCTACAAAGAGTTCCGATCAGGCCTACAGATATTGTTTTTTCTGAAAAGAGCGAGAATGACTGAAAATCTTCGAATAAATGGTGAACGCCTCTTAACTCGCATTGAAGAACTTGCTTCAATAGGAGCCATAGATGGTGGTGGATCTTGCCGTCTCGCTCTAACGGACGAAGATCGAGCGGGCCGCGATCTTGTAGTTACATGGATGAAGGACTTAGGCCTTGATGTAAGTATTGACTCAATCGGAAATGTGGTAGCAGTTAGAGCTGGAAAAAATGACGGACCGGCAACTATGACAGGAAGTCATATTGACACAGTCAAAACAGGAGGTCGATATGACGGAAATTTAGGAGTGCTTGCAGGTTTAGAGATAATCGAGTCTCTCTCTGAAAACAATATTCAAACTCAACATCCAGTTGCAGTTGCATTTTTTACCGATGAAGAAGGATCGAGATTTGCACCAGACATGCTTGGAAGTCTCGTTTACGTAGGTGGGATGACACTCGAGGAAGCTTTAGACATAAAAGGTGTAGATGGTGCCAAAGTAGGAGACGAGTTAGATCGCATTGGCTACAGAGGTACTTCTCCATGCCCTGGCCCCTCACCGAGAGCTTTTGTTGAATTGCATATAGAACAGGGTCCTGTTTTGGAAGTAGAAGGTATAACAATTGGAGCGGTAACAGGAGTTCAAGGTATTTCATGGACTGAGCTGACAATCACAGGTGAATCTAATCATGCAGGAACCACTCCAATGGCACTTCGTCATGATTCAGGTTTCGCAGCAGCATCCATTTCAACTTATGTACGAGAGTTATCGATAGAAATGGGAGGGAGTCAGGTAGCTACAGTTGGCAGATTGGAACTCAATCCTAATTTAGTCAATGTGGTTGCAGGGTCAGCTGTTTTAACTGTTGATCTAAGAAACACGGTCGAAGAACGTTTGTTAGAAGCTGAAAGTAAACTTTCTGATTTCATTTCAGAATTAAGTTTGAGCGAAGGCTTGAAAATTGAAAAAAGACAATTAGCTAGATTTGAACCTGTCGAATTCAATCAAGAAGTTGTAAACACCGTAGAAAATGTAGCTTCCCGAATGGGACATCCAGTTATGCAACTTCCATCTGGTGCAGGACATGATGCTCAAATGATGGCAAGGGTTTGTCCAACAGGGATGGTATTTGTTCCAAGTCATAAAGGTATAAGCCATAATCCTGCGGAACATACAGACCCTGACGACCTTATTGCAGGTTGTGATGTTTTATTCCAGACGATTCTTGAATTAGATATGACTGATTTTGAAGGGGTAGAGAATAAATGACACGGGTTTTAAAAATAGGTGCAGCGCAGCTCGGGCCTATACAGAGAGATCACAATAGAAAAGAAGTAGTTGAAAGGCTTATAGCTCTTCTCAACAAGGGAGCGGTGGAATCTTGTGACCTTGTGGTTTTCCCAGAGTTAGCTCTCACGACCTTTTTCCCAAGATGGTGGTCAGAAAATATAGCTGAATTCGACCATTTTTTTGAAACCGAAATGCCAAGTAGGGAAGTTCAACCACTATTTGACGAAGCAAAGAAATTAAGGATTGGGTTTCATTTAGGTTATGCAGAAATGACACCTGATGGTCACCGTTATAACACCTCAATTCTTGTTTCCAAAAATGGAGAGGTGCTTGGCAAATACCGAAAGGTGCATCTTCCGGGCCACGAAGAGCACGAGCCATGGAGAACTTTTCAACATCTAGAACGCTACTATTTCGAACCCGGAAATGAATTTAAGGTATTTGGAGCTTTTGATGGCGTCGTAGGTATGGCTATTTGCAATGACAGAAGATGGTCAGAAACTTACAGAGTACTGGGCTTGCAAGGTTGCGAGCTCGCGCTCATTGGGTACAACACACCAGTTCATTATCCGCCTGATCCGAGCCAAGATGCTTTAGCGGGTTTCCATAACCATTTAGTCATGCAATCTGGTGCTTATCAGAATGGGATGTGGGTAGTAGGAGTAGCTAAAGCTGGCAATGAAGAAGGGTGTGACCTTCTAGGAGAGAGTTCGATAATAGCCCCATCTGGAGAAATCGTTGCCCAGTGTTCAACGGTAGAAGATGAATTGGTATCAGCAGTCGCCGATTTAGATATGTGTGCAAATTATAAGGACACTCTTTTCGATTTTGATCGTTACAGGAGGCCAGAAGTGTATAAAGCGATCACATCACAAGTTGGCATTGAAATACCTGAAGGAATTGAAGTTGGAAATCAAGAAGATGGACACCTTGAGGATTAGTTGATATGACAACCTTTGAACTAAACGGTGTCAGCGTTGAGACTGAAACGTCACACCAGCATCTTTTAGCTGCGATACGGGATGAGTTTGGGCTTATTTCACCAAAAGATGGTTGTTCTCCGTCAGGCCAGTGTGGTTGTTGCACAGTTTTAATCGATGGTAAGGCGCGAGTTGCTTGCCAGATATCAATGGAAAAAATAGAAGGCACAAAAATTTTAACATTAGAAGGTTTTGACCCTGAAGAACGTGAGTTCTTTGCACAGACTTTCGCAGCGCACGGAGCCCTTCAATGTGGGTTTTGCACCCCAGGTATTTTGGTTAGAGCTAAGGCATTGATTGATCGTAAAGGGAATGCACTAACTCGTGAAGAGTCATCTAGGCATCTGGGAGCGCATCTTTGCAGGTGCACAGGTTACACCAAAATTTTAGATGCAGTCGAAGCTCTAGCTACTGGTGAAACACCTGTAAAAATTCAAACTGGAGGTGTCGGTACTTCAGGAAGCCGTTATGAAGCTGAGGCATTAACTTTAGGAGACAGACCATTTATTGACGATATTACACCTAGTGGTTTACTTCATGGGGCCGTCAGGTTGTCTGACCATGCAAGAGCAGAAGTTATAAAAATAAATATAGAAGTTGCGGAGGAGTTGGAAGGGGTTGAGAAGATAATCACAGCCTCTGATGTACCAGGAGAGTTGAGAGTCGGTTTAATACATCAAGATTGGCCAATATTCATTCCCGAAGGAGGGAAAACCTCTTACTTGGGAGATGTTTTGGCTTTAGTAGTTGCAAAAGATAGAGAGACAGCGCGCAAAGCAGCTGAATTAATTGATATTGAATACAGAGTTTTAAAACCATTTAGCGATCCTGTAGAAGCGGTTAGTTCTAACGAAAACGCCGTTTGGGGTTTAGAAGGCAATGTTTTGTCAGAGTCAAGTTATGAACGGGGTGATACTGAAAAAGCTCTTCAGGGATCAAAACACATCGTTGAAGAAATATTCCAGACCCAGAGAGTTGAACAGGCTTTTCTTGAGCCTGAATCAACACTTGCGATACCTAATGAAGAAGGACTGTATGTGTATTCAGGCGGTCAGGGAGTCTGGGATGACCGAAATCAGATAGCAAAAGTGCTTGGAGTTGAAACCAGTACGGTAACGGTTGAACTTGTCTCCAATGGTGGCGCATTTGGCGGAAAAGAAGACATGTCAAATCAGGCGCAGACTGCTCTAGCTGCACACCTAATAGGAAAACCGGTACGTTGCACTTTAAGCCGTGAAGAATCGTTACTCATGCACGCTAAGCGTCATCCAATTCAAATGAAATTTAAAGCAGGTTGCGACGAGGATGGTCTACTTACCGGGTTATGGGTTCGAATGATTGGTGATTCGGGTCCATATGCCTCAGTGGGCATGAAGGTATTGGAAAGAGCTGCAGGTCATGCAAGTGGCCCGTATGTGGTTCCTGCAATTGATGTTCGTTCAATTGCAGTAAGAACAAATAATCCAGTAGGAGGGGCTTTTCGAGGGTTTGGCGCTAACCAAGCTCAGTTTGCAATGGAAGGAGTAATGGACCGACTAGCTGAGAAAGTCGGGATAAGTGGCTGGGAGATTAGAAAACGTAATGTTGTTCAACCTGGGTCGATCTGGGGACCTGGGCAGATTATGGATGAAGGCAGCAGGGGCGCTAGTTCCTGTTTGGAGGCAATTAAAGAATCATATGATCAGGCAATCAAAGATGGCAAAGTAGTCGGTTTAGGATTAGGTCTAAAAAATTCGGGTCTTGGAAACGGTGCAAAGGAGATAGCGAAGGCGATAGTGAGATTCCGTAAAGACGGGAAAGTGGAGGTAAGACACTGTTGGACTGAAATGGGACAAGGAGTTCACACAGTCGCTTTGCAAGTAGCTGTCGAAGAGTTAGGTATCGACCCTTCCCTGGTGGAGGTAATCGTCGATACGAGTCGAGAAATGAATGTTGGTCAAACGACTGGTAGTCGAGGAACATTAATGGGGGCAGGCTCAGTTGCGGATGCCTGCAGAATTGCTCTGGCTGATGGATGTAAACTTGAAGTTGATTATCAGGGAGAGTATCGGGTTGATTGGACTAATTCCATTTCAGATGACGTGGAAAATCCTCTGATACATTCAACCTTTGGATACGCGGCACAACTTGTAGTAATGGGTGAAGAAAAAGAGAAAGTTGAATATGTAGTGGCTGCTCATGATGTCGGCAGGGCAGTAAATCCAGTTTTGTGTGAAGGGCAAATTGAAGGATCCATTCATATGGGATTGGGTTATGCACTTTCAGAAGGTTTTCCGACAGATAAAGACGCTAAACCTTTGAATACGACACTGAAGAGTCTTGGCATTTTAAGACCTAAAGACATGCCGCCAGTTGAAGTAATTTTGGTCGAAGAACCACAACCTGATTCACCTTACGGGATAAAAGGGGTGGGGGAAATAGGACTGGTGCCTACCGCAGGAGCGGTAGCTGCAGCTTTACACGGTCAAGATGGAATTTGGCGGAATAGTTTGCCAATGGCTTCAGATGTTCAACAGGAAAACTGGCCAGAATGGGATTGTGATGACTGACGATTTTATTGGGTCGAATGAGACTCATGGACTTGTATGTGCTCACCATCACCTTTATTCAACGTTGGCTAGAGGAATGCCAGCACCGCAGAGTCAGCCTGACAATTTTGAAGAAATATTAAAGATGGTCTGGTGGCGTCTCGATAGGGCTCTTGACCTTGAATCCATTAAATGGTCTGCGATGCTTGGAGCCCTCGAAGCAGTAGAACGTGGCTGTACAGCGATTGTCGACCATCACGAATCACCTGAAGCAATTGAAGGCTCTTTGAGCGTAATAGCTGATGCGTGTGAAACTGTAGGAATAAGAGTCTTATGTTCCTACGGGGTAACGGATAGGAATGGATCTGATGGAGCGAAAAAAGGTTTGGATGAAAACAGACGCTTTTTAGAAGAAGGTGGACGCGGAATGGTCGGTTTACATGCATCTTTTACATGTGAAGATGAGACCATAGAATCGGCTGTTGAAATCGCTGAAAGTTTTGGCGTGGGTGTCCACGTGCATGTAGCGGAGGGAGCAATTGATTCAAGTGCCGTTTCAAGATTAAAGGGTTATTCAAAAGACAATTGGCTTATTATTCATGGTGTACATCTTGAAGACAACCATGGACTTAAAGGTACTTTGGTTCATAACCCAAGATCGAATATGAACAATTCTGTTGGTTATGCCAATCCTGTGAGGTTTAACAACGAAATTGCATTAGGCACTGATGGGATCGGTGCTGACATGCTTGAAGAATTTCGCCTTGCTTATGCGCGCCACCGCGAATCTGATGTAGCAGCTTCCCCAGAGACGGCCTGGGAATGGTTGACAAATGGATACCGTATTTTTCCTGAAGCATTGAATGACCGAGTTGTTTGGAATTATCCAAACATGGACCCGTGGGAACTTGCATTTTCTACAGGGGTAAACCCAATAGAGGTTATGGTTGAACAGGAGACCATTTGGGCAAACGGGACTTCAACTCGTGTAGACGTTGAAGAAGTTAGAGCGAAATCTGCTGAACAGGCAAAAAAGGTTCACGCAAAATTAGCTGAAATTGTTTGAAGTCTAGGTTTAACAAATAGGAGAAAAAAAATGACTCGATTAGCAATTTACTTACAAGATGCTCATTCGATAAGCGAAGCAATCGAATACACACAGTATGCAGAGTCGAATGGGTTTGAAGCGGTATGGCAAGCTGATTCACGTCTTGTTCGTGACGCAGTCGTTCCGATGGCAGCATTTGCTGCTAAGACTGAAAAGATCAAAATAGGGTCTGGAGTGGTCGACTGTTGGACCCGCAATCCTGCACGCCTAGCTTCGACTTTTTCGACTTTAGATGACTTGGCACCAGGTCGAATTATTCTTGGTATTGGAGCATGGTGGGACCCTTTGGCTTCAAAAGTGGGGATAGAGCGCAAAAAGCCCTTAGGGGTAATGAGAGAAGTGGTCACTGCGGTGCGAGCATTGTTAGCCGATGAAACTGTCAGTTTCTCAGGTGATTTTGTTCAACTTGATGGTGTAGAGCTCGATTATGTATACCAGGAAAGACGACCAAAAGAGGTGCCAATATACATAGGTGCAACTGGAATGAAAATGATGGAGTTGACTGGCGAGATAGCAGATGGTGTTGTTCTAAATTATTTAGTTTCACCCGAATACAACAAAAGGGCTATGGAGCACCTAGAGATAGGGGCGTCAAAAGCTGGCCGCAGTATTGATGAAATTGATCGCCCTCAACTTGTTGTTTGTTCTCTAGCTGAAGATCGGAAAGAAGCCTTAGATGGGGCACGACTTATGGTCACTCAATATTTAGGCCAGCAGCCCCACATTATGAAAGCTTCTGGAGTGCCTGAAGAGCTTTTGGATGAGATTGGTCAAGTTTTGACATGGCCAGCAACGCATGAACAGGTAGAAGCAGCGTCAAAGCTAGTTCCTGATGAAGTAGTTCAGATGATTTGTGCTGCTGGAACTCCTGATGAAGTGAGAGAAAAAGTAGCTCAATATATGAAAGATGGATGCACATGTCCGATTCTCTACCCACTAGGTCCTGATGTCAGGTTAATGATTGATACTTTTAGCGGTTGGTCACCATGAGCCAACGTTTGGTTATCAGAGGACTTAGATATCCAGGTGACATTGCCTTAGAAGATGGTGTCATAAAACAAGTCGGTTCCGTCGAACCAAAAGACGGAGACCGGGTGCTTCTTTGTGAAGGAGATATAGCAACTCCTGGTCTGATAAACACCCATCATCATCTTTACCAATGGATGACTAGAGGTCAGGCAGTTGGTTGCAATCTATTTGATTGGTTAGTTCATTTATATCCAGTCTGGGGGAAACTTTCAGTTGAAGATGTGCATGCGGCTGCTTTAGTAGGTCTTGGTGAACTTGCATCAACTGGTTGCACGACAGCATTTGACCATCATTACTTAGTTCCTAACGGAGATGATTCGGTATTTGATGCAATTGTTGAAGCGGCTAAACAAGTTGGAATCCGACTGCATTTGTCTAGAGGTTCAATGGATCTTGGTGAGAGTAAAGGTGGATTACCGCCAGATCATGTTGTAGAAGACCGAGAAGCGATTCTTTCATCGACAGAGTCGATAATTGCAAAGCATCATGATGCTGAGATGATCCATGTGGTTGTTGCTCCATGTAGTCCTTTTTCAGTAACAACCGAGTTGATGGTTGACTCGGCTGAACTCGCTAGAAAACACGGAGTTCGACTTCATACACACCTTTGTGAAACTTTAGAAGAACAAGAATATTGCTTGGCTAACTTTGGACGAAGACCGGTCGAAATGTTAGATGAGTGGGGTTGGGTGGATAGTGATGTTTGGCTGGCTCATGGTATTCACATAGATCATGATGAAATGGGGCGACTCGGAGGAGCCGGCACAGGAATTGCACATTGCCCGTCTTCGAATGCACGTTTAGCTGCTGGAATGTGTCCTGTGACTGACCTTCTAGAAGCTGGTTGCCCAATTGGGCTTGGAGTTGATGGGGTGGCATCAAATGAGATTGGTGGCTTATTCCCAGAACTTAGACAGGCACTCTTCACAGCACGTCAAAGAGAAATGAAGCCCGATGCTCTTATGCCGCATGAAGTGGTTGAAATGGCAACCAAAGGTGGAGCAAGATGTTTAGGACTAGAAGATTTAGGAACTTTTGAAGTAGGTCACAAGGCAGATATTGCTATTTGGCCCGGAGCGGATCTAGGCGACATACCGGATCCTCTTACAGGTCTTGTGATGGGTCCTGATCGAAGAGTTAGACACCTTTTTGTAGGAGGTAGTCAAATTATTGAAGAAACGGAACTTAAAAACGTTGACATGAATTCAGCTCATTTAGCGTTAGCTAATCGAGCGAAAAGGCTTTTCGATAGTTAATACTGAATTCAGGTATAAAACTAGTTAAAAGGGCTTGAGACTCCAAATTTCGCTTTTTGACCAGTTAGTGAACCCCAGCGGCGCGTACCAAACTCAAAATGCCACCATTCGGGTTCGAAGACAATGAAATCGTGTGAGCGCATAGTCCAATACAAAAATCTACGAAAATCTCTAGCATGCCCAGGGGTTCCTTCCAAAAAGTTTGCTCCAGCTGCAGAAGTAATATCATCGAATCCCGACCCGGGTGTCAAAGGAATCTCATCGACAGTGAAAGTGAGATCAACTGCTCCACCAGTTAAATGAGGCGGAGGCATAATAGGGTCATCTGACGGTTCTGCGAACAGTCCTTCAGGTATTCCCGGATCTTCACATGCAGCTTCAAAGAGTTCACTTTGTAAAGCCAGTGGTCTCCATGCGTCAAAAACTCCCAATCCCCACCTATCAGGGAGTTCTTCAGCTATGCAATAGAGTTTTTTAGCAACAGATTCACGAAGCCAAGAGCCTTCTAAAGCATTTTCCCAGCCAGCCTCCCAATAACAATTCAGAGTTTTAATACGAGGGTGCTTTAATGAAACAAGAGATTCCTCATTAGTTATTTCTAAAGCAGGTGCTTCAGGTTCCCACAATTTAGGCATGGCTTCAGATTCAGGAACGTTGATGTCGGCATTTTCAAAGAATTTCTGAACATCACTGGTTAGAACAGGCTCTCCGATCTTAGGCATATCAACCTCCAAGAACCTGAGCTGTTGTCTCAAGTAAAGAAATTCCACTATCAGGTTCAAATACAGGAATCATAAATTCGTCAAAACCATACATTTCGAAAAGCTCAGCAAGCTCATCAGTACATTCTTTTACACTTCCAGAGATAACAAAAGGTAAAACCCAATCATCAGATACATATTCAGCGGCAGCTTCAAGACCATCAGCAAGAGCACCTCGGATATTCGAAATATCTTTTTCAGAAATACCCAACTGCTCAAGCACTACCGCAGGTGAGTCCACCAGCCTGTATGTCATGTGTGGTCTAACAATTTCAAGAGATTCATCGTCAGTAACGATCATCGTTGAGTAGCAAATTTTCGGATCATTACCTTCACGTTCAGCCCCTGTTCGTATTTGGTTCACGTATTCACCAAGTGAAGGTTTGAAAATAAAATCCAACATCACTCCATCAGCAAAAGCACCGCCAAGATCAAGCATTTTAGGGCCACGCCCAGCCAACCATATCTCAATATCAGATCTTCCATAATCTAGTTTTGCTGACTTGAAAGAGAACCTTGGTCCCTGCAAATCAACTTTTTCACCCGCGAACAACTGTCTACAAGCAGAAATAGTTTGACGAACAGTCTCCAAGGGCTTATAACGCTGAATTCCAAGAGGGTCTAAAGTCAAACTCCCGCCCGCTCCTATTCCCAGAAAAGCACGCCCGTCAGACATTTCATCAAGGGAAGCTATAGCAGCAGCAGTCTGACCCGGGTGACGTGTGTAAGAATTTGTAATACCAGGACCAACAATTAATGTTTTCGTGGATCGCAGAATCGCTGTCATGGTTACATACACATCTCGAGTCGCAAGCCCTTCGTCATATACCCAGCAACGTTCAAAACCCAATTCTTCAGATCTGATGGCTAAATCACGCATCGAGTCAACTGAAGCTTCCGGAATGAGGTTCACACTTCCTGAAATCATCTAAAAAATCTACCCTCCGTTGTGACTTGCAACTAGAGAAATTTCAACTTCTGAGTCAAAATTCTGAAGTTCTTCCACTAGCTGTTCAACAAGGTCTTGGTTTTCAGGTGAAACTTTCGTAATGGCTATAATAAAACGCATTTCAGGCTCTAAACCTTTTTTAGAGCCATTTGAATCAAGTAAAAGAACTGCGGCTCTTTTAGGTGTGAGTCTTTCATACGGAGAACAATTAACAACAGCTGCCACTCGTAAAGGTCTATGGCACTGATCTTCAATGACTCTATCTATGGCATCAGCACCTATGACTGCAATAACAGTTGTAACACCTAAAGGTAAAACAGGCTCGTAAGGCGCAGGAGCTTTAGCAGGGTGTCGTCTGGCACCATCTGCTTCAACGATCACTCTGACTGCTTTAGGCAACCAACTTTCCGGTAGTGAAGGGTCAACTCCGAAAGCTTTTTCGCCATCGACACGATCCCAGATAAGAAGAGGGGAGGTCTCATCTAAAGCGCTGGAAAGCTCTTTTTCGGAAGGTCTAATGAGCAAATTTGCCCCTCCAACCTGATCACTGCCCATTTTCGTAGTAGTAGTTAGAACTGTGCCTCTACCGTGAAACTCACCAAGAGCTGAAAGAAGAGTTGATTTACCTCCACCTCCGACCAGGGCAACTATCTCACCCTCTTTTATTTCTAAATTTTCGACAGCTTTACTAACCTCTAAAGATTCGATTTGCTTTTTCCTAACCATTCGATCACAGCTTCCGTTACACCATTTCCTACTGCTAGAGCCTTGTCAGAAACTTTTTTTACATCAACCTTCACACCTCTCGGGTCGATGTCTCCAATTTTCATACCAGCCTCTAACATTGTGCCGTCATTTATCAATCCACGAATGACTCCGCTAGTTCCAGCGAGTATGTGATCATCACCTACACAGCCGAGTACTTCATCTTTTTCGACCAGATCACCTATTTGTTTGACCCAGGAGATTTCTCCGTTAGAAGGAGAACGCAAGAGGCGTTCACTTGTAAGCCCTCCAACTTCACCAGGAATCCCAGTGTCTTCTTCAGCACAACCATCCCAAATGACTTTTCCCATATTAGGGCCACGCATAGTTTCAATAACTACATGACAGTCCCTGCCGGCAAAGAAACCAGGCCCAAGAGCAATAACTAGGGAAGCATCATCAATTTTCGTATCCATAGACTTTTTTTGCATCCTGGCATCGACAAGAACAGAAATTGGAAAAGTTGGAAGAGAGTCGCTAATAATAACGGGAACAACTTGAGTAGATGAAAGGTCATTGATAGTTGACAGGTCATCAACTCTTTCACCAGTGATTTCCTCTATTTCTATTTTCTTGTCAAGAATTGCTGATGAAAGTGAAACTCTTCTTCTTACCGCCAAAGGATTCTTTAAATCGCATACGACTACAGGCATTCCGATTCTTTTCAATTGGAGAGCGACACCAGTTCCTAGGTCACCACCTCCACGAATTAAACAGAGGAAATCAGAAAGCACAATTAGCTGTTACCAGCATTATCTTGTTCGATGATTTGAGACAGAATAGAAAGAGCGATTTCTTGAGGAGTTTCAGCACTCAAATCTAGACCGATTGGAGAAGTAACCCTAGATAGATCTTCTTCAGAAATGCCAGACGATTCAAGTGAAGAACGAGTTGTTTTCCATCGTTTTGAACTTCCCATCACTCCAATTGATTTTGCATCAGTGGAAAGAATATGAGGAAGATTTTGGATATCCAATTCAGCATTACGTGTAACAGCTACTACATGATCGCGATCTGTTAAATCGATCTGCTTTAGAACTTCTTCAATCGAACCGGTGAGAACAAGATCTGCTCCATCTACATTTTCAGCGATTTCTTCACGGTCGTCTGTAGCGACAACATGGTAACCCAACCAGCTGGCAAGTTCCGCTACAGCTCGTCCGACATGACCGCACCCTATGATCAGAATTTTAGAATTAGGCATATAAGTCTCCAAATGAATAGTAACCGTTCCACCACAAACACCTGGGTCTCCAGCAACAGGGTCAACTAGTTCATAGTTCAACAGAAGCGAGGTGCCGTCGTCCATACAGGCGCAAGCTTCCTTTATGACCCGTGCTTCCATCTCTCCGCCACCTATAGTTCCAATCTGATGAGAGTCTGAAAGTACTAACATTTTTGCCCCAGAGTGGCGAGGTACGGATCGAGAAGTTTCTACAACTGTTGCAAGCACAACAGTATTTCCAGTCTCAACGAGACTATTAAGCTCTCTTAGTATTTGAGCTTCATCTGTGCCCTTGCTGAGATTTTTTTTACCCATTTTCGCTCCAAAGGCGTTTCGCTTGGATGTGAAGAGCTTCTCTTTGCTCTTCGAGATCAATCCCAAGAACCTCACCATTTTTTAATCTCCACTCTCCAGCAATCATGACTGAATCGACATGATGACCAGAGCGATGAAGAATTACTTGTTCGATTAGATTTTCTTTACTTGAAGGAGTTGGAAAGTTCGCGTTGACTAATTGAAGATCTGCTGTAAAACCCGATTTCAAAGCACCAATATTCTCTAGGCCTAGGGTTTTAGCTCCCGCGAGAGTGGCCATTTCAAAAACTTGTTCAGCCTTCATCGTTTGAGGATTTTGAAGGCGTGCTTTGTGGATCAGAAAAGCACCACGCATAACCTCAAACATGTCATTTATATACCCGTCACTTCCTAGGGAAATTGCTACGCCTTGTTCGAGCAGCTCAGGAATAGGCGCTATTCCACCTCCAACTTCACAGTTCGATAAGGGCATGTGAACACATCGTGTTCCAGCAGAGGAAATTAATTCGATTTCTCTTTCAGACAGATGAACACACTGTGAGGCTAGGAATCGCGAACCATTTATTCCAAGTTTCTCGTAATGTTCGAAGGTTCGGTGTCCGTAAGCCTTTTCACACCATTCTCCCTCGTAGACCCCTTCATTGCAGTGAGCATGAAACAGAACGTTGTTTTCCTCAGCGAGTTCGAATGCCTTTCTAAGAAAGTCATCGGAGCATGTGAATGTTGTATGAACGCTCATAAATCCAGCCACAAGATTTTCCGAATTATTTGTTTCGATTAAGCGAATGTTTTCATCAAGTCCTCTTTGAGCGATTTCGTGACCTGAGCGTTCATTGGCTTCAAAACTAAGTAAAGCTCTAAGTCCGCGACTTTCTATGATTTCCTTTTCAAGCAAGAGCGATTCAGGAAGTGATTTAGGCGCTTCTAAAACGTCACAAAAAGTTGTGGTTCCAGTTAATAACATCTCGCTACAAATCCAGTCAGTTGCAGCAGAAATCATTTTGTGATCAATCCTGTCTTCAACTAAAGGCCACCAAAATTTTTCCAGAAAAGACCAGAAGTCTGAAGGTGCAGATTCTAAAGGTATGCCATGTGCTAAAACTCCATACATGTGAACATGCCCATTAACGAAACCAGGCATTAATACTTGTCCTTCAGCTAAGACAACCTCATCCTCTGGAAACTTGGTTTCTAGTTCTTTGTTTGGCGCAACAGTATGAATTTTTCCATCGCATACACGCACACCCCAGTTTTCTTTAGGGGTTTCTGAAGATTCAGAAATCAACCAATCAGGTTGAATTACAAGACCGCCCTTTGAGGGCATTGCTAGTTTCCTTTAAGCGCTTGATGAACGCGCTCAGGTGTAAAAGGAAGTTCATCTATCCGCACTCCAGTAGCGTTAAGAATTGCGTTTCTTATAGCAGGAGCTACTCCATCTTTAGGTATTTCTGCAACTGCTTTTGCTCCAAAAGGCCCGCTGTCTTCCATTGTTTGTACTAAAAAAACTTCAGTTTTAGGCATTTCATCTGCTCTGTATATGCGATATGGGCCAAATGAAGGATTAACCATTGCTCCTTTGCCGTCGAGGACAATTTCCTCACAATGTGCGTATCCTAAGGCTTGAAGCATCCCACCTTCTACTTGGCCACTGGCTGTTACAGGATTAATTGCTACTCCACAGTCGACTGCCATAATCATTTTTGTTACTTCAATTTGACCTGTTTCTGTGTCAATTTCGATTTCAACAAATTGTGCTGCAAAAGGAGGAGGGCAATCAGGGGATACGTGTGATCCAGTTCCCATGATTTGTTCTTGTTCATTCAGGTGCAGAGAATCTAGAGCGATTTCTTCAAGGCTTACAGAACGACCATCAGGTGCCCAAGCTCGCTTATCACGCAATTCAATCGAACAAGGAATTTCTATATCCATTAGCATGGCAGCGCGCTCTTTGAGTCTTTTGCGGACAGCATCTGCAGCTTTTTTGGCTGCGGCACCTGAAATATAAGTTGTACTTGAAGCATAAGCACCAGTGTCAAAAGGTGTGACGTCTGTATCTGAGGAGTAAACCCTTATATCTTCTAGCGGTACACCAAGAACTTCTGCGGCTATTTGTCCAAGGACAGTGTCAGCCCCAGTGCCTAGATCTGTAGCACCGACAAGCATATTAAATGAACCATCGTCATTTAATTTTATGCTGCAGCCTCCCATATCGAGAAACGGGATCGATGTTCCGTGCATGCAGAACGCAAAGCCAAGCCCTCTTTTGATGTGCGGGCGGTCAGTTGGGTTTTTCCAAGATTCGTCATGTCTTCGATGCCATCCAATCGCACGACTTCCTTGTGCTACACACTCTTCGATTCCATTTGACATAACTTTCGGATATTCATCGAGTTCTTCCTCTGTTGTACCTTGTTCACCCAAGTGTGGAGCGATATTCATTTCGTCCCCAACTTTCACCCAGTTCTGCCTTCGGAATTCAATAGGGTCTATTCCCAAATCAAGTGCAATATCTTCCATATGGGCTTCTAAGCCGAAGAGAGCTTGAGGGGCGCCGTATCCTCTATATGCACCGGGTACAGGAATGTTTGTGTACATAACGTCACAATCGAAACGTTTGTTATCACAGTTGTATGAGGATAGACCTCTAAGTCCGGCAACTGTCTGAACGGTGTATCCATGGGTTCCATATGGCCCTGTATTTCCTACCAGCTTCAATTCTTGGGCAACAAGATTTCCTTCTGAGTCAACGCCAGTTCTATAGGTGAGTGTTTGTGGGTGTCGAGTCCTACTTGCATAGAACTCTTCAGCTCTGGTCAACTCGAGTTGGACTGGTTTTCTGGTAGCTATAGCTAAGTGGGCGACAATATCTTCAAGGAGCATTTCCTGTTTAGCGCCAAACCCACCACCAATTCTTGGTTTGATAATTCTGACATCTTTAATATCCATTCCGACTAATGGAGCAAGCATCCGACGGGTATGGAATGGGACTTGAGTTGCGGTTCTAACCACTAGACGTTCATCACTGTCAAGCCAAGCCGTTGAAATGTGAGGTTCTATAGGTGCAGGCTGAACTTGATGCACTCTGAAAGTTTGTTCGTAAGTATGAGCAGCATTTTTTAGAGCCGAATCAACATCGCCTCGTTCAGCAAATATTTGATGAACAAGATTTCGATCTCTATCAGCTATATCTACTGTGTCAACCTCATCATGAATGACCGGTGCATCAGGTTTGCCGGCTTCTAATTCATCGAAGACTGCGGGCAAGATCTCGTATTCAACCTTTATGAGACTGCAGGCTTCTTCAGCTATCTCTGGAGTGTCAGCTGCTACCGCAGCTACGCGATCACCTACATGCCTTACCTTGTTATCAAAACTGACTTGGTCGTGTGGTTTGGGGTTTGGATATGACTGACCGCCTGAAGCATATTTTATTCTGTTCACGTTTTTGTGGTGAATGACGGCATGAACCCCTGAGAGCGCAAGCGCTTCTGAATCATCTATTGAGATAATTCTTGCGTGAGCGTGTGGACTTCGAAGAACCTTTGCATGGAGTAAACCTCGAATGTCGAAATCGGCTGTAAAGGCTGGGTTGCCTTTTACAAGTCGAACTGCATCTACTTTGACTTCCGGTTGACCCACTACCGACGTCGAGGGGACTTCTGAAGATGGAATTAGTCTTGGAACAGCGTCCGAAGCTTCAGGCGGGAGATCATTTGGATCGACCGTCACAGGGTTGACCCCATCAGTCATAGGTTTAAGAATCAATGGCCTAAATGGTTCTGGTTCTTCCCCGCGAAGAACTGCTGCAGCTTGTTTGACTGCTGCTACAGGTTTAACGTATGCAGTTTCCCTATCAAGAATTCCTGAAAGCATGTCACGTATCTCAGTCTCAGTTGGATCAGGTGTTTCTCTCAATAGTTGAAGGGTGCCAAGAATCATCGCTCCTACTGAATAGCCAGACTGCATAGCGCCAGTTGCTGCAAAAGCAGCTTGAACAGGGTGGAGGGAAGAGTCTGTGTTCAGAGATTCAAGCGTTACAACTGAATGTCCGTTTGCTTGAGCTGCAAGAATTACTTCGCTGCTAGCAAGCAGACCATCAAAAAGAACAGCTGAAGCTCCCGTTTCACCAGTTGAGGAACCAAAGCGAACACTGGCCATACCTTCACGTCTAAGAGCTGTTAATAGGGTTTCGTGGACCTCGCATTCGATAGCTGTTTTTTCACCGTTTAGTTCAATATTGATTTGCATTATTTTTCACCATTGAGCAAATTGAGGGTTCGTGAAGCAAGAGTTTTCGTTAGATGTGTTCTGTATTCTGAATCGCCTCGGAAATCACTAGACGGTTGCAATGAAGCTGTCGGTTTCTCTGGATCTACGAGAACCGGAGTTGAAGCAACTCCAGTGACTGCCATCCTGTAACCATTCTTGCAATGTCTCAAAGCAACCGAAACAATAGGAGTGTCTGTCGGGGTTCTTCCTGTTGCCTCTAACACGCATTCTCCATCAGTATCTAACTCAATCGATAAGATTAGTTGTGCTCCGTGGCTATTTGGCTCACTTAGCATCTCGTGAAGAGGAACATTCGATTCCCCTTCAGAATTTAGCACTTTGATTTCAGCGTCATGAACTAAGAGGCTCGCTATTAATTGACTGTCAGAATCGCCACTAGCTATTGTGCCTCCAATGGTTGCCAGAGTTCTTAAAGTGCTAGGCAACTCAGAGCGTGAAGATGCTTGGAGCAGGTCTGGGCAATCGGGATTTTTCATAATTTCATCGAGTGTCGTCATGGAACCGATTGTCAATTTCTCGTTGGAGCGATTGATGCCTTTCAGAGCGAGATCTTGAAGGTCTACAAAATGAAGTGGTTCTCTATCTTCACTAGCATTTAAGAGAGTTCCTCCAGCTAAAGGAACGTGTTTGTCTTTAGAAATAAGACTTATCGCTTCTTCGAGATTAGTAGGTCTCTGGTATGAGATTATTTTGGCCATTAAATCTGTTCCGATTCTTAAATATAAAGTTTGCTCCAAGAAGAAATTATCAGGAACTTAACGGTTCTCAACGCCAAAAGATCTATGGTGAACGAAGAAAGCTAGTTTCACCCAATTAATAGCAGAAAGGCAGATATGTCAGTTATAAAGATTAATGCAATAACTGTCCCTAAAGATCTGGGAGATGAAGTAGCTCGACGTTTCGCAGGGAGAATAAAAGCAGTAGACGGAAGACAAGGATTTCAAGGTTTTGAATTAATGCGACCTACAGATGATCGCGAAACATGGCTGGTAGTTACACGTTGGGATACGGAAGAAGATTTTTTAGCTTGGGTGCAGTCACCAGATTTTGCAGAAGGGCATCGTTCAGCTATGGAAGCCGCAAAGGAACACCCTGAACCTCTGCCATTGACAGCCGAACTTTGGTCATACAGTGTTGAACTGCAAGCCGATGGTTCTGCTGATTAAGAGCAGTCAAGCTCAAATTAATCGTGTAGGTATTCCAGCTTTCTGAAATACTTTTTCAGCGTATTTGGTTGCCGTGTTTATAACTTCTTTTTCATCAGCAAAAGTAAGTTCCCTATCTTTTATCAGCAACTTCCCATCGACCATCACGTGTAAAACATCTCGTGGGGTAGCGCAATAAACAATTGCAGACTCGACTTTATGGACTGGTGCTGAGAAAGCCGTCATTAAATCAATGACTAATAGATCAGCTTTCTTGCCGATTTCCAACGAACCGATTTCTTCCTCTTTGCCTATCAGTCGAGCCCCATGTCGGCAAGCTAAATGAAGCACTTCTTCAGGTTGCAAAATACCCGCATCTAAACGGTCAACTTTTTGCAGCAGGACGGTTGCCTTGCATGTCTCGAACATATCCTGTCGATTGTTGCTTCCAGGACCATCCGAAGCTAATGCGACAGTAATTCCACGATCGAGCATTTCTTTAATTTTCGCTACCCCAGAAGCTAGATACATATTTGATACTGGGCAGTGAACAACTGAAGCTCCACGTTCTGATATCAAATCGATTTCATCTTCGTCAAGCCAAATGGCATGTGCAAGTTGAATGTCTGGACCTAAAAGTCCCAACGATTCGAGCCAATGCACATGTCTAAGACCTCGTTCTTCAATGTTCATTTCCACTTCAATCGCTGTTTCAGCACAGTGAAGGTGAGTCGAACCACCCCAAGACCTTGTTGCAGAAATAGTTTCAGTCATCGCATCATTTGAACATCCCCAAGGGATTAGAGGTGCTAAACCCACATGAATTCGATTGTTTTCGGCACCGTGCCATTTTTTATGCACAGGATTTATACGACTTATAACCGTTTGAGCTGATTCAGTTAGAGGAGGATGGTAATTTCGATCTGCCCATCCACTCGCCAAAATGAATCTCAGCCCTACTTCAGATGCGGCTTGACAAATAGCATCATCTATTTGAGGGTCTATGTGAATGTATTGATGGTCGATTACGGTGGTGGCTCCTCCTCTTAGGTTTTCTATCAATCCCAAAGTTGCAGCCGCTTTAGCGGAGCTAGCATCAAGCTCTGAAGCTCCCGGCCATATACATTCCTCTAACCAATCAAGAAGAGGTTTATCATCAGCTAAGCCTCGGAAAAAAGTTTGAAAAAGGTGGGTATGGCCATTAACCATTCCCGGCATTACTGCTGAACCATGAACTTCTATTATTTCATCTGCTGCTTCACGGACACTCTTGGGTGTTTCACCACTACCTAGATCTTCGATGATTTCATTTCTTACAAAAATCCAGCCTGGATCCAAGACAGAGTTTTCGTCATCAACTGTTACGATTGCTGCGCCCTCTAAAAGCACCGAATTCATTACATAGACCAGTCTGCGAATGCATCTATAACTGGGCGCATGTCATCCATAAGTGGATAAAGAATGGGGCAGGTCACACCGGCGTCTACGTATTCTTCAACAGTTTCACGGCATTGTCGGCTTGTGCCTGCAGCCATGAGGGATTTAACAAGATTGTCTGGAATTAGGTCAGCGGCTTTACGGTAATCAGCCTCTGTGGCCGGCCAGCCAACCACTTCTTTAACTCTTTCGACTAGATCAGGATCGGCACCACTTGCTTTCATAATGTGTGGTTCGGTTCCGAGATAGTAGGCAATAAGTGATTTTCCAGTACGAATTGCTTCGTCTGGATCCTCATCAGAAAGAGAACAAACCAACAACTCAGGTCTATCAATTTGGTCCAGAGATTTTCCCGATTTTTTAGCTCCAGCTGAAACCAGGTCAACAGCTTCACGTATGTAGTCAGGTGTCACGATGTAGTTAAGAACTACTCCGTCACAAATTTCACCAGCTAGCTCTAACATTTTTGGCCCGGTCGCACCAAGATAAATAGGGATTGACCTCGCGTCGACGTTGCCATATGCGACATCTAGTTTAACTCTGTCAAGATTTACGAATTCACCTGAATAGCTGACTTCTTCCATGGTGAATAGCTCTCGGATTGATTCAATATTCTCTCTCATTGCCTTAAGAGGCTTCTTTCTTTCTTCACCCACTCTTGAAGTTATAGGTTCCCACCAGGCACCAAGTCCCAGCATTACACGGCTTTGATTAGCAGCATCGAGACCAGCCAGTTCCCACATGGTGCTCCAAGTCGCAGCTATAACGGCAGGATTTCGAGTCCAAATAGGTAGAACACCTGAACCAATACGAACATCATTTGTTTCATTTAATAGAGCGCTCATCATGACAACACAGTCACGAGCTAAACGAGTATCTGCTTGCCAGATTTCTTTTATACCACGACTCTCTGCATATTTAGCCATTTCTAGCTCATAAGAGATTTCGTGTTTATCTTGAAAGTAAAGTGCGATTCGAGAGTTCATTTATGGTGACATTATCTCCTTTAGCGTAGTAGCGTCGTTATTGTGCCTCTAGTTCCAATTAATCCCACCGAAATAGCTCCTCCTGCTGCCAAATATGAACATGCCGTATTAGCTGAAGGTGCTTCACGGATTTTGCACACTTCCGGGATTGTCCCTGTGAAACCTGATGGAACTGTTCCAGAGAATATCAGCGATCAGGCAGAAGTCATTTGGCAAAACATTAGCGAAATTCTTAAAGAATCGGCCATGAAGATAACAGATATTACTTTGGTGACTACATATGTAGTGCCGGGTCAGGACTTATCGGAGGTTATGGCAGCACGGGATGAAACATTTGGATCACATCAGGCTGCATCAACTCTTCTGGTGGTGGCACAACTTGCTCAAAAATCTTGGAAAATGGAAATTTCCGTTGTAGCCATCTCAGATTCTTAGACAGTTTCTTTAGATGAATTTGGAAGTTTTAGGAAGTCGCAGAGTTACTTTCATGCCATCTACCAACAGCTTTATTTTGAATTACTCCAAATATCCAAAAAACGAGCACCCCAAGAGCAGAAGACAGGATTACACATGCCAGAAGCTCTTCTCCATTAAGACGATTTGCGTGTTTCTTCAGCATCTGACCGATGCCGGCTTCACCTTTTCCGAAAAAGAAATCACCAACGATTGCTCCGATTACTGACAAGCCAGCAGAAATTCTAAGACCGGCGAATACAGCTGGCAGAGCAGCTGGAAACATTAATTTTCTGAGACGCGTAAACCTATTTGCATGATGCAGAGTGAACAGATCGTGCATTCCTCTTTCTGCTGACTGTAAGCCAAATAGCGTATTTACGATGATTGGGAAAAGCGCAATTATCACACATACAACAACGCGGGACCTTTGACCTGTTCCGAACCAGAAAGAAATCAAGGGAACAATCGCCAAAATAGGTATAGCTTGCAAAGTTACCATGTATGGGAAAATAGCTCGTTCCAAAAACTTTGCCTGACTCATCAGAATCGCAAGGACAAAACCTAAACCGATAGCGATCGACAAACCTATTAAAGCTACTTCTGTACTTGACCACAATGCTTTTAATGATTCGCTTCGATTATCACCGTCGAGAAAACCGACATCGATGACACTATGGATCGGACGAAGAAGGAAGCGTCGTTTCTCTTCTAGAAGTCCAAAAGATATGTAATACCACAAACCAATTACACCTGCTCCTAAAATTAGCGGAGGCAAAAATGCTGCTGTGTATCTGTGTATCTTTGAAGGCTGACTCAGGCTTGCGGCAGAGGCACTTCGTTTTTGTTTAGTTGTGTTCATGAATGCGAACCTCTCAATTCAACTGAAACTTTTCCGCACATTTCAGCGAAATCTGCATCAAATCTGAGATCTGGTTTTCTTGGGTATTCGAAAGGTATTTCAAATTCAGCCACTATGCGTCCAGGTCGTGCAGACATAACCAGAACTTTGGTTGACATGAAAACAGCTTCACTAATGGAGTGAGTGATAAATAATCCAGCGAAACCCTCTTGTTTGAAAAGTTGTTGAGTTTCTTCGTTTAAATGTTCGCGTGTGATTTCATCTACAGCTCCAAAAGGCTCGTCGAAAAGAAAAACAGGAGGTTTGAGAGTAAGCGAGCGTGCAAGCGAGCATCTCATTTTCATACCTCCTGAAAGAGATTTTGGATAATGGTTCTCGAATCCTTCAAGTCCAACTAGTTCTATTGACTCCTGAACTAGTCTCTTGCGTTCTTGTGCGTCAGTGCCGTGAAGTTCTGCTAGAAGTTCAACATTTTTACTTACTGTTCTCCAAGGGAGAAGGGTGGCATCTTGGAAAACATAACCAAGCCTCTCACGGTCTACCTCCACACTTCCGTTTGTAGGTTCAAGAAGACCTGACGCTATCTTCAACAAAGTTGATTTACCGCAACCAGAAGGTCCTACGATCGTTACGAATTCACCTCTGCTGAGGTCAAAAGTAATGTTTTGTAGGGCTTCGGTTCCATCAGGGAAAATCATCCCTATGTCATCAAATGATAAAGATGCTGAAGTGTTTAAATCTTTATTCAACTTTTATCTCACTTGGTCCAATCTAAGTAATCTGAAATCTCCATAAACGAGCACATTAATATGAATGTTCGTCTATTAAGGAAGCAGGCTACAGAGAATCAGAGACCTTTTTGCAGACAATGAATATTTATCTCCGTCAAAGTATTTACAGAAAAATTCTCATAAAGTGAAAACATGCGAACAGGAGTTTTTCTTTTTGGTGGCGTCGAGATGGAAGATGCTGGACCAGATTTACCCATTCCAACCGATAGGCGCTACAGCAACGAAGAGATGTGGAAAGCCACAGAGCAGATAATTGATGCAGCCTGCCTCTCAGACAAGCTCGGTTTTGATTCTTTTTGGCTTACAGAACACCATTTTCAATATGAAGGCTATGAAGTTGTGCCAAATGGAATTCTTTTAGGTGCCATAATTGCTGAGAGAACAGAAAAAATTCATATAGGAATGGCTTTCAATATAGTTCCGCAATGGCACCCACTTCGATTAGCTGAAGACTTTGCTACTTTGCACAACATCTCAGGAGGAAGGGGAATTCTCGGAGTAGGTAGAGGCACCGTGCCGAGAGAAGCTGAAACTCTGGGCAGTCAAATTGGTAGTTTTGACAACCCTGATCAAGCCACGGCTGACGACTTCAATCGAAAACAGTTTGATGAAGCAATGGATATTATCCAACTAGCTTTGAGTGAAGAACTGTTTTCTTACCACGGTGAAGTTTATGATTTCCCTCCACCAGGTATTCCGGATAGGGGAGGAACAGTTCAGGAACTGACCTTAGTGCCGAGGCCACTATATCCTTACGAGACTTGGCAGGCGATTACATCTCCCCCCACTCTCGAAGTTGTTCCTAAAAAAGGCTGGGGAGGTGTTTTCTGGAATTCGCATCCTAATTTTATTAAAGCCCAGTGGGACAGATTTGCTGAATTATATGAAGAGTCACAAAACCAGTCACTTGAACCTGGTGAAAAAAGAATGCTAGTTAGGTGCGTTTGTGTCGCTGATACTTATGAAGAGGCCGTCGAATCAGTGCGACCGGGCCACGATGAAATGTGGAAATTTTTAGGACCATATGGCTGGAGTAAGGGTTATATGGGCCCAGATGGCAAACCTTCAAAAGCTGGTTTAATCCCGACCTTAGAGGAGTCGCTGGAACAAAAGATTTGGATTGTTGGTTCAGCAGATGATGTCGGTGAGCAAATCGAGTGGTACAGAGATTTGTTGGGAGTGGAAAATTTAATGCTCTTTCCAATGATGCCTGGAGATAGTTACGAATCAGGAACCGAGCAACTTCACAGGCTTGCTGAAGATGTTCTCCCTAAGTTTGAATAGAAGAAAAATATATTGAGTGAAGCCGGTGAAGCCGAGGTAGTAGTTGTAGGTGGTGGCCATAACGGCCTTATATGTGCTGCCTATTTAGCTCGTTTGGGTATTGACACGATCCTTATTGAAGCCCGACCGTTTGTAGGGGGATGCGCTTCAACGGTCGATGATTTGGGTGCAAGATTTAATATCTGTCATTGCGAACACAACTTGGTTAGGGCGATGCCGATAATCGAAGAACTTGATTTAGCAACTTATGGATTGAAATATGTAGAAACAGAAGCAAGCTCAGTTTGCGCTTTTCATGACGAAAGTGAACCTTGGGTGATTTACTCTGATATTGACAAGACTCTGTCCGGATTAGCTAAATCACACCCAGATCAAGTCGACGGTTATAAGAGGTATTTGAAAGATGCCTTACCAGTAGCAAGATTGGCTCTTGATTTGGCTGCTACTCAACCATCCTCCCTAAACTTCGCTTCAAAAGCACTACAAAAAAAAGGTCAAGGTCTTAGCCGGCTTATTAGGTGGTCTCGTAGTAGTGCAATGGAAATACTGAGTCGTTATTTCACTGACTGGCATTTGATAATGCCCACGATCTCAGTGGGCCCCACAGTATGGGGATTATCTCCAGATACACCTGGCACTGGTATGGCTGCATTGGGCTACGCGACTAGGCATATTAATCGCGTTGGTAGACCTCAAGGAGGTAGTGGTTCTCTTACAGATTCTACGAGAGCTTCATTTGAGGCGGCTGGTGGCAGGGTTCGTTGCGGGTCAAGGGTGCAAGATGTGATCATTCAAGATGGGGCAATCAAAGGTGTACGACTCGCAGATGGGGAAATTATCAATACACGAACAGTTGTCGCTGCGTGTGACCCAAAAAGAGTCTTTGTTGATTGGGTAGGAGAAACTCCAAGAAAAGCAAGAAAAATGGCTGACAAATGGAGGCAGTTGCCAGTTCCCGAAGGTTATGAATCAAAAATAGATGCCGTTTTAAACGATCTACCCGAGCCGACATGGGGTGACAAAATCCGTGATACTCACAACGGTTTAGATCCTTTAGGCCAAACAACGATTATTTCTCCTTCGCCACAAGACTTGATCCAAGCTCATGAGATTAGACCTTTAGGAAAAGTTGCGACAAAACCGACAATGCTAATCGACATTCCCTCTGTTCCTGATGAAACTTTGAAGACAGTTTCGGGAGAACACATTCTCAGTCTTGAAGTTCTTTTCACTCCGTATTCAATACCAGGAGGTTGGGAAAGTTCCGATGAACCTAGAAGGTGGCTGGACATTTGGAGTTCGTTAATGAAGTCAGAAGGAACAGAAAAAATAGAAAAGTGGCGTGTGATGACACCTGAAAATTATGAAAATGAGTTCTCAATGCATAAAGGACACACACCATCTTTCGGAACCTCACCATTGAGTACATTTTTTGGACGTGATAAAGAACTGACACGTTATAAAACTTCCATCGATGGTCTCTATCTTTCAGGTGCCGCAACTTACCCAGGCGCAGGAATAGTTGGTATATCAGGAAAAAATGCAGCCTGTGTAGTTAGCCAGGCAATACATGATCGGAAGCGGCTTAGGGTCTCAAAGTGAATTTACCTGTCAGCGTAAATTTGATGCCGACAGCAAAAGTCGAAAGGATGGTTGAACTAGCACAACTGTCTGAAAAGTTGGGTTACAGAAGATGCTGGATCTATGACGAAGGGCTCCACACAAGGGACGTCTTTGTCACACTAACTTCAATAGCGACAGCGACCAATAGTATTCTTATCGGTCCTGGAATAACTAACCCATACGTACGTCATCCGGGAGTTACAGCAGCTGCTATAGCCAGCTTGGACGAAGTGAGTAAAGGCAGGGCATTCGTAGGGCTTGGAGCCGGTGGAGGCCTCACACTCAATCCATTAGGGATAGAAAGATCAAAACCTGCCACGACTGTTTCAGAAACTGTTGTTGCTCTTAGAGGTCTTTTTTCAGGAGAAAGAGTCGATCTTGAAGGAAGTGAGTTCTCATTGAAGTCAGCTTCCTTAAACTATGGACGTGAAAATATAGAGATCTTTTTAGCGGGTCGAGGTAGACGCATGACCCAAATAGGTGCTGAGCTAGGTGATGGCTTTTATTTGAGTTATATACACAAAGACTTCTTACCTGAACACATCAAAGCATTGCGAAATTCAGCGGAACGAGACCCATTCAAAATTGTCTACTCAACTATGATTGTTTCTTCTAAAAAAGAGTTTGAAGAAGCACGTGCAGCACTGAGTTTTAGACTTGTGGATTCACCGCCAGAGGTGAAGGAACGCATAGGGCTAACTGAAGAAAAAAATATTGAAATAAAAGAGTCGCTTTCTGAAGGAGGTCCTTCGAATGCAGCCAAACATGTTTCTAGCGAGTGGGTTGAACAGTTCGTTATTACAGGCTCATCAACACAAGCTTCTAATGAACTTAGGGGCCTCATCAACGAAAACGGTATAGATGAATTTCAATTGCCAATCAGCAACCCCAAAGGTGCAGAAAAAGTTATTTCGCGTACTTCAAAAATGTTTACCTAAACTTATTTTCAGTTCAGGTAGTCGTTTAGGTTGACGGTCGGATAGGAAACTCTAGAACCGTATTCACGTCGCTCCCTTTTATATGTTGCATCAATCCCAACTTTCGTACTTATCCCACGATTGTCGGCTGTCGGGTCCATTTCGTGTCCTTGAGCTAGGGGAATAGAAAAAGTGTCTTCTTGCCAACTGACTCGGTTGGTAATTGCCCAATGCAATTCTGATGGTTGAAAAATATCAATATCTCGATCCACTACAACGACGTTTCTAATATTGATGTGAGCTGCCATCGCAGCTAATGCAAGATTTTTTGGAGTACCTGGATTATCCCGATCTATCTGAATGACTGCCAAAAATCCATTTCCATAAGGAGGGATGTAAACATCCGCAGAAGGGTCTAAGTGTCTCACGTAACTTTTCAGAAGCGGCTCTCTAGGCAAAATATTGCCTATATAGATATGTTCATACCAGCCAGGAATTATCGTCTGAAAAATAGGGTTATCGCGCCAAGCAATTGACGAAACTTCGAGAGTCGGGCTGTTCCAAGCTTCACCGTGGTATCCATGAAACTCTGCAAGTGGTCCTTCGGGTGCCCGTTTCGATGGGTGTAGAAAACCTTCAATTACCACTTCGGCTGCTGCAGGAATATCTATGTCAACAGTAAGTCCTTTACAGACTTCTATACCGCTGCCTCGAATAGCACCTGCAATAAAAAGTTCATCTACGTGTGTCTTAACCCCAGCTGCGATCATGATTGAAGGATCTAAACCCATAGCAAGAGCGATAGGAAATGGGTCGTCTGGATTTTCTCGAGACTTCCAAAAAGTTCCTACATCTCGCCATTCATTCACATTAAATCCAAGAGTATTTTTGCCAAGTTTAGACATCCGGTTGTAGCTGAGATTGCCTCTACCAGAAATAGGATCCTTAGAAATTGTTACAGCACCTGTTATGAAAGGTCCACTATCGCCCCTCGAATGAGTAAGAATCGGCAAATTTTTAAGATCTATGTCGCTGCCTGAAAGAGTATTTTCGTGCCAAGCTGCTTTTTCTGTCCTTATTGGAGCGACACCGTTTGAAGGATCAAGTGCTTTTTCCATAGTGTCGGTAACTTCAGACGGTTCGCAATTTAGAGCCACGGCAGCCCTGCTGTGAGAGGTCACACCTCCGCAAAAGACCGGCCAAGGGCTATCGGTGACATTTTCAAAAAGACACGCCCCCTTGTTCTCACGCGCAATGCTTGCTCCAACATCCGCCAATTCATATTCAATTGAAACCGGATTATTGACTTTAACCAGCTGACCTGCAGAATCTAGGGCTGATATGAAATCGCGTAAATCTTTTATTTCAGTCATTATCTAAGCTTAGATGAAGTTTGTGCTTAAAGTCCGTCTGGACTTATTTGAGTAGTTTGTTGAGAAGAAGAAATTAGAACTCCACCTTTAAAAACTTTCCTAGACATTGGCGCATCAGCAATAGCCCCGCGAAGTGAAGGTGCATCTATAGCGACAAAGTCAGCTAAAGACCCAGGTGAGAGGTCAGCTTTTTCAAGCCCCATAGCTTTTCTGGCATTCACACTCACCATTTTGTAAGCGCTTTCTGGCATTTCATGAGCGGCCAAAATCAAAAGTGAAGCCGTTTCAAGCGGATCGCTACGACCAACTAGATTGAAAGGGTCTTGAACGTTATCACCACCAGCTGCAACTAGAACCCCTTCATTTTTGAGGCTTTTGATTGCAGTAAGCGCACGAGGTGTAGCAGTAGGCATCTCTCTTCCTTGAAGAAAAAGGTTGGTTTGCGGAAGTGGTAAAACGGAGATTTTAGCTTCTGCAACATCAGCTGAAACCTCTTTTTGTTTTTTTAGACTTTGCATTCCTAAAGTAACGCAGTGGCTAGCTGTAACAGAATTTTCAAAACCTCGATCCATCACTTGTTTGGCTAAGTCATGAAGTGTCAAAACTGATTCATCAAGCATTTCATCTACATGCAAGTCGATCCCTAAACCTGCATTTTCAGCTACATCTAATGCGTCTTTAATTAAAACTGAAGGGTTAGGGTCGAGGTGGGGGCAGCCTCCAACAAGATCTACTCCCATTTCTATTGCTGTTTCTAAAGCTTTTCGATTGTCTGTTCCTTCTGGTCCAGTCATAGGGTTTATTGTTAGAGCAACTATTTGCACATCGATGAGACCCTCAACAAGTTTTCTAGCTTCCCGAACTGCTTCTAAAGCACTAGAACCTAAAGCAACATTTACATGAGTTCTCACTGCTGTGACGCCTTTAGAGACAAGCAGACGCATTGCTTCTACAGCTCGGTAAATAGTGTCATCATAAGTAATCTCTCCACGAGCAGTTGCGGAGATCCAAGCCTCAATGGCACCCGATAAATCACCAGCAGGATTTGGAACACTTTCCGCTGTTAGTGCTTTGTCAAGATGTGCATGCGGTTCAGCCATACTGGGCAGCACAAGCCATCCGTCTAGATCCACACCACCTTCAGAGACTAGAGCAGGTTGTGTCAATTCTGTGATGGTATCTATACGACCATCATTTATGTGAAGGTCCACTAATTTGCCATCTTCTAATCGAGCATTATGAAGAATTTTAAGCATCCCAGTCACCCCACTCCATTTCTTCGCCCCATGGTCGAAGAAACACTTCATTAGGGCTCGCTTCGATCCCTCTTTCGGGATATGGGTCATCTCCTACAACAGGGACAATCATTCGGTGATCGTGCGTGGCGGCGTCAACCAATCTGTCTGCACCTATTTGCCAAGGCAGGTTAGACCACGCATTCATATAGTGATGAACCAGAGCCCTTCGATTTGTGTCGCTGATGTTCCTAAGAGACCTATGCAACAAATAGCCATTAAAAAAAACAGCTGATCCAGCTTCCACTTCAAGAATCTCTTCATCATCTGGGTTGAATCCGTAGCTTTCGTCTGAAGGGTCAAATTCTTCAGTTTCATCATGTTGTCTAGTAGGCCAAAGCTGTCCCATCTTGTGACTTCCTGGGATAACTCTTAAGCAGCCGTTATCAACAGTCGCGTCATCTAATGCAATCCAGACCCCTACAAGAGAACGATCCCTAGTAGCTATAAAACGTTCGTCTTGATGCCAAGCTTGACCTGGGAAACCAGATGGTTTGAGAAAAAGCATGGACTGCATGCATTTAACTCTGCCATCCCAGTGGGGGATATGAGCTCCTACAATTATTTGAAGGATCTCTTTAATCTTCGGATGGTTAAGAGTTTCAAAAATTGGCTGTGAAACCCAGTGAGGGAAATGAACAGCTAAGAGCCCAGAATCATTATTTACAGAGGGGTTGCTAACGGAATAAGTCCCATCTAGGAACTTGGGAATTTCTGCATGAATATTTTCTATAGTCATTTGGTCAAAAATTTCTGGAACGATTAAATAGCCATCGTTAATATATTTTTGAGCCATTAGATCAAGGTCCATAGTTTGATGTTATCTACAGGACACAAAGGTGCTTATGTTCGGTGGTCGGACTACAGTTCAAAACTCATAATAAAAATATATTTGCAGTTAATTTAGAGGAGAAATTAGCAAATGAAAGAAGGTTTTCGTCGTCTAGTTGTCGGAATAAGTGGAGCTAGCGGAGTTGTATATGGAATTCGCATTCTTGAAATATTGCGCGACATCGAACAAGTAGAAACACATTTGATATTAACGAACGCTGCTAAACAGACAATAGGAATGGAAACTGATTTTTCGTCAATCGAAGTTGAAGAACTTGCCGATCACTCATATCCGGTTAAAGATATTTCAGCAGGACCTGCCAGTGGAACATTTCCATGTGACGGAATGATTATCGCCCCGTGTTCAATAAGAACTCTCTCGGCAGTGGCAAACTCATATAGCTCCGACTTACTTACAAGAACAGCTGATGTGACTCTGAAAGAAAAAAGACCTTTGGTCTTAATGGTGAGGGAAACCCCGTTTCACTTAGGACATTTGCGTTTGATGCAACAAGTAGCAGAAACTGGTGGGGTGATTTTCCCCCCTGTGCCAGCTTTTTACAACAAACATAAAGATCTTGATGAAGTGATTTCACATACTGCCAAAAGGGCACTGGAACAGGCAGGAATTGAGATTGAAGAGATGGATCGATGGGCTGGTCCTCTTGGTTGAAGGAGTGAAGCAGACGATCAATCGCGTTAGATGAGATACTCGGTTATCCTGTAAGCATGTCTGGAAGACTTGCCGATATAACTGGGCCGAATGTGCCAGAGCAAATAAGTGATAATTCTTTAATCCTCCTTCCCGTTGGCGCAATTGAACAGCATGGACCACATCTGCCAATGTCAGTAGACACTGTTATTGCAGAAGAAACTTCTAATGCTCTTCTTGATTCTGTAGGAGATGAAATAGACTTATGGCTTCTTCCAACATTGTCGATTTCGAAATCAAATGAACATACATGGTCACCAGGCACCCTCTCATACAGCACAACAACGATGCTCAATGTTCTTGATGACATAGCTAGATGCATCTCTTCAACAGCTGCAAGAAGGTTGGTTATTTTAAACGGTCACGGTGGTAACACTTCTCTTCTGATCACAGCATGCCGTGACATAAGAGTTGCTCATGAACTTTTGACATTTCTCATTCATCCCTCTCTTCCTCCAGCTTCTGGAGGTACAAGCACCGAAGAAGAGTTGGGCATGGGAATTCATGGCGGGTTGAATGAAACTTCAGTTTTTTCTTACCTGCGACCAGGAGAGGTTCGAATGGAAAAAGCTGTTCGGCGCGTCCCTGAGTGGATGGCTGAGAATAAATGGGTGAAATTTGGAGGTAATGTCCAATTTGGTTGGACTAGTAGAGATTTTGGGAGCGAAGGCCTTATAGGTGACCCTACGGATGCAAATCCAGAATTAGGCAAAGAACTTTTTGAAGCAGCGGTGGGCTCACTTTCAGATCAACTCCGCGAAATCAGCAATTTTGAATTTCAGGGGAAATGATTTGAATTCAGAAAAAGCCAAGGCTGAATTCACAATTGAACCTTTCATGGAAGGAGACCCTGGACCTCATGTTAAGGAAACTATTTCTCTGGCTAAAGAGTCAGGTCTCGATGTCGAGGTAGGGCCATTCGGCACAACAGTAATAGGCGAGCAAGAAAGAGTTTTTGAATTGGTTTCGGAACTAGTAAAAACATCTATGGGCCATGGGGCTTCTCGTATCTCTCTCCAAGTGACCTGTATATGAATATATGAACTTTTAAAATTCTCTATCGACACCTGTTATCAGTATGACCACCGAGTCATCAGAATCTATACAGTCGTCCTCTTTTGCAGCAAGTAGACCTGCAAGGCCCGCAGTTCCAGTAGTGCTAGCAGAAATATCTGTATGGTCAGCCACAAGTTTCTTTGCCAAAAGAATTTTTTCTTCACTTGCGCTTAGTGGTCCACCAACATTATCCCCGAAGAGCATGTCCCAAACTAAAGGAAGCCAGTCGTAGGTTACATCATCGAGTATTCCTGTAGCAGCAGAAGATGGGGTTTCCCATGGTTCCATGTATTTAAGTGGTGATGAAATGGCTTCGGAAAGTGCTTCTAAAGGGTTTTCGCTATCAGCTATTCGGTTAAAAGCAACTAAAAGAGGCGAACAACCAGTTGCTTGAACAGTATTGAGAGAAGGCTTGGTTTTTAAAACGCCAAGATTTTTAGCATCGGTTAAAGCTTGCATGGTGCTGCTCGCAAGTGCTCCTCCGCCCACTTGCACGAGGAGTCTGTCTGGGTATAATTCGTACCTACGTAACTGTGTGGACATCTCAAAACCTAGTGTTTTACCACCATCAATGGTCCAAATATTTTCGGTCCCTTGGCAGCCAAATGGCAGTGCCCCTTCTTCAAGCAATTCCCGAAACCTCAACATGCAAGGATCTCCTGATTCATCACTTCTTCTTTCACAAATTTGGATTTGGGCACCATTGTCTGAGAGCCCATCTAATAGGGATGTCTCCGCCCAAGTGGGGACGTTCACGGTCAGATTTCTTTTTGCAGCTTTAGCAATTACAGAAGCAGCCAGAGCAGCATTACCACAAGAAGCAATCGTTAGAGGTTTATTTTTTGGGACTTCTTCAATTTCAAGGCGTATAGCGAGACCGAAAAGATGGCGAGCTTTATGGCTACCCGAGACATTGACGGTCTCATTTTTTGCCCAAACTCCACCATTTTGTCCAATCGCTTCAGAAAGTTCAGTTAAGAGAACAAGAGGGGTTTCTTGAAAACCAATTCCTGCTATTTCACTGACTGATTCATCTAACTTTTTTACAATAGTTAGAAAATCTTGATCGTCTATTCCCTTTGCGGTTGCTAAATGGTAGGACCACAACAACTTTCGGTATTCAATAAAAGGATTTGGATCCGAAAGGTCATTTTTTACTTCCCAACTTGATTCAGGAGGCAAGCCTAGCCAACCGGAATTTTGGTCTAAAAAGTTCACTTAGTTTTGATTAGTCCTGTTTGAGAGTTGAATTCATTTATTAAATCATCCCACACCGGAGCTAATTTCTGTATATGTTTCCAAAATTGTTGATCTCTTCTTATTTCAAAGTCAGAAAATTCGATCCCTTGTTGCTCAACCCATGTGTAGTAGCCGAGGTTAAATATCCGATTACGTCCGACATCATCTAAAAGTTCAACATTGCTCGTATCAGCCCCGAGAAGATGTTCATTTACTATCAGACTCGCAGCTTCAGAGGTAAAGCCACCGGGAAATTCATTTTCAAGAAGATGAGTTTTCTCACTCTCATAGAGTTCAGACCCGTCTGTAGCAACTGTAACGATCATGTCATCCGGCCCCAGGTCAAGGGTTTTTGCCATTTTAATTGCTGCCAACAAATTGCAAGTAGAAGAAAATCCAAAATGACGAAGTTGGTCCACTATCTCTGGCGAGGCGCCTAACTCTTCAACCAGAAAAGATTTACCTTCTTCGGATGTGAAAACAAGATTCAAGTTATCTGTAGCCTTATCGCTAATAGCCACAATAGCGTCAGTATTAGTGACATTATGGATGAGCGGTATGTGCTTATCACCGATTCCTTGAATGTTGTGTTCACCGAAACCGTTATAGAGCATTGTTGGGCACTCAAGCGCTTCAACAGCAACAATTTTTGCTCCATGGTTTTCTTTTAATCTCTCACCGGCGCCCAATGTTCCCGCCGAACCTGAAGCAGCAACGAAACCGGCGAGTCGAAGATTACTATTCCTTTCTTTATGACTCAGAAAGATATTCTCCAATGCTCGTCCAGTAACTTCATGGTGGCCAACATGATTAGCAAATTCTGAGAATTGGTTCAAAATAAAATTCGTTTCATCCTTTTCCAATTCTGCACATGCATCATAAATTTCTTTAACGTTACTTTCTGAGCCAGTAGTGCGAATTACATCTTCTTCATGAGTGATCCAACGATCCAACCATTCAAATCTTTCCTTACTCATATTCTCAGGAAGGACAGCAACCCCTCTGCATCCCATAAGACGTGAGATTGCAACTCCTCCTCGCGCATAGTTGCCTGTTGAAGGCCAGATGGCGCGGTGCTCTGTAGGGTCAAATTGTCCTGTCACAACTCTTGGGACTAAACATGCGTAAGCAGCCAAAACCTTATGTGCTGTAATCATTGGAAACCGGTTACCGAAAGCAAGAGCAATCGGTGCGGCTACTCCAGTAAGTTCTGACGTTAGAACTATATGTTCTGGTAAAGAAACGAAATCTCCATTTAGATCATTTTGCCAGTGAACTCTGAATAGATTCTTCGGGTCTGCAGAGTTTTTGTCAATTTTCGACAGTTCTGATTTCGTTTCAGGATCTATTAATTCAGGGTTGGCAAGTTCAGAAAAGGTGGGGAGTACGATTTTCTGATCTCGGAAACGTTTTATACTTCTTTCATACCTGTCTTCGTCGACAACGTCTGTATGAAGACCAACTCTTTTTAGATCGAAAGTGTCAGGATCGAAGCTCGGCTTTTCAAACGCTCCTATCCCACTTCCTGATTGTTGTAATGAGTCCACATATGCAGGTTACAGCTCATATAGGCCGCAAAATCCTTAGATTGCATACAAATTTAGAAGAGTTTCTGGGGCTCCACTGTTTAGACCCAGAGAAATGAGAAACTCTAGAAATGGGAAGGATCTGGTTAAGGATTACAGGAATTGGTTTAGTCGTTTTTCTAGGGCTTCTTTTAGCAGCAAGAGCAGCTGAACCTTCTGTTAGACCTGTGTTATATGCTGCAAGACCTACGGTTGTTATTACGACTACGACTGTTGCACCGACTACGACTGTTGCACCGACTACGACTGTTGCACCGACTACGACTGTTGCACCGACTACGA
>MDSW01106397.1_pt1 | contig 60112 bp, 61 predicted proteins | sample 811171 | NCBI WGS metagenome assembly MDSW01 (sample SAMN05326641, study PRJNA326480) | marine metagenome | isolation source: seawater | place: Atlantic Ocean: North West | collected 2012
CGGCGGCCTTTGAGAGTTGAATGGTGTGGTAACCCCAACTCTATCGACAAAGCGTCGCCGCCTCTCCCTTGCTACTGTCCCGCTGGTCTGCGATGAACCTTAAAAATAGCTAGGGTTGGGCACCCGCCTCACCGTCAGCCGGCGTGGCTGCACCGGCGCCGCTATCACCCGACGCGCTGTTGTCGTCGCTGGAGCCGCCAGCGAACGAGGTCATGAACTGGCCGATGAGGTTTTCCAGCACGATCGCGCTCTGGGTCAGGATAAACGCATCGCCGTCTTTCATATTATCCATCGAGCCCCCCGGACCAACGCCGACGTACTGGTCGCCGAGCAGGCCTGAGGTCAGGATCGAGGCGTCGGAGTCTTCGGGGATCTTGTAGGCGTTGTCGATGCGCATGGTCGCTACAGCGCGATAGGTCTTCTGGTCCAGCTTGATATCGGTCACGCGACCGATGCGCACGCCGGCCAGATCCACCGGCGCGCCGGCTTTCAGGCCGCCGATATCGTTGAAGGCAGCAGTGACGGTATAGCCTTCGGCCGCGCTCTGGCTGGCCAGATCACTGACGCGATAGGTCAGGATGAAGATCGCGGCGATACCTAGGCAGACAAACAGTCCGACCAGCATTTCGACGGCTCTGGATTGCATACAAGACCTCTAGCGATGCGTGGATGCCGACCGCGTGGCCGCGGTCGAACCACCGGATCGGGGCGTTCGGAAAAAATAAAGAGACAGTTGGGTCGACATGTCAGTTGCTGAACATGACGGCCGTGAGCATGAGATTGGCAGCCAGCAGCGCCAATGAGGCGATCACGACCGTATTGGTCGTTGCACGCGATACGCCTTCCGAGGTCGGTGGCGCATAGTAGCCCTGGAATACGGCCACCCAAGTAATGATGGCGCCGAAAACGCCGCTCTTGATGAAAATATTGGCGATATCGCGGTCGAACTCGACGCTGGACTGGATACCGTTCCAATAAGCGCTGGCGTCAACGCCCAGCACATCGACGCCGACGAAATACCCGCCGCCGGCTCCGATGGCCATGACACAGAAAATAGACGTCAGTAGCGGCATGGCGATCAGGCCGGCCAGAAAACGGGGGGCCACGATCCGCCGGATAGGATCTACCGCCATCATCTCCATGCCGGAAAGCTGATCGGTGGCTTTCATGAGCCCGATTTCGGCGGCCAGAGCGCTGCCGGCGCGCCCGGCGAACAGCAGGCCCGTAACGACGGGGCCCAACTCACGAACCACGACCAGCGCGACGGAGGTGCCCAGTGCGTTCTCGGCGCCGAAATCCGCCAGCGCGCGATAACCCGACAGCGCCAGCACCATGCCCACGAATACGCCGGCTACCACGACGATCAGAAGCGACAAGACGCCGACCGAGTAGATCTGTTCGATCAATAGCCGCGGTTTCGTGACCAGACGCGGAAGAGCGGCCAGCACGCGCGCCAGAAAGATTGCACTTCGGCCGAGCTCGCCCAGCCAGCCGAAGGTGCGCATGAAGATCTGCCCTGTGTTGCTCATGCCGAGCGGGCTCCCAGCAGGTCGGTGGCGTAGGCACTGCCGGCGTAGTGAAAGGGCACCGGGCCGTCAGCCGACGCGTGGATGAATTGTTGCACCCAGTCCGACTTCGAATGGCGGATATCATCCGGCGTACCGTGATCGACGACTTCGCCGTCGGAAATGACGTATACGTAGTCGGCGATGCCCAATGTTTCCTTGACGTCGTGACTGACCACGATCGAGGTTAGGCCCAGCACGTCGTTGAGCCGGCGAATCAAGCGCAGCAGTACGCCCATGGAAATCGGGTCCTGGCCGGCAAACGGTTCGTCGTACATGATCATTTCCGGGTCCAGGGCGATCGCCCGTGCCAAAGCCACGCGACGAGCCATGCCCCCAGATAGCTGGGCCGGGAACAGGCCCCGCGCGCCGCGCAGGCCCACGGCCTCGAGCTTCATCAAAACGATATCGCGGATCAGACGCTCGGGCAGCCGCGTGTGTTCGCGCAGCGGAAAAGCGACGTTATCGTAGACCGATAGATCGGTCAGTAGCGCGCCGGACTGGAACAGCATGCCCATACGCTTTCGCAGACCGAACAACTTGGCCTGGGACAGCTTGGCGATACGCTGGCCGTCGAAATCCACCGTACCGGACTGGGCTTTCCACTGGCCGCTGATCAGGCGCAGCAGGGTGGTCTTGCCGGTCCCCGACGGGCCCATGATGGCCGTGATGCGCCCACGGGCGATGTCGATGTCGACGCCCTTGTAGATCACCCGTGAGCCGATTGCGTAATGCAGATCGCGCACGGTCACGAGATTATTGGACGAGTCTGTCTCTAAAGCCATTCGGTCAAAACCGCGGGTATGACGCGGCTAGCCTATCAGACGCATGTCGGCGTCTTCGTAAAAGCGGGGCGTAAGCCCAAGCTGGTCGGCCAGCCGGTGCGACAGGTCGGCCGCCACCGTGGCCAGATCGCTCGGTCCACCAAGTGCGGCGATCTGGGTCATGGCCAGACCGTGATAGCCACAGGGATCGATCCGAGAAAACGGTGACAGGTCCATATCCACGTTCAGCCCCAGGCCGTGGTAGCTACAGCCACGCGATACCCGCAAGCCAATCGAGCCGATCTTGTCGCCGTCGACGTATACACCGGGGGCATCACGCTTGGCATAGGCGGCGATGTCATAGCCGGCCAGCGTGTCGACCATGGCTTGCTCGAGCCGGCTGACCAGGCTGCGAATGCCTATGCCCAAGCGCTTGAGATCGATCAGTACATAGACCATGAGCTGGCCGGGCCCGTGGTAGGTCACCTGCCCACCGCGATCGATCGCCACCACCTCGATATCGCCCGGCGCGAGAATATGTTCGGCGCGCCCGTTGCGCCCCTGGGTGAACACGGGCGTATGGTTGAGCAGCCAGAGCTGGTGCGGCGTGTCGGCGCCGCGCTCGCGCGTGAGGCGCTGCATGGCCTGCCAGACCGGCCGATACGCCTGCGGTGTCCAGCCCAGGCTGATAATATCCAGATGGTGCTCACTCACAGCGACATCAGCACCGCGCCGCTGTCGGTCAAGGCCTGGTAGATCGCATCGAGCTGGGCCTTGCTCTCGGCGCGAATCGATACCGTGACCGACAGATACTTGCCGCCGCTGGATTCCTTGGTCGACAAATCGCCCTCGGCCAGCTCGGGCACGTGGGGTTTGACCAGACGATAGACCGTGGCCTCGAAGTCGGTCTCACGCCGGCCAAAGGTTTTGATGTCGTAGTCGCAGGGAAACTCGAGCAGGGTATCGGCGTTGTCGCTCATAACGGGCTTATCGGCGGGTACGACGTCATCCGGTGGCAGCGGTTGCGACCGGACGACACGTCAAAATATAACGGCGTGTTACTGGAACATCATCAGAATTTCATCCATTGCCTGGCGGATGTAGCCGCCCTCGGCGATGGTCTTGGCCGCGTAGAGCGGCTCTTCCTTGAGCGTCTCACCGTTGTACTTAATGGCCAGCGTGCCCAGGCGCTCGTCTTTTTGTACCGGCGCGGACAGATGCGAGGGCAGCTCGGCGCTGGTGGTCAAGCTGTCACGCTTGCCGCGCGGATAAGCCACACGGATGGGGCCTTCTGCCACCACCGGTACCTCGGTCTCGTCGCCTTTCCAGACCCGAATTTTGGCGATCTGCTTGTCGGCGCCGAACAGTTCGGCTTCCTGATAGAACCGGAAGGCGTAGCTGATCAGCGCTTCGGCCTGCGACTTGCGTGCGTTTTCCGAATTGGTGCCGGTCACCACCGAGATGACGCGCATGCCGTCCGACTTGGCCGAGGCCACCAGGTTGTAGCCGGCTGTTTCCGTGTGGCCGGTCTTGCCGCCGTCTACGCGGCCATCCGACCACAGCAGGGTATTGCGGTTGTACTGCTGGATGCCGTTGTAGGCGAACTTCTTGTTGTGGAAGTAGGTGTCGTAGAGCTTCGGAAACTCGCGCACGATCGCAGCGTAGAGCGTGGCGATGTCGCGCGCGCTCATGTAATGGCCATCCTGCGGCAGGCCGTTGACGTCCTGGAAATGGCTGTTGTCCATGCCCAGCTGACGCGCGTATTGGTTCATGTAATCCACGAATGTGGACGTGGTGCCGGCCACGTACTCGGCCAGCGCGACCGCGGCATCGTTGCCCGAGGCGGTGATCAAGCCATGGATAAGTTTGTCGACCGAGACCTTGTCGCCCACCTTGAGAAACATCTGGGAGCCTTTCATTTCCCAGGCTTTCTTGCTCACCGTGACCATGTCATCGGGCGAGAGATTGTTCTTGGCGATCTCGTCGAAGATGATGTAAGCCGTCATCAGCTTGGTCACGCTGGCCGGCTCGACGCGCTGGTCCGGATTCTTGGCGGCCAGCGTCTGGCCCGAGCCGTAATCCACCAGGATGTACGTCTTGGCGCCCAGCGACGGGGCACTGGGGATCGGCAGGTCGGCTGCCAGGACGGGCAGGCTTACCAGCAGTGCACAGGCGGCCAGAACAAGACGGGTGAGATGGAGCATCAGCGAGGCACTCGTAGCGTGTAAAAAACGATGACAATCGGGTGGCAGTTTAGCGTTGGTGATTCGTTGGTACTATCAACAATCAACTTGCGCCATCAACTTGGCGCACGGCAAGCCCGCGTCCGACCAGGCGACGAGCGGTCGCGCGGCGTGCCTGGATATCGGCAAACGGGCCGACCTGCACACGATACAGGGACAGATCAGCGCCCGGGGGCACGATTCGAATCGGCCCCAGCCCGGCGGCGATGAGCTGCTGGCGCAAATCGCGCGCGTTCTGTGCGACCGAGAAAGCCCCGACCTGCAGATAGCCCAGCGCGCGGGCCGTGGGCGGCGCGGATCGCTGCGGCGTTGACGTCGGATTGGCCGGCGCGGATGGCGCCGGGTTGGTCGCCGCGCGCAGCGGGGGATCGTTGCGCGACGCTGGCGGCGGTGCCGGAGTCGTTTGTGGCGGACGCTGGAAATCCTCGGGCGTGACCGTGCGGATACGCACCCGCGCACTACCGTGGGCGACCACCCCCAGGCGGCGCGCTGCCACGTAGGACAAATCGATTATCCGGCCGTCGTGAAACGGCCCGCGATCGTTAACCTTAACGATACAGTGCCGGCCGTTGTCGAGGTTGGTCACCTCGACCCAGGTCGGCAGCGGCAGCCGTTTGTGAGCCGCCGTCATCGAAAACATGTTGTAGGACTCGCCCGAAGACGTGTGCTCGCCGTGGAACTGTCGCCCGTACCAGCTGGCCCGCCCGGTCTGGGTAAAGCCGGCGGCGCTTTGTAGCACGTAATAGCGCTTTCCGAGCGCGGTATAGCTGTCGGGGTTGCCGTATTTCGAACGCGGCGCATGGCGCGGCACGGCGTCGGGAATACGTGAGATGTCGATGTCTTCATCGTCGGGCGGCCCGTCGTTCTGGTAGTAGCCGCCGCCTTTGCCGCCTGCTGGCCCGCCGCTGGCCCGATGACCGCCACAGCCGACAAGCCCCAGGGCGACGACCAGCGCCAGAAGCAGCGCCGCAAGCGGGCCGCGGCTTTTGGCCCACCGCCCCCCGCGAGCCCTCATGCGCCCGGCTCGCCGCCGTCGTCGAACGAATGGATCATGCGTCCGAGCTGGTACACGGCCATCGCGTATAGCGGGCTGGTGTTGTAGGTGGTAATCACGAAGAAATTATGCTCGGCGATCCAGTATTCCGGCTGATCGTGCGGGCCCACGAACGATAACAGCCCGACCTGGGTGTCTTGGGTGGGGGAGTCTTCGGCGGAGACACCCATGCGGGCCAGCTCGCCCCAACGGTATTTCGTGTGCCGTGTGCTGGGTGTGATGTCCTCGATCAGATCGGGGCGGGCCAGTGTGGCCGGCTGGGCGATCGGTGCGCCGCGTTGCCAGCCGTTTTCGGCCAGATAGTTGGCCACCGAATAAATGATATCGGCGGGCTGGTCCCAGAGATCGCGCTTACCGTCGTTATTGCCGTCAACAGCATAGGCGGCATAACTGGAAGGCATGAACTGGCCCAGCCCCATGGCGCCGGCATACGAGCCCACGTCGTGGGTACAGTCGAGCTTTTCGGCCACGCACAGACGCACAAAGCTGCCCAGCTCTTTGGTGAAGAATTCTGAACGTGGCGGGTAGTCGAAAGCCAGGGTTGATAGCGCGTCGATGACACGATCGCGGCCAATGAATCGCCCGTAACGTGTTTCGACCCCCAGAATAGCGGCCACGATATAGGCCGGCACGCCGTAGCGTTTCTCGGCGGCTTCGAACAGGGCCCGGTGCTCTGCCATATAGGCGGCACCCTGGCGGGCGCGCTCGGGCTCCACAAAGATCTGGCGATACCGGCCCCAGGTCATCGTCTTTTCGGCGGGCCGGGTCATCTTGTCGATGATGTCTTGCTTGTATTGGGCCTGTTCGAGCAGCTTGCGCGTGGTGGCCCGCGGCACATCGTGCTCGGTGTAGAGCTGCTCGATAAGGGCACGGCCGGCCTCTCGCTCGGCGTAATGCCCGGTATCGGCGGCGAATGCGTCAGACAGGCCTAGCGAGGCGACCACGCCGATCGATAGAGTCGATAGAAAGCGTTTCATGTAACGAGCATTTTCCGGTGCGTGTGGATCGACATCAGCACGCCGAAAGAGGCCAGCAGCATGACCATCGACGTGCCGCCGAAAGAGATCAGCGGCAGGGGCACACCGACCACCGGCAACAAGCCGGCGACCATGCCCATGTTGACGAAAGCATAGAAGAAGAACGTCAGGGCGAGGCTGGCCGCGGCCAGACGCTGAAACGTATCCTGGCTGGCCAGGGCGATGAACAGGCCGCGGGCCACGATGAAGCCATAGATCGCGATCAGCCCCAGCACCCCGAACAGGCCGGTTTCCTCGGCGTAAACGGCAAACACGAAGTCGGTGTCCGACTCGGGCAGGAAATCCAGATGCGCCTGAGTGCCGTTGAGCCAGCCCTTGCCGAACAGCCCCCCCGAGCCGATGGCGATCTTCGACTGGGTAATGTGATAGCCCGCGCCCAGGGGGTCACTGGCCGGGTTGAGAAACGTCATCACGCGCTGTTGCTGATACTCGTGCAGGTTGAACCAGATCAGCGGCAGGGCCGCCGCACCGGCTGCGATGAGCAACAGGATGATGCGCCAGCGCAGCCCGGCGAAGAACAGCGCAAAACTGCCGCCGGCCACGATCAAGAGCGCGGTGCCCAGATCCGGCTGCTGGACAATGAGCGCGACCGGCACGGCCATGATCAACCCCGCAGCCAGCACTTCGTGAATACGCGGCGGCAGGCTGCGATTGTGAAAATAAGCGGCCACCGTCAGCGGGACCACCAGTTTGCTGATCTCCGACGGCTGGAAGCGTACGACGCCCAGATCCAGCCAGCGCTTGGCGCCCATGGCTGCATCGCCCAGCACCAATACACCGATCAGTAATAAAACGCCCAGGGCATACACCCAGGGCGCACCCAGGCGATACCAGTGGGGCGGCACCTGGGCCAGGGCCACCATGCCCGACAGGCCGATGCCCAGACGAATCGCCTGATCGACGACGATGGCCTCGGAACGACCCGAGGCGCTGTAGAGCACGAACAGGCTCAACAGGCCGCAGCACACCAGCGCTGCGGCCAGCGGAAGGTCGATACGCCAGTAGGTCAGCCAGCCGGACAGCGTAGTCGGCGCGTCTTGTTCGGCGGTGTGGCTCATGAATTCTCGGCCGCTCCGGTTGCAGCTGTCTGGGCGGTCACGGGCCCGCGTGTCTCGCCTTGCTGGCTGTCCAGATAGCTGTCGATGACGTCACGCGCAATAGGTCCGGCCACGCTGGAGCCGCCCCCGCCGTGTTCGACCAACACGCCCACCGCGATCTTGGGGTCGTCGACCGGGGCAAAGGCGATAAACAAAGCATGCTCGCGCAGCTTGTAAGGAATACTGGCCAGATCGGGGGCAACTTCGTTCTGGGGCAGCCCGGCGACCTGCGCGCTGCCGGATTTGCCGGCGATGGGGTATTTCGGATTCATGCCGACGTAGTGATGCGCCGTGCCGCGCGGGTCACTGATCACGCCACGCATCGCGTTTATCACCGTATCCCAATGCCGCTGGTCCTTGAGCTGAATCGGCGGCAGTGCTTGCGGCGTGACGGCCTGCGTCGCGCCGGTCTGCGAGTCGCGATAGGCTTTGAGCACGTGGGGTTTGAAGGCATGGCCGCGCTCGGCGATCTGTGAGGCCACGACGGCCAGCTGCAGCGGCGTGGCGGTCATATAGCCCTGGCCGATGACAGTAATTAAGGTCTCACCCGGATACCAGGGCTGGCCGCGGTGGCCATGTTTCCACTCGCGCGACGGCATGATGCCGGGGTTCTCGCGCGGCAGATCGATACCGGTTTTGTGTCCCAGGCCGAACAGCTCACCGTAGCGATGGATATCATCGATGCCGAGCTTCATGCCCAGTTTGTAAAAATACACGTCCGAGCTGCGCTCGATGGCCTGGGTCAGGTTGATCCAGCCGTGCCCGGAGCGCTTCCAGTCACGATAATGATGCTCCGAGCCGGGCAGGGTGATATAGCCCGGGCACCAGACGCGCTTGTCGGGATCGATGAGCCCGGATTCCAACGCGCCGATGGCCATGACCGGTTTGATCGTCGAGCCCGGGGGGTACTGACCCTGTAGCGCGCGGTTGTAGAGCGGCTTGTGCGGGTTGTTGATCAGCCGCGCATAGTTCTTGTGGCTGATGCCGTCGACAAACAGATCGCTGTCGTAGCCCGGTTTGCTGACCAGCGCCAGTACGCCGCCGTCTTCCGGGTCCAGGGCCACGATCGCGCCGTCCTTGTCGCCCAGCGCATCGTAGGCGGCGCGTTGCAGCTTGGCATCGAGCGTCAGGACCAGGCTCTGGCCGGCCTCGGCCGGTTCTTCATCGAGCTGGCGCAGCGCGCGCCCGCTGGCGTTGGTCTCGATCACGCGCGAGCCGGGGTTGCCGTGCAGGGCCGATTCGTAAGACAGCTCCACCCCGGATTTGCCGATATGCGAGGCCCCGCGATAGCGCTTGCGATCGACATCGGCCAGATCGCGCTCGGTGATGCCGCCGACATAGCCCACGACATGGGCAGCGTACTTGCCCATGGGATAATGACGCGTCAGCCCTGCGCGGATATCCACGCCCGGGAACTGTTCGCGGTTGACCTCGAAGCGGGCGACTTCGCGCTGGGTCAGGCTGAGCTTGATCGGCGTGCCGCGAAAGGACGGCGTCTGGGTGACGCGCGCCTTGAAGCGTGAACGATCCGCCGGCGTGATCGAGACGATACGGGCCAGCCGGTCCAGCGTCGCGTCCACACTGTCGGCGACCTGCTCAGGCACGATTTCCAGCTGATAGGCCGGCTGATTGTTGGCCAAAAGCTCGCCGCCGCGACTGTAGATCAGGCCACGCACGGGCGAGGCGACCTCGACCCGCATACGATTATCCTGCGATCGGGTTTCGTAATAGCCATGCTTGGCCACCTGCAGGTAATAGATCCGGGCGACGAGCAGCCCGATCAAAATCAGCAGCAACACGCCGGCCGCAATCGTGCGACGCAGAAACAGACGACGCTCGGCGCCGTGATTCTTGATCGCGTCGTCGCTACTGCTCATGACGTTACAGGTTCCCCGCGGTCAGTTATGGCGTCGGACCTCGATTCGGGCGACGCGTTCCATGAGATAGGCCCACGCCGGCCAGAGGACGGCCGAGGAGGCGACCGGTAGCCAACGATACCAGGGGTCTACGTCCAAGCCGGCTACGCCGTCGATCCAGAACAGCACGAATTCATAGACCAGCAGCACGGGCGCGATCAGGATCGGTTGCTGGATCAGCGGAAAATTCCACAGCCAGGCCCGGATCTTGATCGTGCAGTACCCGGCCACCGCCAACGCCAGGGCGTGCTCGGCCAGCGGCGTGCCATAGATCGCATCTACGAATAGCCCCGCCATCCAGGCCGGGATCAACCCGAAACGATACGGCTGATTGGCGACCCAGAACAATACCGTCATGGTGAAAAAAGCCGGGCGAGCGATCGCCGGGCCGTCGGGTAGAGGAATCAAGGTGACGACAAGTGCCGCCGCCAGCGTCGCGATCATCATCAGCGCGCTGATGCGATAGCCGGCGATCACCGCGTGTCGGCCTCGGCGCCGCTGTTGACCGCGTCGGGCGTCGGCCCGCTGGCCGCGGCGTCATCGCCGCCCGATGGTTCGCTCTCGTTGGTCGGCTCAACCGTCTCTGGCTCGGGCTCGTCCGGCTCCGGCGGGCTCCAGACCAGCAGCGCTTCGCGCCCACGATCAAGCTCGGCGGTGGGCGCGGCCGCCACGTCGAGAAACTCGCCGCCCGGGCGGTGGCGCACCGAACGGACCTTGGCCACCGGATAATCCGGCGGATACCGCCCGCCCAGACCGGACGAGACCAGCAGATCACCGACTTCGATATCGGCATTGTTAGGCAGGAACGGCAGCGTCAGTGTTTCGGCGTGGCCGGTGCCCTGGGCGATGGTCTGTAGCCCGGTGCGGTTGACCTCGACCGGCACGCCGTTGTTCGGGTCCGAAATAAGGATGGCGCGCGAGCCCAGCGGTGTTACGTCGGTTACCTGGCCCATGATGCCGTGGGCATCGACCAGGGCTTGGCCGACGAAGACCCCGTCAGTGCTGCCTTTGTTGAGCTTGACGTACTGACGATACGGATCCGGGCTGATCGACATGATGCGCGCGATCAGCACGTTCTGATCCAGCCGGCTGCCCGAGGCCAGAAGCGCGCGGATTCGTTCGTTCTCGGCTTCCAGTGCGGCCAGGCGCTGCAGCCGGCCCTGCAGCAGAAGATTGTTCTGGCGCAGACGCTCGTTCTCGCGTAGCAGCGCGCCGCGGTCAAAGTATTGATCGAGATAGGCCAGCGTCTGACCGGGCCATTCGGCGGCCATTTCGATGGGCTGGGCGACCACTGCCAACGCACTTCGCACGGGCGCGAGGCGTTTACCGACATCGTCAATGATCATCATCGCGATTGAAGCGATCGCAATGAGCACGATAGCCAGCCCCGGGGCGACCCGCCGGCTTAGCACGCGCGAGTTGTGTTCGTCCTCAAACTTCACCTGAGGATCACGCCGCAGCCCGGGCGGCTGCGGCGATCAAGGCCTTGAAAGCGTGTGAAACAGGCATCGGCGCGACAGGTCGGGCTAGAAACCAGCGATCAGATGCCGTCATGCAATGATCGCGCTCGTCATACGGACCGGTGCCGGGCTATTCGAGGGCAAACAATGCCCCGGACTTGCGATCGATCATGTCCAGCAGGATGCCGCCGCCACGAGCCACGCAGGTCAGAGGATCGTCAGCCACGATGACCGGCAGGCCGGTCTCCTCGGAGATCAGCTTGTCCAGATCGGCCAGCAGAGCGCCGCCGCCGGTCAGCACGATGCCACGCTCGGCCACGTCCGAGCCGAGCTCCGGCGGGGTGGATTCCAGCGCCAGGCGCACGGCACTCGTGATGTTGGCCAGCGGCTCGGTCAGGGCGTCCAGAATCTCGTTGGAGTTCAGCGTGAAGCTGCGCGGCACACCGGCCGACATATGCCGGCCGACCACCTCGATCTCCTTGATCTCGTGGCCGGGGAAGGCGGTGCCGATCTCGTGCTTGATGGTTTCGGCGGTGGTTTCGCCGATCAGCATGTTGTACTGGCGACGCACGTAGTTGACGATCGCCTCGTCGAATTTGTCGCCGCCGGTGCGCACCGATTCGGCATAGACGATGCCGTTGAGCGAGATCACGGCCACTTCCGAGGTGCCGCCGCCAATATCCAGCACCATGGAGCCGCGGGCCTCGGAAATCGGAATTCCAGCACCGACGGCGGCCGCCACCGGCTCTTCCACGAGGTAGACGCGGCGGGCGCCGGCGCTCGAGGCCGACTCGCGAATCGCGTTGCGCTCGACCTGGGTCGAGCCGTAGGGCACACAGATCAGCACCCGCGTCATGGGTCGCAGAAAACGCTTCTGGTGCACCTTGCGGATGAAGTGCTGCAGCATTTTCTGGGTGATCTTGAAGTCGGCGATCACCCCGTCCTTGAGCGGGCGAATGGTGCTGATCTGGGCCGGGGTGCGCCCCAGCATGCGCTTGGCATCGGTGCCTACGGCTTCGATGCGCTTGCCACCGCGCCCGTCCATGCGAATCGCCACCACCGAGGGCTCGTTGAGTACGATCCCTTGATCGCGGGCATAGACCAGGGTGTTGGCCGTGCCGAGATCGATAGACAGGTCGTTGACGAACAGGCCGCGGAAGTTTTCCAGCATGAGGCTCACCGAGCAAATACGAAAACTGCGTCGTCTAGGTCAAAAGCCTAGCGACTTAAAGATTTACGGCCATGAACACAAAGGCTCAAGACCCAGGCCCCCGAAGAGGCGCAATGCTAGCAACCGGGGCCGGGCCCGGCAACGATGACGATAGGGCCGCCAACCCGGTAGCGCGCCTAGCGGCATTCCACGAAGAACGCGCGCGATTTATGCTAGTTTTGCGCGCCTTGGCGGCGTCGTCGCGTCTGTTCGCCCGGGGCGGCGCGTGCGTCATTTGTTCTATATTACAAGTAGCGAGACGATCGTGAGTCTAACGACCGACGATGTGCGCAAGGTCGCACACCTGGCCCGGCTGGGCCTGGACGAGACCGAACTCGACGGCTATGCCCGCGAGCTGTCCAGCATCCTGGACGTGGTCGATCATCTGGGCCAGGCCGACACCGCGGATATCGCGCCCATGTCGCATCCGCTGGATCTGGGCGCGCGCCTGCGCGAGGACAAACCGGATGCGGCGATCGATCGCGAGGCGTTCCAGCGTGTCGCCCCCGACGTTGCCGAAGGCGTCTATCGCGTGCCCAAGGTGATCGAATGATGCATGATCGATCTATTGCCGAGCTGATTGCGGCCGTGCGTGCAGGCGAGACGACGCCGGCAGCGCTGGCTGATCATTTCCTGGCGCGCATCGAGCGTCTTGATCCGCAGTTGAACGCGCTGATCACGGCCACGCCCGAGCGGGCACGTGCGGCCGCTGCGATCGCGCCGCAAACCGGTTCGCTGGCGGGCCTGCCGATCCTGCACAAGGACATCTTCTGCACGAAAGAGGTCAAGACCAGCTGCGGCTCGCGCATGCTCGATAATTTCGTGGCGCCCTACGACGCCACAGTGGTCGAGCGGCTGCACGGCGCGGGCACGGTCACGCTGGGTAAGACCAATATGGACGAGTTCGCCATGGGCTCGTCCAACGAAAACAGCTACTACGGCCCGGTGAAGAACCCCTGGAATCTGGACCACGTGCCCGGCGGCTCCTCGGGCGGCTCGGCGGCTGCGGTGGCCGCCGGTCTGGCCCCGGCGGCCACCGGCACGGATACCGGCGGCTCGATCCGCCAGCCGGCCGCACTTTGCGGGGTGACCGGCATCAAGCCCACCTACGGGCGGGTATCGCGCTACGGCATGATCGCGTTTGCCTCCAGCCTGGACCAGGGCGGCTGTTTTGCCCGCTCGGCTGAGGATTGCGCCCACGTACTGGGCGCCATGGCCGGCTTCGACCCACGGGATTCCACCAGCGTCGAGCGCGATGTGCCCGATTACGTCGGCGGCTTGTCGGGCGACGTGGCCGGGCTTCGTATCGGGTTGCCGCGCGAGTATTTCGCTGACGGGCTCGAGGCCGAAAGCCGGGCGGCCATCGATGCCGCGATCGCCCAGTACGAAGCACTGGGGGCGACGATCGTCTGGATCGACATGCCACACACGGATCTGGCGGTCTCGACCTATTACGTCATCGCCCCGGCCGAGGCGTCGTCCAACCTGGCGCGCTATGACGGCGTGCGCTATGGCCATCGCTGTGACAACCCACAAGATCTGGACGATCTATATACCCGCTCGCGGGCCGAGGGCTTCGGCGCCGAAGTGCAGCGTCGGATCATGGTCGGGGCCTATGTGCTCTCGGCCGGCTATTACGATGCCTATTACGTCAAGGCACAGAAGACCCGGCGTCTCATCGCCCAGGATTTCCAGTCTGCTTTCGAAAGCGTGGACCTGATTGCGGCCCCGGTGACGCAGGCGCCGGCGTTCAAGCTGGGTGAAAAAGCCGACGATCCGGTCTCGATGTATCTCAACGACGTGTATACCCTGCCGGCGAGCCTGGCCGGAGTGCCGGGCATGTCGGTGCCGGCCGGCTTTGCCCACGGCCTGCCGGTGGGGCTGCAGCTGATCGCACCGTGGTTCGAAGAGGCCCGGCTGTTAAACGCCGCCCACGCCTATCAGCAGGTCACCGACTGGCACACGGCCCGCCCGGCCGGCTTTGAATAAGGAGCGGACATGAACTGGGAAACCGTTATCGGCCTGGAAGTTCATATCCAGCTCGCCACGGCCAGCAAGATCTTTTCCAACGCCCCGACGGCCTACGGGGCCGAGCCCAACGCCCAGGCCAGTGCGGTGGATATCGCACTGCCCGGCGTGTTGCCGGTGATCAATCGCGAGGTGATCGCCATGGCCACGCGTTTCGGCCTGGCGATCGAGGCTGATATCACCCGGGCCTCGGTCTTCGCGCGCAAGCATTATTTCTACCCCGACCTGCCCAAGGGCTATCAGATCAGCCAGTACGATCTACCGATCGTGGCCGGCGGGCATCTGGATATCGACACCCCGGCCGGCGGCGCGCGCCGGATCGGCATTACCCGGGCGCATCTGGAAGAAGACGCCGGCAAGTCGCTGCACGAGGCCTTCGACCGCGAGACCGGCATTGATCTGAACCGCGCCGGCACGCCGCTGATCGAGTGTGTCTCCGAGCCGGAGATCAAGACTGCCGCTGAGGCCGCGGCCTATGCCCGCAAGCTGCACAGTTTGGTGACGTATCTGGGCATCTGCGACGGCAACATGGCCGAGGGCAGCTTTAGAATTGACGCCAACGTGTCTGTGCGGCCGGCCGGCAGCGCCGAATTTGGCACCCGCACGGAGACCAAGAACGTCAACTCGTTTCGGTTTCTGGAAAAAGCCATCGACTACGAGATCGAGCGCCAGATCGACGTGCTGGAAGCTGGCGGCCATATCATCCAGGAGACCCGCCTGTTCGACCCGGATTCGGGCGAAACACGGGCCATGCGCTCAAAGGAAGAAGCCCACGACTATCGCTACTTCCCGGATCCGGACCTGTTGCCGGTGGTCATCGACGAAGCCTTTATCGAGACCCAGCGTAGCCATCTGCCAGAGCTTCCGGATGCCAAGGCCGAACGTTTCGGCCGCGAATATGGCTTGAACGACGCTGATGCGATTGCGCTGACCCAGTCGCGAGCGCTGGCCGACTACTTCGAGGCCACCGTGGCCGCGGCCGGCGATGACACGGCAGCTCTGGGCAAACCCGCGGCCAACTGGATTAACAGCGAGCTGGCCGGCGTGCTCAACCGCGAGGCACTTACCATCGAACAGGCACCGCTGAGTGCGGCCCAGCTCGGCGGACTGATTGCACGCATCGCCGACGACACCATCTCGGGCAAAATCGCCAAACAGGTCTTCGACGCGCTCGTGGCCGGGGAGGGCGAGTCGGCCGATGCGATCATCGAAGCCCAGGGACTGAAGCAGATCACCGATACCGGCGCCATCGAAGCGCTAGTGGACGAGGCCATTACCAACAACCCGGATCAAGTCGCCCAGTACCTGGACGGCAAGACCAAGATCGTGGGTTTTCTGGTGGGCCAGGTCATGAAAGCCTCCCAGGGCAAGGCCAACCCCAAGGACGTGAATCAGCGTCTGGTGGCCAAGCTCGACGCGATGAAATAAACGCCATGCAAGACACATTGATCTTCAAGACCCCGGGCCGGGGCACGCAGAACATCACGCGCCAGATAGGCGACGTGGTGGCTGCCTCTAAAATTCAGACCGGCCTGGCGCATGTGTTTATCAAGCACACGTCGGCCTCGCTGATGATCTGTGAGAACGCTGATCCCGACGTGCGGGGCGATGTCGAACGCTGGCTGACGGCCAACGTCATCGACGGCGACCCGATGTATGAGCACGACATGGAAGGCCCGGACGATATGTCCGGGCATATCCGCTCGATTCTCACCGGCATGGATCTGACCCTGCCGGTGACCGACGGGCGCCTGAATCTAGGAACCTGGCAGGGCATCTATCTCTACGAGCACCGCACGTCGGCGCATAGCCGCCAGGTGGTGGTCACGGTCTCGGCGGCTGGCTGAGCCGCTGGCGGCTCAGCCAAAGACGCTCGAAGATAGGCGCCGGCGTTATGGGGTCAGCTGCCTATGACTGACTAGGCAGGCGGCGGGCGCCAAGCCGGAACCCCGCCTGCTATGTTGGCTAGTGTCGGAAATGACGCATGCCGGTCAGCAGCATGGCGATCCCGGCTTCGTCCGCCGCGGCAATCACTTCCTCGTCGCGGATCGAGCCCCCCGGCTGGATGACGGCGGCCACACCAGCCTCGGCGGCGGTGTCTATGCCGTCCCGGAACGGGAAAAAGGCGTCTGACGCCATGACCGAGCCGACCACGTCCAGGCCCGCGTCGGCGGCTTTGGTGCGCGCGATGCGGGCCGAATCCACACGGCTCATCTGGCCGGCGCCGATGCCCACCGTGGCGCCGTTCTTGGCATAGACAATCGCGTTGGATTTGACGAACTTCGCCACGCGCCATGCAAACAGCAGATCTTGGAGCTGCGTGCCGTCGGGCTCGCGCTCGGTCACGACCTTGAGCTGGCTGCGATCGAGCAGCTCGCTGTCGTCGTCCTGGACCAACAAGCCGCCGGCAACGGGCTTGAGGGTGACGCCGGCTTCGCCGGTCTTGGTCCAGCTGCTGGTCACCAGCACCCGCAGGTTCTTTTTGGCAGAAAACACGTCGAGCGCGCCCTCGGTGATCGTGGGCGCGAGGATGACCTCGGCAAACTGGTTGTCCACGATTGCTTGCGCGGTGTCGGCATCCACCTGCTGGTTGAAGGCGATGATGCCACCGAAGGACGACACCGGGTCGGTTGCAAACGCGCGCCGGTAGGCGCTCGTTAAATCCGGCGCCACGGCCACGCCACAGGGGTTGGCATGTTTCACGATGACACAGGCCGGCGACTGATCGAAGGCCCGCACGCAGGCAAGCGCGGCATCGGCATCGGCCAGGTTGTTGTACGACAGGGCCTTGCCCTGGCAAACCCGGGCATCGACCAGGCTGACGCCGCCGGTCTCGGTGTGGCGATAGACGGCGGCTCGCTGATGGGGGTTTTCGCCGTAGCGCAGATCGCTAATCTTTTCATAGGCCGGGGCGAAGCGGGCCGGCAATGTGTCGTCTGCCGTGTCGCTGGTCTCACGGCTTAGATAGTTGGCGATCGCGCTGTCATAGCCGGCTGTGTGGGCAAAGCCCTTGGCTGCCAGTCGACGCCGGGTGGCCTCGCGGGTGCCGCCGTGGGCGGCCAGATCATCGAGAACGTCCTGATAGTCCGCGCCGTCGACCACCAGCGTGACATACGCATGATTCTTGGCCGCCGCCCGCAGCATGGCCGGGCCGCCGATATCGATGGTCTCGACTGCGGTGGCGTGGTCGGTCTCGGGCTTGGCGATAGTCTGCTCGAAAGGATAGAGATTGACCACGACCAGATCGATGGGTGCTATGTCGTTGTCGGCCATGACCGTGTCGTCGGTGCCGCGCCGGCCCAGAATGCCGCCGTGAATCTTGGGATGTAGCGTCTTGACGCGGCCGTCCATGATTTCCGGGGCCCCGGTGTGCTCGGAGACGTCGGTGACGGCCACGCCGGCTTCACGCAGGGCACGCGCCGTGCCGCCGGTCGATAGAATCGTCACGCCGTGGTCTTCGGCCAGGCGCTTGGCGAAGGCGGCCACGCCTTGCTTGTCGGAAACGCTGATCAGGGCGCGACGTATCGGGGCGGTGGGCTGGCTCATGGACAAGATAAATCCGGCTGGACGACACGTCGGGTAGGCGCGTCGGAAAACAGTTACTGATCGAGATTGTAGGCGCGCAGTTTCTTGCGCAGCGTGCCGCGGTTGATACCCAGCATGGCCGCCGTGCGCGACTGGTTGCCGCCGTTGTAGGCCAGAACGCGCTCGAAGAGCGGGCGCTCGACCTGTTCGAGAATCATCCGATACAGGTCGTTGGGGGGCGCGCTGCCGTTTAGGGACTCGAAATATCGGTCCAAGCTCGCCCCGACGTAATGACTGAGCGGCTGGGCGTTGTCGTCGGCGTCGTCTGCACGCATCCGAAAGACCGTCGGGGGAGTGGGGCAAGCGCGCAACTATAACGGCTTACCGGGGTAAGAAAAAGACGACGAAAGCCGGAATCAGCCGTTATGTCGTCGCGCGGCGAGCCGGGCCCAATCGTCCTCGATCTCGGGTGGATCGAAAGAAAACGCGCCCTCGTAGGCTACGCGCACCTCGTCGATCTGACGGGTCAAAAGACCGGCCATGACCAGCGCGCCGTCGGCCCGGGCCAGGTCGGTGAGCGTGGGGGCGAGTTCGATGAGCGGGTTAGCCAGGATATTGGCGAGCACAATATCGAACGGCCCGCCGGTGATATCGGACATCGCCGGGGTGCGGATCCGATCGGCTACGCCGTTATGCGCGGCGTTTTCTCGTGTGGCCTGAAGGGCTTGTGCGTCGATATCCACGGCGACGACTTCACGCGCACCGAGTAGTACGGCGGCGATCGCCAGAATACCGGAGCCACAGCCGTAATCGACCACACGCTTGTCGGTCAGATCGGCCTCGGCTAGCCAGGCCAGGCACAGCCGCGTGGTGGGGTGGGTACCGGTGCCAAACGCCAGGCCCGGGTCCAGGCGCATGACGATGGCATCGGCTTCGGCCTCGACTGGCGCGTTATGCGGGGCCACCCACAATCGCTTCCCGAAACGGATCGGCGGATGCTCGGCCAGCCATCGGCTGGCCCAGTCTTCGTTGGCAAGCGTCTGGGTTTCGACGGTGACATCGCTGCCTAGCGTCTCTTCCAGCGCTTCGACGATCGGCTCGGCCAGCGTGCCTTGGGTGAACAGGCCCAGCACCCGGGCGCGCTCGAACGCCGGGGTGCTGTTGGGCGTCATCTCCACCGTGAGCTCGCTGGATTCGTCGAGCTCAGTGATGGCCTCGGCGCCGAACTGCTCGAAGATCGCCTCGGCGATCGCCGTGCGGTGGGTGGTGGCTGTGATCTGTAGCCAGGAAATGCTCATCGCGCGCTGCTCAACCCAGCCGCTCGCGAATCTTCTTTTCCAGCCAGTGGATCGAAGTGCCGCCCTTGGCGAAGTCCGGATCGTTGATGATCCACTGGTGCAGCGCCAGATTAGTATGGATGCCTTCGACCACCATCTCCGACAGCGCCATGTCCATGCGGGCACGGGCGGCGTCGCGGGTGTCGCCGTGGGCCAGCAGCTTGCCGATCAGCGAGTCGTAGTGCGGCGGCACGGAATAGCCGGCGTACATATGGCTGTCCATGCGGATGCCGGGCCCGCCCGGGGCGTGATACTGCTCGATCTTGCCGGGCGAGGGCGCAAACGTCTCGGGATGCTCGGCGTTGACACGGCATTCGATAGCGTGGCCGCGCAGGATGATGTCGTCCTGCGTATAGCGCAGCGGCTGGCCGGCGGCGATACGCAGCTGTTCGGCCACCAAGTCCACGCCGGTGACCATTTCCGTGACCGGGTGCTCGACCTGAATTCGCGTATTCATTTCGATGAAATGAAACTCGCCATTCTCGTACAGGAACTCGAACGTGCCGGCGCCGCGATAGCCCATGCGCTTGCAGGCAGCCACGCACAGAGCGCCGATCTCGTCGCGCTGCTCTTGTGTGATGCCCGGCGCGGGCGACTCCTCGACCACCTTCTGGTGACGACGCTGCGGCGAGCAGTCGCGCTCACCCAGGTGAATCGCGTTGCCGTGTTCGTCGGCCAGCACCTGGATCTCGATATGCCGCGGCAGCTCGAGGTATTTCTCCATGTAGACCGACGAGTTGCCGAAAAAGCTCGAAGCTTCACGACGCGCCAGATCCACGGCCCCGGCCAGATTTTCGGCGTCGTAGACTACGTGCATGCCGCGGCCGCCGCCGCCGCCCGACGCCTTGATGATCACCGGATAACCAATGCGATCGGCGATCTGGCGGTTCTCGGCGTCGTCGGCGGTCAACGGCTTACCGGAGCCGGGCACGCAGGGCACGCCGGCAGCCATCATTTCCTGGATGGCCGAGGTCTTGTCGCCCATCAAGCGAATGGTCTCGGCCCGGGGGCCGATGAAGATGAAACCCGACTGCTCCACGCTTTCGGCGAAATCGGCGTTTTCGGACAGAAACCCGTAGCCGGGATGAATAGCGGTGGCGCCGGCGACCTCGGCCGTGGACATCAGCGATGCCATGTTCAGATAGCTGGCCGTGGCATTCGGCGGGCCGATACACACGGCTTCCTCAGCCAGCAATACGTGCTTTTGGTCACGATCGGCCGACGAGTAGGCGGCCACCACCGGAATATCCAGCTGGCGACAGGCGCGCAGGATACGCAGCGCGATTTCGCCGCGATTGGCAATGAGTACCTTGTCCAGCATTACTTCACCACGAACAGCGGCTGGTCGTATTCGACCGGCTGGCCGTTGTCGACCAGAATCTTGACGATCTCACCCGAGACTTCGGCCTCGATCTGGTTGAGCATCTTCATTGCCTCGATGATGCACAGCGTGTCGCTGGCACCCACGGTGTCGCCGACCTCGACGAACGCCTTGGCATCCGGGGCCGGGGCGCGATAGAAGGTGCCCACCATGGGCGAGCGCACAACGTGCCCGGATTCGGCCGGATCGTCGGCCGGCGCGCCGGCGCTCGCATCGCTGCCGCCGGCTGCAGTATCTGCAGCGGGTACGGGGGCGGGCGCCTGCTGGGGCATCTGGTAGGCCATCGGCGCGGCGGCCGGCTGGCTGCCGGCCGGGGGATAGCGCCCGATACGAACCGATTCCTCGCCTTCGGTGATTTCGAGTTCGGCGATCCCCGAATCCTCAACCAGCTCGATCAACTTCTTGAGTTTGCGAATGTCCATATCGCTTGGCAGCTCCTGTCGCGCGCGGCTCGTTTTGGGCTTGTTCGGCGGTGTGAGTCACCCGCCGGATCAAATGATGCTCGGTGCCGTGACGGCGTGCGGCCAAGTTTGCCCCAAGCCGGTTGGCGGCACAACAGCTCCTGTATCGACTTTCGTGACCGTTCGCTGCCGTATTGACGATAATTCGCCGATGATCGACGGGCTGTTTGCGTTAAGATTGCATCAAGACGCGGCGCGATGGCTGCATGTCGTCGGTGCAAAGCCGGCAAAACCGCCGATATTGCCGCAATGTTGCCTTGGTAGGGACGCGCCGGCGCGATCGCCGCAATGTCGCGTGTGTTCGCGACAACTCAAGACGCATCGAGCTTGGCCAGCCTCGCGAGCAGCTCGCGCTGGTCGAGCGCGCCGACGGCCCGGAGCCCGTCTCGTGCCTGCCCGTTGCGATCAAAAAACAGCAGCGTCGGCGGGCCGAATACGTCCAACGTCTTCAAAAGATGTCGCTGGCGCGTGTTGTAGGCGGTGATATCGAGCTCGATCGCTGTAACCCCCGCAAGCGCCCGGCTCACCGCGTCGCGCTGGAAGAGACCGTTTTTCATCTGTACGCACTCCACGCACCAGTCGGCATAGACATCCACGATGGCCGGGCGGTGCGCGGCCTTCGCCTCGGCCAAGGCCCGCGACAGCCCGGGGCCATCGGTCACGTGTATGAACGCGGTCCGCGCCGCGGCCGGCGAAGCGTTTGAACCGGTGGCTGCGCGAAGGCCGTCCAGCGGCTGGGTCGGCCGGCCCTGGCCGACTGCCAGTCCGAGGCCGGCAAGTGCGGCGTAGCCCAATAGCACAGCAGAGGCGACGCGCCGCATCGTTGCACCGGCGATGCTGTCGTGGGGCTGGGTGCTGAGATAACAGCCATACACCAGGGCCAACAGGCCCCAGGCCGCCAGCGCGATCGGAGGCTCGACCAGACGTAACGCCAGCCACAGCCCCACGGCGATCAACATCACGCCGAAGAACACGCGCACGTCGTGCATCCAGCGACCGGCTCGGGGCAGCACGGTGGCTCCGAAAACGGCCAGGGCGATCAGGGGCAGGCCCATGCCCAGGCCCAAGCAGAACAGAGCGGCGCCGCCTAGCCAGAGATCGCCACTGGTCGAGATATAAAGCAAAGCGCCGGCCAGCGGCGGGGCCAGGCAGGGGCCGGCGATCAGCGCTGCCGCAAACCCCAGCACGCCACCCCCCAGCAAACCGCGCTGCCCCTGGCCCAGCCGTGCCAGCCGGGTCTGCCAGGCGCCGGGAATCTGGACATCGAACCAGCCAAAACTGGCCGTGCCCAGCAGTACGAACAGTCCAGCGAAAGGCCACAAGACCCACGGGCGCTGGAGGCCCGCCTGGATATTGGCGCCAAACGCACCGGCCACGACGCCGAACACCGCGTAGGCCAGTGCCATGGCCAATACATACGACAGGGCCAGAGCCGCTGCGCGGCCGCGTGAGACCTCGCGGCTGCCGATCAGCCCGGCCACAATCGGAATCATGGGAAGAATACAGGGCGTCAGCGACAGGCCGAGGCCTAGCAGCGCGAATAGCGCCAGAGTCGCGAGGCCGGGCGCATCGGCCAGCCGCGTGGCCAGGCGGCCGGTCGTGCCGGCCGGCGTGTCGACGCTCGCGGGCGTGTTGGTGGCTTGCGCAGCTGTCCAGTTCGGTTCGGGCGGGCCGGGATCGGCTGCGCCGGAATCAGAAGACGCTGCCGATACGTTCAGAGTCTTCGTCTGTGGTGGGTAACAGAGCCCGGCGTCGGCACAGCCCTGATAAGCCACTTTTACCCGCTCGGCGCCGTCGGCGTTGCCATCGACATGCAAACGCACGGCCACCTGGTCTCGATAGGTTTCGACCGGGCCGAAATATTCGTCCTCGTGTTTTTCGCCGGTGGGTATATCCGCAGACGCGATGCGCGCATCACCGGCACCCGCCAGCGAGAAGTCGAAGGCGTGGCGATACAAGTAATAACCGTCGGCGATCTGCCATCGCACCTGGATCGTGGAGGCGTCGAGCCGCTGGGCCTGGGGCTGGAACGCCTGGTCGACCGGCAGCAAATCCGTCGACTGAGCGCTGGCCGAGAGCGCACACAGGCAAAGCAGCAGGCCAACGACAAGCCCCGTGAATCGCGCTGAGCGGTCTGGCGATGCGTCGTTCACGCGGGGCGGGTCTCGGCGGCCAACCAATCCAGATACGCCGGGCTGCCGTCGGTGATATCGACAGCGATGCACTCTGGCACGTCATCCGGATGTGCCTCGGCTAAACAGGCGTTGATAGCCGCGACACGCGCATGCTGTGTTTTGGCGATAAGCAGCTGCTCGTTGTCACGCTCGATGCGGCCCTGCCAGCGATAGACAGAGGTCACGGTCGTGACAATGTTCACCCAGGCGGCCAGGCCCTGTTCGACGAGCCGGTCGGCCAGCCGCGTGGCAGTAGCCTCGTCGGGGGCGGTTATATACACCACACACGGGGTGAAAGCGGAATCGTTCATCGTGTCGTCTTGAACAAGTACAACGCCCCGACCATATAAGAAAAAGCGCTATGACAAGACACGAACGGTCCGTTGGGGCCGCTCGCGGCGTTGTTATACTCGCCAATATTTGCAGGCAAGGAGATCAGCAATGGGTTTGAGACTGGGCGATACCGCGCCGAACTTCACCGCGGACACCACCGAAGGCAACATCGATTTTCACGAATGGCTCGGCGACGGCTGGGGCGTGCTGATGAGCCATCCGGCGGACTTCACCCCGGTGTGTACTACCGAAATCGGCGCCACGGCGCGCCTGAAGGATGAGTTTGCCAAGCGTAACGCCAAGGCTATCGTCGTGTCCGTGGACTCGGTCGAAGACCACAAGAAATGGGCCAAGGACATCGAGGCCACGCAGGGTGTAGGCCTTAATCTGCCCCTGATCGGCGACACCGACCGCACGGTGTCTGAGCTCTACGACATGATCCACCCCAACCAGGGGGATACCTCGACGGTACGTAGCGTCTTCGTGATCGACCCGAGCAAGAAGATCCGCATGACGTTGACCTACCCGAAAAGCGCGGGTCGTAACTTCAACGAGATTCTGCGCGTCATCGATTCGCTGCAGCTGACCGATAACCACAAGGTCACCACCCCGGCCGACTGGCAGGCGGGCGATGACGTCATCATCAGCCCGGCGCTCTCTGACGAGCAGGCCAAGGAACTGTTCCCCGAGGGCTGGAACGAGCTGACGCCGTATCTGCGCATGACCAAGCAGCCGAAATAACCGGCTACGTCTTTAATACGAGACATAAGAGCGGCGTCCGTGTGGGCGCCGCTTTTTTTGTACTCGTACCCGATGCGCGGCGCCCGTGCTTTTGTATGGCGAACGCCGCCGCGGCATAATGCGGCGCTGTTTCCCTGCCAGCCGGAACCGCCATGGCCAGCGACGAGCATTCCACGACCCCCAAACCGCGCCGTAGCCAGGTTGTGACCCAGGGCACCTCGCGCGCGCCCAACCGCGCCATGCTGCGTGCCATGGGCTATACCGACGAAGACTTCCACAAGCCCATCGTCGGCATCGCCAACGGGTATTCCACTATCACGCCCTGCAACATGGGCCTGAACAAGCTGGCGTTTCAGGCCGAGGCCGCGCTGGAAGACGGCGGCGCTAAATCGCAGATGTTCGGCACCGTGACGGTTTCCGACGGCATCTCGATGGGCACGCCGGGGATGAAATACTCGCTGGTTTCGCGCGAGGTGATTGCCGACTCGGTCGAAGTCGCCGTGCAAGGCGAATCCATGGACGGCGTCATGGCCATCGGCGGCTGCGACAAGAACATGCCCGGCGCCATGATTGGCATTGCGCGTATGAACGTGCCGGCCATCTTCGTCTATGGCGGCACCATCAAGCCCGGCCATCTGGACGGTGAGGATCTGAACCTGGTCTCGGCCTTCGAGGCCGTGGGCCAGTACGCCGCCGGCCAGATCGACGAAAAGCGGCTGCACGCCGTGGAATGCAACGCCTGCCCGGGTGCGGGGTCCTGCGGGGGCATGTATACCGCCAACTCCATGTCCTCGGCCTTCGAGGCCATGGGCATGAGCCTGCCGTACTCCTCGACCATGGCCGCCGAGGACGATGAGAAGGGCGAAAGCGCGGCCGAATCGGCCCGCGTACTGATCCAGGCGATCGAAAAAGATATTCGCCCGCGTGATCTGCTGACCAAGAAAGCGTTTGAAAACGCCATTACGCTGATGATGGCGGTGGGCGGTTCCACCAATGCGGTGCTGCACTTGTTGGGCATTGCCCAGGCTGCCGAAGTGGATCTTACGCTAGATGATTTCGAACGTATTCGTGCCGAGGTGCCGGTCTTCTGTGACTTGAAGCCCTCCGGGCGTTTCGTGGTGACCCAGCTTCACGGCGCCGGCGGTATTCCCCAGGTCATGAAGATGCTCTTGAACGCGGGCCTTTTGCACGGCGACACGCTGACCATCACCGGCCAGACGCTCGCCGAGACCCTCGTCGACGTACCCGACCAGCCGCCGACGTATCAGAAAGTCATTCTTCCCATGGAAGAGGCGCTGTATAAGTCGGGCCACCTGGCGATCCTCAAGGGCAATCTGGCCGAAGAGGGCGCGGTGGCCAAGATCACGGGGCTTAAAAATCCCGCGATCACCGGCCCGGCTCGTGTGTTCGATTCCGAAGAAGAAGCTATGGCGGCCATTCTTGATGAGTCCATCGTGGCCGGTGATGTGGTCGTCATCCGTTATGAAGGGCCCAAAGGCGGGCCGGGCATGCGTGAAATGCTCTCGCCCACGTCAGCCCTGATCGGCCGCGGCCTAGGCGAAAAGGTGGGCCTGATCACCGACGGGCGTTTTTCTGGGGGCACCTATGGCATGGTTGTTGGCCACGTGGCCCCGGAGGCGGCAGTGGGCGGCGGTATCGCGCTCGTAGAAGCCGGCGATACCATCACCATCGACGCCCATGAGCGCAAGCTACATCTCCACGTGGATGATGCCGAGTTCGCGCGCCGCAAGGCCGCATGGCAGGCCCGCCCGCCGCGAGCCACGCGCGGCGTGCTGGCCAAGTACGCTCGGCTCGTCGGCAGCGCGGCATTCGGCGCCGTGACCGACCAGCCCGACGGCTGATTGAAAAGACGAGTCGAGCGCTCGTCGGCCGACGGGCGCTCGGGTGGGGCGTTGGGTTTGGTTTAACCAGACTAACCGTCGCTGGATGCGACTACGGTCCGCTCGGGAACGTTGCCATCGGCGTCGGCTTTCTGGCCTATGAGTCGGGTAGAGAGGCGCTGGCCGTTTTCATAAGTCACGGTCAGCGTGCTTTTGTATATGCCCGGGTCGGCGGCGTTGAAACTTACGCGCGCGCTGCAAGGCGCGCGAAGTCGGACGGTGCCGATACAGTCGGACTGGCTCACCGCGTAGTTCCCACCGGCTGCCCTGATATCGGTGATCCGGACGGGATCACCTGATGTCGAATAAACCTGCAGGCTGCGAGTGGTAAAACGGCCCGGTCGGATGGTGCCGAAGTCAATATAGCGCTGGCTAAACGTGAGCGCGTTATCGTTGCGGCCATCCGGGCACCTTGCGTCGCCGGCCAGCGTCCAGCCGAGATCCGCCAGAGCGCAGGTGGCGAGGCCCAGTTGCTCGGTCGGGCGCTGGTCGAAAGTGGCCGTGGGCTCCATGAGCTGATTGGGCACCAGCGATGTGCTCCAGTGGCTAACGGAGCTGCCGCGCTCGATTTGCTCGGGCGTGTAAAGACCAGGCCCGGCCGAGCTTTCGCCGCGATTGATCAGCAGCTCGGTCTTGCCGCGAACCGCATTCTGGCCCCCGAGAAACAACGCATCGTTGGCCCCGTCGGTTGCAACAGCCAGACGCTCGGCCGAGGTGAGTGCGGCGAAGCGATCACTAGAATAGGTGTTGCGATTCACGCGTATCAGCCGGTCATACACGCTGGGCGCGCCGATCGAGAAGTCGCCGTTGCTGGGGTTCATGCCAGAGCTGAAGCCGAACCCGTGAATCAGTTCATGTGTCGCGACGCCCAGTAGATTAATCGCAGCCGGCGGCGGCGCGTCATCAAGGCCATAGTAAACCGACGAGCGCGATAGACATCCGTCCTGGCCTAGCCGGCGGTTGAGGGTGATGGTGATATCGCTGGGGTCGTTGCCGGCAGCGTTATCGGCCGGAATGAGATCGAAACCGGCCATCTGATTGGCCAGCCCCACCGGGTAGAACGTGTCCCGGATCGCCGCGCCCGGAAAGTTACGAAAGACATAGGTCGACCCGCCGTTGGCCAGCACGGCGCTTGTGTTGTTGCAGGCCAGGTTCGCGCTCGAGCGTACCTTGACGACCACGGGAACCGGGCCATCCAGTTGCTCGCCGAGCAGATCAGCCGCGGCCTCGATCACCGCGAAGCGCTGGGCCCCTAGCGTGGTTGCATCGTTGCCGCCGACTGGTCGGACAACGGTGGGATCGTTCAGGCCGACGCCGGCGGGATCGGCATTGATGACGTTGATCGGCAGGGCATGGCTGGCCGACAGGCTACATACCGGCAGCACCACGGCCGCCGTTACGCGGTAGATAAGGTTATTCATGATCATGCACCTCGGCCTCTGTGTGATCGGGCAGGTGCATGGTTTCCTGCGGACGCATGTAGTCCGGCGTTTCGACCATGGTGCCGCCGAGCGGGCCCTGGCGCAGATTGGGCTCGGGATCGGCGGCCGACTTCACGCCCGGTACATGGGCCCGCGCCTTAGGCGAGCGATGTATCTCGCCCTGGCCGGGATGTTTGTCCGAAGGTTCGACGACGGCGCCGGTCGCGGCATCGGTCTCAACCTGCATCTTCGCGTCGTCTTTGGCATGTACGCCGGTGCTGACGAGCACCAGGCCGGCCAGAAGAAATAGAGATTTTTTCACAGTGTCGTCCCCGGTTGGCGGTCAAAACGAAAAGCGGCGAGGCTCGAAATGCCTGTACCAAGAACTTTCGATCTTGAAACCGTACGAACGATCGGTTCTATTCAACTATGGTGGACAGTGCCGATGCCGACCGACCGTCGCGCTGCCTGGACGAGGCGATAACGAGACGGCCGCCAAGCGGACAAAAAAAAGCCGTCGGTCGGTCCGACGGCCTTCATGGGCTTGCTGACACCGACGGCGTTTAGTCGTCGCCGGTGAGCGCAGACAGTCCTTTGCGGATGAGAATCGGCTTGGCCACTGTAGTCAGCGTGCTGCGCAGCCGGGGCGAGGCCGCCAGAACGATCCCGGCCGAGAGCGCACCCACGGTCAAAAGGCCGGGATTACGCTGGACCCAGCGAGTGGTGCGCTCGCCCACGTAGGGCCGCAGCTGTTGCTCGATGAACGCCTCCGGCTGGCTGATGTGACGTTCCGGATTCTCGTCTGGAGTGAGGTGGCGCACCGGGGGATTCTTGGGCCGCAGAAACAGCCAAGCCAGAAACACCACGACCCCCATCGCGCCGATCACGCAACCGCCGGTAATAAACGCTGCCGCGGCTTGTGAGACGTGCTGTGCCAGAACCAGATAGCCGCCCCAGGCCATGAACGTCATGGCAACCAGCGCCATGAACATGAGAAACCACAGCACGTAGTGCAGCGAGACGACGCGTGTGATGCGGCCTTTGATGCTCAACGCAGTGCCCCGGCCGTGTTAGCGAACGATCTTGCCAAGAATCAGGCCGATGACGAAGGCCGCGATCACGCTGGTGAACGGACGCGCCTCGATCTCGGCGCTGACTTCCTTGCCACGCTTGCGCGCTTCCTTGGCATAGGCTTCGTAGGTGTTCTGGGCGTGTTCGCCGGCCTTTCGAGCCTGGTTTTCGCCGCTCTTGCGAAAGCCTTCGGCCAGTTCGCGCAGATCCTTGCGCAGGGCTTCCATGTCGCGCTTGATGGCGTCGGTGTCGTTCTGGCTCATATCGGGTCTCCTGAAAAGCGATTGATAGGACTTTGATCAAGCATACTCACTTGGTCAGCCCGTGACCACGCTTAGCACCGCCTCGTGATCAGCCGGCGGTGTGCAGGCCGAAAAAGCGTTGCGCGTTGGTGGTGGTGATAGCCTCGATATGAGCCACACTCTGGTCGCGCGCCGTGGCCACCGTCTCGGCCACCCACGGCAGATAGGCCGGCTCGTTGCGACGGCTTTTGGGTTTGGGACGAATCGTACGCGGCAGCAGATAGGGACAGTCGGTCTCGATCATCAGCCGATCATCGGGAATATCACGCACGATCGCGTAGAGATCGGCCCCACGACGTTCGTCACAGACCCAACCGGTGATGCCGATATGACAGTCCAGCGCCAGATAGTCGGCCAGTGCGGTCTCGTTGTCGGTAAAACAATGCACGACCACGTCGCCGAGCGTATCGCGGTGCTCGGCCAGAATTGCCCGGAAATCGGCGTGCGACTCACGCTGATGAAGAAAGACGGGCAAACCCGTATCGGCAGCGATCTGTAGCTGGGCGACAAACGCGGTGTGCTGGTCGGCGCGCGGGCTTACATCACGGAAATAGTCGAGTCCGGCTTCGCCGACCGCCACGATCCGGCCGGCTTGCGCGGCGGTCGTGATCTGCTCAGACAACGTATCGTCCCAATCGCTGGCGTGATGGGGATGCAGGCCGGCCGTTGCCGACAGACGGGCGTCAGCGGCGGCCAGCGCGGCAGCCCGCGCGTTGCTGGCGTAGTCACTACCGGTGACCACACAGTGGTGAACGCCCGCGGCCTCGGCGCGCTGCATGAGCGCGTCGCGATCGTCGTCGAACCCGTCATGGGCCAGGTTGGCGCCTATATCGATCAGGGGCATGGTATAGCGTCGGTGCAAGATAGTCGCTGAATTTTAAAGCCTTGTGGCCCGCGGCACGATGCCAAACCGGCGCGCCGCGGCGATCCGGCGATTTTCACGAGAGGCCGGAATCGCTTTGCTACACTTCGCCTCGTATTGAGCCGACCGGCACTGGCCCGGTGGGCATCGTTTGCCAAGAGGGCCTCGATGAGGACACGCGAATCGTTCACGCCGGGTTGGCTCGGCGGTCTGCTGGTATTGGGCATGGTCTGTCCGCTGGTGGCCAGCGCCGCCACGCAGTACGTCAGCGACGAGCTGTCGATCAACATGCGCTCCGGCGCCGGCACTCAGTACAAGATCCAGCGGTTGCTGACCGCGGGCGATCAGGTCGAAACACTGGGTGAGTCCAACGGCTGGACGCGTGTGCGCACGGCCAGCGGCCAGACCGGGTTTGTGTTGACGCGGTTTCTGTCCGAGTCGCCGGCGGCCAGCACCCAGCTCAGCGACCTGCAGCAACAGTCGGCGTCGCTGACCAACCAGAACGCCGAGCTCAAGCAAGAGCTGTCCGAGGCGCTGGACGGCTCCAGCGAGCTGGGCGAGCTCAAGCGCAACCTGGTGACCGAGAATAAGTCGCTCAAGTCCGAGCTGCAGAACATCCGCGAGACCTCGGCCGACGCAATCCGTATCAGCAACGAAAACGAGCAGTATCGCGAACAGATCATCCGCCTGAAGGCCAATGTGGACCGTCTCAAGCATCAAAACGAAGCGCTTCGGTCACGCCGCGAAGGCATGAAGATCGGCGCGTTGATTGCGTTCGGCGGTATTCTCATCGGCTTGGTCGCCCCCATGCTGCGGCGTCGGCGCCGCGGCGGAAGCTGGGATTCCCTGTAACAAGCGGCCGGTAAGCGCGCATAGCGCGCCGGCCCGGTGACGATCGATCGATGGGACATGAACTTTCGTTATTGCTGATCGCGATTCTGGCGCTTGGCGTGTTTTCGCAGTGGATCGCTTGGCTGGTGGGCATACCGGCCATCGTTCTGTTCCTGGTCTCCGGCGTATTGGCCGGCCCGGTGTTCGGCGTGATCCATCCCAGCCAGGATATTGGCGCGGTGCTTTCGCCGATGGTCGGCCTGGCGGTGGCCGTCATCTTGTTCGAGGGCGGCTTGAGCCTGCGCCTGCACGAATTCAAAGAGGCGGCCGCCGGCGTACGGCGTCTGGTAACCGTGGGCTCGGCGCTTTCGTGGGCGTTGTATTCCACGGCGGCTTATTTCGTCGGCGCGCTGAGCCTGCCGGTATCGATGCTCTTTGGCGCTATTCTCGTGGTTACCGGGCCTACGGTGATCATTCCCATGCTGCGCCAGGCCGGGCTGAACCGCCGCACGGCCAGCTATCTCAAGTGGGAAGGCATCATCAACGATCCGATCGGGGCGCTGCTGGCGGTTCTGGTCTTTCAGTATTTCGTGCTCTCCGGCGGGCCGGGGGCGGCTGGCGCCGGTGTGTTTTTGGATCTGGGGCTAGCGGTGATCATCTCGCTGGTCCTGGGCGGCGGCGTCGCACTCGCGCTCGGCTGGGCGTTCAATCACACCTGGGTGCCTGAATATCTGAAAGCGCCGCTGACGGTGGCCTTCGTGCTGGTGATCTACGGTGCGGCCAGCGAGGTCTTTCCCGAGGCCGGGCTGCTGGCGGTCACGGTCATGGGCATGGTGATGGGCAATATGTCGATCGCCGGCATGGCCGAGCTACGGCGTTTCAAGGAATACGTCACGGTGCTGCTGGTTTCGATCGTATTCATCGTGCTCACCGCCGATCTGGACCCGCAGGTGCTGCGGCATCTGGACTGGCACGCGGCGGCACTCGTGGCGGTGGTGTTGTTTGTGGCCCGGCCGGCAGCGGTGTTTCTGGCCACGATGTTCACTGACATGAACTGGCGCGACCGGCTGCTGGTGGGCTGGATCGCGCCTCGCGGCATCGTGGCCGCGGCCGTGGCCGGTGTGTTCGCGCCGACGCTGATCGAGGCCGGGTATACGGGCGCCCAGCAGCTCTTGCCGTTGATCTTTGCCGTGGTGTTTTCGACCGTCGTGCTGCACGGCTTTTCTCTGGGCCGGCTGTCGCGCTGGCTGCGCCTGTCGGCCGAGCCCAACGGGGTGCTGATCGTCGGCGCGTCTCCGTGGACAACTGAGCTGGCCCGCGCGCTGGCCAACGAGCTGCATGTACAGGTGTTGCTGGTGGATTCGTCCTGGCACCGGTTGCGCACCGCACGGCTGGCCGGGGTGCGGGTGCTCTACGGCGAAGTGCTCTCCGAGACCGTGCAGCAGTCGCTGGAGTTGAACGAAATCGCGTGCATGATCGCGGCCACCAGCAACGATGCCTATAACGCACTCGTGTGTTCGCATTTCACCAACAGCCTGGAGCACGATCGGGTCTTCCAGCTGCCCATGTATGCGGCCGACGAGAACAACGACGCCAAGGTGGTGGCACGTCCGCTGCGCGGGCGGCCCGCGTTCAGTAATCACGCGCAGTACGAAGAGCTCTGGCGTCGGCATCACCAAGGTTGGCAGTTCTATAAGACCAAGCTGACCGAAAACTACGGCTTCGAAGAGCTCAAGCGCGATCGTTCACCCGATGCGATCCCGATCGCGGTGCTGCACGACGACAAGACGCTCCTGTTGTCGCCGGCGGGCGGCACGGGGCGCCCAGAAGTCGGCGATACGATCATCTATTACGCGCCGCGTCGTACCGACGACGATCGACGTCGTGCCCGCGCCGGGCGCGTTGAGGCAGCCAGCGCTCGCCGCGTGGACGACGCCGATCCGGCTCGCCTGCCGGATGCACCGGCCGACGCGCCGACGCCGTCCACTTCCCATAGCGACGAGAAATCTCCATGAGCAATCTGAACTGGCCAGGGGCGGATACATCGCGCGCCAGTGGTTTTATCGACGGGCCGGCGGGGCGCCTGGAGGTCGACATAGAGCTGCCCAAAGCGCCGGCCCGTGGCTTCGTCGTGGTATGTCACCCGCACCCGCAACAAGGCGGGACCAAAGACAATAAAGTGGTGTACATGACCGCGCGCGCTGCCCGCGAAGCCGGGCTGGCCAGTATCCGGTTCAACTTCCGCGGCACGGGCGAGAGCGAAGGCGCGTTCGACGACGGCCGGGGGGAACAAGACGATCTGCGGGCCGTTCGAGACTGGGCGAGCCAGCATTCCGATCTCGCGCTGGCCGGGCTGGCCGGCTTTTCTTTCGGCTCGGCGGCGGCTCTGCGCGTGGCCCACGCCGACGGCGCGCCAAGCCTTGCGACGATCGGTCTGCCGACCGGCTACTTCGAGCACCAGCCGCCGCGCCCGGACTGCCCGTGGCTGGCGGTCTACAGCGACGACGACGAGGTCATCGATATCGAGAAGGCGCTCAAGACCTGTCGCGAGTTGGCCGAGCCACCGCAGATGGTGGTGCTGGAGGGCGCCGGGCACTTCTTGCACGGTCGGCTGACCGAGCTGCGATCGCATCTACAGGATTTCTGGGCCGCGTAAAGCGACAAGCCCTGCTGCAAGCGAGACCGTTATGGGATTATTCGACCGCCTGAAAGACGCGATTCAGCCCGCCGCCGGTGCGGCGCGCGATCCGGAGCGGGCACAGCGCATCGCTGCCGCTGTCCTGATGCTGGAAATGGCACACGCCGACAACAATCACGACCCGGCCGAATACGAAGAGATTCGTCGTCAGCTGTCGACCCATTTCGGCTTGGAGGGCGGCGAGGTTGAAGAGTTGATTGCCGCCGCTGCGCCCGAGGCCGAATCGGCAGTCTCGCTCTACGAGTATCTTAAGACCCTCAACGAGGGGTTAGACGAGCGTGAAAAACGTGAAGTGCTGGAGATGCTCTGGCGCGTGGCCTATGCCGACAACGAACTCGATGCGCACGAAGAAGCGTTGCTACGCGAGCTCTCTGCTCTGCTCTACCTGCCACACGCCGAGTTTCTCAAAGCCAAGTTCGCTGTCACGGGCGAACAGGCCTGATCGATAACCGCCTGGCCCCTGGCCGGCGATTCCCGTCACGAGCGGCTCAGGGTCGGTCGCGGAGCTGATACAGCGCGATTTCGCCCAGCACGTTGGGCATGAGTCGCATCGCCGCCTGAGCGCGGTGCGCATGGTTGACGAAATGCCGACGCACGATTTCGGCGTGCTTCTCGCGGCACAGGCCCTCGAAGTCATGCACGGTGCACAGGTGGATGTTGGGCGTGTCGTACCAGCGGTTGGGCAGGGCCCGGGAAGCCGGCATGACGCCCCACAACGCCAGTTTCAACCGCAGGCGCCAATGCGCAAAGTTGGGAAACGTCACGATACAGTCGTGGCCGATCCGCAACATGTCGTCGATGAGCGCATCCGGAGCAGCCACTTCCTGGATGGCCGAGCTCATCACGACATAGTCAAAGCTCTTGTCCTCGAACTGGGCGAGCCCTTCGTCGAGGTCGATCTGCAACACGTTGACGCCGGCCGCGACACTGGCGATGACGTTGTCGGGATCAATTTCCAGCCCGTAGCCACGGACCTGCTTGGTGGCCTTGAGGTGAGCCATGAGCGCACCGTTGCCACAGCCCAGATCGAGTACGCGGGTGCCCGGTTTGATCCACTCGGAGATAAGCGCGAGATCGGCGCGCAGGCCGTTTCGGGTTGGCGTGTCGGCGGTGTTCATGCGCCCACCTCGGCGGCCGCGCGGGCCAGATAGGCGCGCAGCGTTTTCACGTAGTGCGGCATGGTCAGCAAAAAGTCATCGTGGCCCAGGTCCGACTCCACCTCGGCGTAGGCCACGTCCTTGCCGGCGTCTACCAGGGCATCGACGATTTCCTTGGACCGAGCGGGGGCAAAGCGCCAATCCGAGGTGAACGACACCACCATGAAGCGGGCCGTGACCGGCGCGAACGCGTCGGCCAGATTCCCGCCTGTAGCATACGCCGGGTCGAAGTAATCCAGCGCCTTGGTCATCAACAGATAGGTGTTGGCATCAAAGCGGGTGACGAACGACTCGCCCTGATAGCGCAGATACGACTCCACCTGGAACTCGACGTCAAAGCCGTAGTTGATACGCCCGGCGCGCAGATCCCGCCCGAACTTGGCGCGCATCGCCTCGTCGGACAGATAGGTGATGTGGCCCAGCATGCGTGCCAGCATCAGGCCGCGGCGTGGCACCACGCCGGCCTCGTAGTAACGCCCGGCGTGAAACTCGGGATCGGTGACGATCGCCTGGCGCGCGATCTCGTTGAAAGCGATGTTCTGAGCCGAGAGCTTGGGCGCGCTGGCGATGACCACGGCATGGCGCAACCGGTCGGGACAATCGATGGCCCACTGCATGACCTGCATCCCCCCCAAACTGCCGCCCACAATAGCGACCCAGACCGATATGCCCAGATGCTCGCGCAGGACATCCTGGGATCGGACCCAGTCGGCCACCGTCAGCACGGGAAAATCCGGGCCATAGTGGCGCCCGGTCTCCGGGTTGATGCTACCCGGGCCGGTGGACCCGTTGTAGGCGCCGAGGTTGGCGACACAGACCACGAAGAAACGATCGGTATCGATCATCTTGCCCGGGCCGATGCACTTGTCCCACCAGCCGGGCTTGGCATCGTCCTCGGCGTGCCAGCCGGCCGCGTGATGGTTGCCCGACAACGCGTGGCAGATCAGCACCGCGTTCGAGCGATCGGCGTTTAACCGGCCGTACGTTTCATAAACCAGGTCATACGCGGGCAGGGTCTTGCCACAGTCGAGCGCGAGCGGAGTCGTGACCGAGAGCGTTTCTGGTGTGACGCGCCCGACCGAGCCGGTCTCGTGATCGCTTGTCATCGCTATCGGAACAGTCCCGGAAGCGGCAGCAGGCGCGACACCAGCTGCAGGCCGATGATGACCACCAACGGCGAAAGGTCAATTCCGGAAAACGTCGGAATCACCCGGCGCACCGGCCGCAGGAGCGGCTCGTTGATGGTGAACAGGATGGCCGTGGCCGGACTGTACTGGTTCGGCGAGAACCAGGACATCACCGCCTGGATGATCAGCGTGAAGAAGTACAGATTACAGACCAGGGTTGCGGCCTTGAGGATGGCCCAGGCCACCGCGGGAACCAGCTGCGGCCCATAGCCCGGCGCGCCCAGCGCCAGCACCGCCTGGATCAGCGCGTAGCAGAGGATGAAAACCAGCACGAGTGCCGGTACGTCCCAGTTGCGATAGCGCGGGATCACACTGCGCAGCGCGTTGACCGGCATACGCGTGATTTGCCAGACGAACTGCGATACCGGGTTCATGAAATCAGCGTGTACCAGCTGCAGGATCACCCGCAGCAGCAGCACGAGGATATACAGCGATAACACCGTATCGACGAGAAACAGCAGCGCGTTGTTGGTGTTGGCCATTATCGGTCGTCGCCTTGGGTTTGAGTGGCGGCCGCGCGCTCGGCGAGTTCGCCGGCCATAACGCCGGCCCGATCGGCCGAGGCCTGCATCGCGCGGGCCACGATGCCGGCCAGATCGGCCTGTTGGAACTGCGCCAGCGCTTCGGCCGTAGTGCCGCCTTTGGAGGTTACCTTGGCACGCAGCGTGGCCGGGTCGTCGCCGGACTCACAGGCCATGCGTGCGGCGCCCAGAGCGGTCTGGAGCACCAGCTCCTGCGCTGATTCTCGAGGCAGCCCCATGTCGGTAGCCGCATCGATCATCGCTTCCATGAACGCGAAATAATAAGCCGGGCCGCTGCCGGACGTCGCGATGATGGTATCGATATCGGTTTCGTCGTTGACCCAGACGTTGATGCCGGCCGTGGCCATGATCCGATCGGCCAGGTCGCGCGCCTCATGGGAGATCGAGGGCGGGGCATACAGGCCGGTTGCCCCCACGCCGAGCTGCGACGGCGTATTGGGCATGGTGCGGATACAGGGAATGTCCGCGCCCAGCCAGAGATTTAGTACCGACAGCGGAATACCGGCCGCGATGGAGATGGCCAAGGGCCGACGCGTGCCGAGCGCGGCACGCAGGGCGGCGATCGCCTCGTCCATAACCTGGGGTTTGACCGCCAGCATCACCACGTCGACGTCAAGATCCGCGGCCTCGATCGAGGATGCCGTGACCACGTCGTGACGGGCATGAAGCGCGGCCAGCTTGTCGGCGTTGCGATCGACGACGACGATATCCGCGCCGGCCCAGCCGGCCTGGCGAAGCCCGGCAATCAGGCTGGCCGCCATGTTGCCGCCGCCGAAAAATGCGATGCGTGTGCTCATGACAAAACAAGTCTCATGAATGACGCGAATGATACGTCATGCAACAACCCGGGGCGAGCCGGCCCGGATAGCGAGAGGCCCTTGCTTGGCGGTAGCATGCGCGGTTTGGATCGCAGGCGAAGAGAGCCATGAAACAGTCCCTGACACAGCTTGCCGCCGACGGCCCGCAGCCCTGCGCGCAAGGTGTCGCCGACAGCCTGGCGGATTATCGCGCCCGCATCGAGGCGGCCCGGGTCTATGACGTGGCGATTCAAACGCCGTTGATGGCGGCCCCGCAGCTTTCTGCCCGGCTGGGCAATCGCGTGGCCTTCAAGCGCGAGGACATGCAGCCGGTGCACTCGTTCAAGCTGCGCGGCGCCTACAATAAAATCGCCTCGCTGTCGGAGGCCGAGAAGGCACGCGGCGTGATCTGTGCGTCCGCCGGCAACCACGCGCAGGGTGTGGCACTGTCGGGCCGACATCTGGGGATTCGCGCGGTGATCGTCATGCCGCGCACCACGCCGCCCATCAAGGTTCGTGCCGTGGCCAACTTCGGCGGCGAAGTCGTCCTCCACGGTGACGGCTATGACGACGCAGCGGCCCATGCCAACGAACTGATGGCGCGCGACGGCCTGGTCTATATCCACCCCTTCGATGATCCAGAGGTCATTGCCGGCCAGGGCACGATCGCCCGAGAAATTCTCGAGCAGGCGGCCGAGCCGGTTCATGCCATCTTCGTGTGTGTGGGCGGCGGGGGCATGCTGTCGGGAATTGCGGCCTATATCAAAGCCGTTGCCCCGCACATCCGCGTGATCGGCGTGGAGCCTGAAGATGCGGCCAGCATGGGCGCGGCACTGGCCGCCGACGAGCGGGTCACGCTGCCCGAGGTCGGGCTGTTCGCCGACGGCGTGGCCGTCAAGCGCGTCGGCGAGGAAACCTTCCGAGTCTGTCGTGACACGGTCGATGCCATGATGACGGTCAGCATCGACGAGCTGTGCGCGGCCACCCGCGATATCTACGAAGACACACGCGCGCTGACCGAGCCGGCCGGCGCGCTGGCCGTCGCCGGGGCGAAGAAATATGCCGCAGAAACCGGCGTAGAGAATGCACACTTGGTAGCGGTGACGTCCGGCGCCAACGTCAATTTCGATCGCCTGTCGTATATCGCCGAGCGCGCCGAGCTCGGCGAACAGCGCGAAGCGCTTCTGGCCGTCACGATTCCCGAGCGCCCGGGCGCGTTTCTCGAGTTCTGTCGCATCGTGGGCGATCGCTCGATTTCCGAGTTCAACTATCGCTACGCCGACGACGAGACCGCCCAGGTCTTCTGCGGCGTCAAACTGGCCAACGGCACCCCGGAGCGGGACGCGCTGATCAGCGATCTGAACGACGCGGGCTATGACGTGCTGGACATGTCGCGTAACGAAATGGCCAAGCTGCACGTGCGTCACATGGTCGGCGGTCGTGCCCCCGGGGTGGGCGCTGAGGTGCTCTATCGCGTCGAGTTTCCCGAGCGTCCGGGGGCGCTGCTGCGTTTTCTCGAGGCCATGGGCAGCCGCTGGAATATCTCGCTGTTTCACTATCGCAACCACGGTCATGCCCATGGACTGGTGCTGGTGGGGGTACAGGCCGCCGGCGAATCCGCGGCGGCCTGTCGCGAGGCACTCGATGCCATCGGCTACGACTACGCCGAGGAAACCAACAACCCCGTTTATCAACGATTTCTGAAAAGTCGATAAGCCGGCGACGCGCTCATGTAAGCTCGAGGCGTTTCCAGCGTGGGCGCAACCATGTCCGACTCGAATTCCCGATTCGTCATTCTGGCCGCACTGACCGGCAACGGCCTCATTGCGGTATCCAAATTCGTGGCTTCGATCTTCACCGGCTCCACGGCCATGCTGGCCGAGGGCATCCACTCGGTGATCGATACCGGTAACCAGGGGCTGTTGCTGCTGGGCATGAAGCGGGCCAAGAAGCCGCCGGATGAGAAGTTTCCTTTCGGCTACGGCAAGGAGATCTATTTCTGGAGCTTCATGGTGGCCGTGCTGCTGTTCACGGCCGGCGCGGGCATATCGATCTACGAAGGGGTGGAGAAGATTCTGCATCCGCACCCGATCGACCACCCCCTGGTCAATTACATCGTGCTGGGCCTGGCGATCTGTTTCGAGGGCACGAGCTGGTTCATCGCGGCCAAAGAGTTTCGGCGTATCAAGGGCAGCTGGGGCGTGCTGGAGACCGTGCGACGAGGCAAGGACCCGAACAAGTTCCTGATTCTGTTCGAGGATACGGCGGCCATCGCCGGCCTGCTGCTGGCTATGGTCGGCCTGGCACTGGTCCAGCTGACGGGCATCGAGATCTTCGACGGTATCGCGTCGATCGGGATCGGTCTGATACTGGCGTTTTCCTCGGTCTGGTTGGCCATCGAGACCAAAGGGCTTCTTATCGGCGAGGCCGCCAACCGGTACATCGTGGACGAGATTCGTGACGAAGTGTCCTCGCACGATTCGGTAGCGCGGATCAACGAAATTCCGACGATGCACATCGGCCCGGAGTATGTGTTGGCCAATATCAGCCTGCGCTTCGTGGGCGGATTGTCCGGTAACGAGCTCCAGGATGCGATCGCCGAGCTGGACCGACGCATCAAGAAGCGTTGCCCGACCGTCAAACGCATCTTTATCGAAGCCGAGCACGAGGCCGACCCGTCAATCGGCCACGACGGGGCCGCTGTTTCTGACTGATCAACGCTCTATTTTCTCTACTCGGATATTCTGACCTATGGCCAGTGGATCAAAGACCGTCATTTATGCCGCGCTTGTCGGCAACTTGCTGATCGCCGTGACGAAGTTCGCGGCGGCTGCCTTTACCGGTAGTGCCGCAATGATGGCCGAAGGCATTCATTCCACCGTGGATACCGGCAACCAGGGCTTGTTGCTGTACGGTCTGCGCCGCGCCAAGCGCCCGCCGGACGCCCGTTTTCCGTTCGGCTACGGCAAGGAAATCTATTTTTGGAGCTTCATGGTGGCGGTGCTGATCTTCGCCATCGGCTCCGGCATCTCCCTGTACGAGGGCGTCAACCGGCTGCTCCACCCGCACCCGATCGAGTCCCCTTGGGTGAACTATACGGTGCTCATTTTGGCCATGATCTTCGAGGGCTTCGCCTGGACCGTCGCGGCCAAGGAGTTCAACCGCGTGCGCGGTCGCTGGGGTGTGTTCGAGGCCGTGCGTCGCGGCAAGGACCCGGCCACTTTTCTGGTTCTGTTTGAAGACAGCGCGGCCATGCTGGGCTTGGTCGTGGCGTTCGTTGCCCTTGCCGCCGGCCAGATCACCGGTATCCAGATGTTCGACGGCATCGCCTCGATTCTCATCGGTGTGATTCTGGCGGTCACGGCCATCTGGTTGGCCATCGAGACCAAAGGGCTGCTGCTTGGCGAGGCCGCCAATCCGCACGTGGTCAAACAGATCCGTCACGTCGTGACCGAAAACCCGCATACGCTGCGGTGCAACGAAGTGCTGACCATGCACGTCGGCCCGGACTATATTCTGGCGACCATCAGCGTACGTTTTCGCAGCGGCTTGTCCGGTCAAGAGGTCCAGCAAGCCATCGAGGCCATGGATCGCGAGATCAAGGCTGAATGCGAAAACGTGAAACGGGTGTTCATCGAGTCCGAGCGCGAAGCCGATGCGCCGGTGAGCTCAGGCGGCGGGGCATCAGGCTCGGCCTGAGACTGAGCCTGTTTCATGGCGGTCCCCAAACACGTCTGTCTACTGCGTCTGTCCGCGCTCGGCGACTGCGCCAACGTCGTACCGGTGGTGCATACGCTACAGGCAGCCCGCCCTGACGTTGAGATTACGTGGGTCATCAACGCGGCCGAGGCCACGCTGGTGACGGATCTGCCCGGCGTGGAATGCGTGGTTTACGACAAGAAGGGCGGGCGAGCCGCTTTTGTCGATCTGGCCCGGCGGCTGCGCGGCCGGCGCTTCGACGTGCTGCTCGACATGCACGCCAGCTGGCGGGCCAACGCGATTGCCTGTCTGGTGCGCGCGGATCGGCGTATCGGTTTCGATCAACGCCGCGCGCGCGACGGTCAGCGCTGGTTCGTCGGCGAGACGATTGCACCCGTGGCGAGCCGACACGTCGTCGACGGCTTTCTGGCGTTCGCTGCAGCCATTGGCGCGCCTCAGCCGGTCATGGACTGGCGGGTGCCGCTTGCCGATGCGGATCGCGCGGCGGCGAGCACGCTGTTAGCCGACGTGTGCGAACCCGGACGGCCGGTGTTGTTGATCAGCCCCTGTTCTAGCCATGCCAAGCGCAACTGGAGCGCTACGCGCTACGCGGCGGTCGCCGATCACGCCCAGACTCGTCACGCCATGCAGGTGGTTTTGGTTGGCGGGCCGAGTGCTGCCGAACGCGACATGGCGCGCGCCATCACAGCGGCAGCACTTTATCCAATCGCCAGCCTCGTGGGGCGTACGACGCTCAAGCAATTGCTGGCCGTCTTCGAGCAATCTGATGTGTTGCTCACCCCCGATTCCGGCCCGGCGCATATGGCCAACGCGACCGAAATCGCCACGATATCTTTGCATGCGGCCACGGACTCGCGCCGCAGCGGGGCCTATCGTTCACGCGAGTGGTGCGTGGACCGCTTCGAACAGGCCGCGGCGCGTTATCGCAATCGCACGCCGGATACGTTGAAGTGGGGCACGCGCATCGAAGACGACGAGGGCGTAATGGCGCTCATCCCGGTTGCGCCGGTCAATGAGCAGCTCGATCGACTCATGGCCGCTCGCGCGCCCGGCTGACTAGCCGTTGTCGGCGTGCTCGAGTCCCAGGATGAAATCGTAGTGCGCCTCGTCGACCGGCATGACCGATAGCCGGTTGCCTTTTCGCACCAGCGGCAAGCCCTCGAGTGCTTCGGCCTGGTCCTTAATTTCAGCCAGCGGGATAACGCGGTCAAGCTGGCGCTCGAAGGTCACGTCCACGCGATACCAGCGCGGTTTGTCGGGGTCGGACTTGGGGTCGTAGTGAGGATCCGCCGGGTCGAACGCGGTATCGTCGGGATAACCCTCGCGCGACACGGTGGCGATGCCGACCACGCCGGGGACCTTCGTGTTCGAGTGATAGAACAAGACCTTGTCGCCGACGGCCATGTCGTCGCGCATGAAATTACGGGCCTGGTAGTTGCGCACGCCGTCCCAGCCCTCGGTCTGTTGGTCGCGGTTTTCCAGGTCCGTGATGCTGAACTCGTCCGGCTCGGATTTCATCAACCAGTAGCGCATAGATTTTATCGTCGGGTATCGATTACAGGGGTAAGTCTAACGTGCGCCGATAGACGGCGCGCTCGCTGATGACCGCGTCCAGCGGAATATCCCAGGGCTGCGGCGTAAAGGCCGGCACACGTTGGGCCTCGAAAGCCAAGCCGTAAAGATGAGGCCGTCGATAAGACCGCCCGATCAGGCCGGCCAGCGTCCGGTCGTAGAACCCGCCGCCCAGGCCGATGCGATTGGCGGCCGCGTCGAAGCCGGCCAGCGGGACGATCAATGCATCGAGGCGGTCCAGCTGCCCGGCCGGGCCGGGCGGCTCGTAGACCCCAAGCGCGCTTCGTTGCCAACCGTCGCGCGATAGCGGTCGGCTGACCGGAACAAACGCGAGGCCGTGGTCGGTCACGCGCGGGAAATAGAACGTGACATGGGCGGGAAGGAGCCGGGCCAGCCCGAGCGGGTCTGCCTCGCTGGCGAGCGGCCAATACAAACCGATTCGATCGGCGCGCTGGATGCGGGGCAGTCGCGATACGCGACGAACGGCGTGCCGGCTGGCGGCCCGACGATTGCGGGCGCCGAGTGCGCGGCGGGCAGTCAGGGCCTGACGGCGCAGGTCGGCGATATCGTGCATGGCATCACCGATTGAAAAGAAGGGTCGACATTCCCGCCTGTGCCGTCAGTCGTCCACTATCCTTGAGACAAGCGCTCAAGTGGGGCGTTCCACGACGCATTAGGTTTCCCGCTCGAGGGCGGGCTTACTCACCTGCGCCGGTTCCCACCCCGGGTTTCGTAATTAGGCTCAAGGGGAACCGGGAGACCATCGAACACCGCAGGAATGTCGACGGTTCAATATTACGCCCGAGTCCGGGGGCTTACAAATAGCCTGTTCTAATCAACCGAATTGCGGTTTCGCGATCGCACTTGGTGATTCAACGACTTGGCGCATCGTCGTCGGATTGATCATCTTGCGATAGGGCGGCCTCGATACGGTTTTGGAGCTCGGCCAGACGGTCTGTCAGGGCCGCATCGGCCGGGGCGCTGTTGCCGGCCCCGCGAGACTGCAGGTCGAGCAGCTCACGCGTGATGTTCAGGGCAGCCATGATGGCAATCCGCTCGTTGTCGAGGGCCTTGCCGCTCGCGGCGATTGCTTTCGTCCGGGCATCTAGATAAGCCGCAGAATCACGCAGCGCTGCACATTCCTCGTCGGGGCAGGCGATCGGATAATCACGACCGAGAATCCGAACGGTCAGCGCACTGGGTCGTCGATGGGGGGCGCTCACGATACGTCACCGTTGGAAGAGAATTGATCGGCCCGAGTGCTCTGATCGCCGGCGTCGGCCTCGATTTCCAGAGCCCGTATCCGCTCGATCACGCGTGACAGCCGGTCTCGTACCTCGGCGTTGCGCTGTTTTTCGGCCGCGTGGGCCGCCTGTAGCGCGGCGTGCTCGGCCTGCAGCGTTTCGTAGGCACGCAGCATCTCGCTGAGCCGTTGCTCAAATCGGTCGATATTGAATGCGGCCATGCCAGCCTGTGTTGGGCGAACCTGCGACGTCCTAGTCTAGGGGCTGTTGCCGTTTCGTACGAGCGCCGCGTTGGCGCCCAAAATTTGGCCAGGCAAGGCGCGAGCCGCAGGTCGTGGCGAGCCACGATCAAGGCGAGCAACGCCGTATGGCCAAATTTTGGGCCCAACCCTTCGGGACAAGCGCTGTTTTGCGGCAATCCATCGTTCTAGCACGCTTGCGCAGATTGGCTGCGCGGCGCGAGCTACGCCTCGTCTTGCCGCAAAACAGCGCTTGGCGCGGACTCGTACGAAACGGCAACCGCCCCTAGTGAAAACAGACCGACATTGCCCAAACCCGTCGAAACAAACGACCCGGCGCGTGGCCGGGTCGAGTGGCGGGCGTTGGTTCGCGGTCTTATTCGATCAGCAGGAACAATGCACCGCGACCGCGTCGCACGTGCAGCAGTAGCTGCTTTTGATCCGCGCCGGCCAGTTTCTGGAGATCATCCGCGTTGGCGATATTCTGACGATTGACCGAGGTGATCACATCGCCGGGCCGCAGGCCGGCCCGTGCCGCGGGGCTGCCGCGCTCGAGGCCCGTGACTTCTACGCCGTTCACCTCACCGGCAATTGGATTGTCATCGCTGATCGGCCCGAAGTTCGCGCCCTGCAGGCCGGGGGCCAAATTCGCGCTGCCGGCACTACCGGCGGCGGCCATCTTGGATGCGTTGCCCAGCTTGGCGGTCACTTCTTGCGTTTTGCCGTCGCGCACCAGGGAGATCGTGACTTTGTCGCCCGGCGAGCGAAGGCCGATCGCATTCTGTAAATCAGAGAAATTCTCGACCGACTTGCCGTTGACGGCGGTGATGACGTCACGCTCACGGATACCCGCCTTGGCCGCCGGCGAATCGGGCATGACCTGGGCGATGACCACGCCCTGATCGATATCCAGGTCAAACGCCTGGGCCAGCTCATCCGTCAGGTTCTGCCCAACCACGCCGAGCATGCCGCGCTTGACCTCGCCGTTCTCGATTAGCTGATTGGCCACCGACTGGACAAGGTTGGACGGAATAGCAAAACCGATCCCGATATTACCGCCGCTCTGCGACAGGATCTCGCTGTTGATGCCCACGAGCTGGCCCTGCAGGTTGAGCAGCGCGCCGCCGGAGTTGCCCGGGTTGATCGAGGCATCGGTCTGAATGAAGTTCTGGTAGCGGCTGCCTTCGGCGCCGCGCGGGTTGCCAATATGACGGCCCAGCCCCGACACGATGCCCGAGGTCACGGTTTGACGCAGGCCGAAGGGGTTGCCGACGGCGACCACGAAATCGCCGACGCGCAGGGCCTCGGAGTCGGCCATTTTCAGCGCGGTCAGATCATCGGCCTTGATCTGAATCACGGCCAGGTCGGTTTCGGGATCGGTGCCCACCACCTTGGCATCGAACTGGCGATTATCGTTGAGTCGAACCTCGATCGTTTCGGCGTCGCGCACCACGTGATAGTTGGTGACCAGATAGCCTTTCTTGGCGTCGATGATCACGCCCGACCCAGAGGCCTTGGGCTGTTCCATCTGCGGCTGCTGCTGTTGCTGCGGCGCGTTGAAGAACTGTCGAAAGAAGGGGTCGTTGAACAGCGGATTGTTCTGCCGGGGCGTGGCCTTGCCGGTCACGACCACGTTGACGACGGCGGGCAGCGTCTTGTCGAGCATGGGCGCCAGCGACGGATTGTCGCCAGAAAGCATGCCGCTCGGAATGGATGCCTGGGCGCTCGTGCCAAACAGCGCTACTAGCATGACGAACAAGACGCGATAGCGCATTAACGCGTGTGGGTGCATAGATCAAATCTCATCGGTCCGGTTTATCGTGACGCGGGCCGGTAGAGGCCCGGTGTCCCCACGGGGTGGACAACAAACCGTTGATTAAGTTTCGTCCGGGCCTTGTTCGAGCCTCCATGAGGCGTCGACAGGTTTTATTGATCGATACGCGCCTGGGCCATGCCGCGTTCATAGCTCAGCCGTGCGAGCGCCCGGCTGGCCTGGCCACCCAGACGTGACAACAGCCCGCCCGGCCTGTGATGCGTCAGCGCATAGACCGGGCGATCGGCTTTCGCCGCCGCCAGCATAAGGTCGTCACCGGTCGCGATCTCGTCGACGAGCTGCAAATCGATGGCTTGGCGACCGTACCAATGTTCGCCGGTGGCGACCGCGTCGATATCCAGTCCCGGGCGGTGCTCGGCCACGAAATTCTTGAACAGGCCGTGGGTATCGTCGAGCTCTTGGCGGAATTTCTCGCGGTCGGCGTCGGTGTTGTCGCCGAACATCGTCAACGTGCGCTTGTGGTCACCCGCGGTGTGCAGCTCCACGTCGATATGTCGCTCGTCCAGCCAGCGATGAAAATTGGGCAACTGCGCCACCACGCCGATCGAGCCGATGATGGCAAAGGGGGCAGCGACGATACGCTGGCCCACGCAGGCCATCATGTAACCGCCGGAAGCCGCGACCCGGTCGACCGACACCGTCAAAGTGAGGCCGGCTTGGCGCAGACGATCAAGCTGCGAAGCCGCCAGCCCGTAGCTGTGAACCAACCCGCCGCCGGACTCCAGTCGCAGCAAGACCTCGTCGTGCTCGGTGGCCACCTGGAGCAGGGCATTGATCGATTCGCGCAGCGGCTCGACCGCGGACGCCCGAATATCGCCGTCGAACTCCAGCACGAACAGGCGTGATACATCGTCTGCCTGGGTCTGCTTGGCGCGCTTCTTGGCCTCGGCCTTGCGCTTTTTGGCGCGCTTTTTAGCGTCCGCCTTGGAATCCATGGCGCCGGCCAGGGTGTCGGCCAGCTGCGTGAGACGTTCGTTGATGCGCTCGACCTTGAGATTGGATTTCTTCTCGGCGCGCGCGGCCGCAATGCTGGAAACCGAGGTGCCGATGATCAACAAGGCTGCGATGATGAGGGTCGCCGTCTTGGCTAGAAACAGACCGTAATTGGCGGCGAGATCGATAAGAAGCTGCATATCAGACCCAGCCCGCCAGTTCTTCCCGGATCAAGCGCGTGAACATTTCTATATGGTCCTCACGGTCATTGAGCGCGGGAATATAGCGTAGCGACTCGCCGCCGTTGTCCTCAAAGTACTCGCGGTTTTCTTCTTTGATCTCTTCCAGCGTTTCTAGGCAGTCAGCCGAAAAGCCGGGGCACATGACATCGACCGTGCCGATCTCTTCGGATTTGCCCCAGGCTTTCATGGTTTCGTCGAGATAAGGCTGCAACCAGGGCTCGCGGCCGAAGCGGCTTTGAAAACAGACCTTGTAATCGTTGCGGCCCAGACCGAGCTCAGCGGCCAACATGCGTGCCGTCTCGCCGCAGTCGCGGGGATAGGGGTCGCCTTGTTTGACGTAGCGCTTGGGAATCCCGTGAAAACTCATGACCAGCTTGTCGGCCCGTCCATGGGTGGCCCAGTGCTCGCGTACTGAATTGGCCAGCGCACCGATGTAGCCGGAGTCATCGTGATATCGATTGATCTGGCGCAGCTGGGGCGGCTCCGGCCAGTCTTCGAGAACTTCGCTGACCTTATCGAAGGTCGTCGCCACGGTGGTCGCCGAGTATTGCGGGTAGGCCGGAAAGACCAGCACCCGCTTGCAGCCCGCGGCATGCAGCTCTTCGAGGCCGGCCTCGATCGACGGGTTGCCGTAGCGCATGCCGAGAGCGACCACCACGGGCGTTTCAAGCTGTGCGTCCAGCTTGGCTTGAATACCGGCCACCTGACGCCGGGCGTAGACGATCAGCGGCGAGCCTTCATCCATCCACACCGAGCGATAGCCTTCGGCCGAGTTCTTGGGCCGTGTGGCCAGAATCACGCCGTAGAGCAAGGGGAGCCAGACCGCGCGATTGAGATCGATGACGCGACGATCGGAGAGAAACTCTCGTAGATAGCGACGAACGGCCGGTGTCGACGTATCGTCCGGACTTCCCAGGTTGGTGAACAGCACGCCAACCGGCGCGGTATCTTCGCGGCTCATCTCGATCAGTCCTTGCTATCAGTGACGCGGCATCGATTCAAAAGCGCTATGTTGGGTCTTCCCGCCCCCGATGCAACCCCAAACGCGCGCCCGGCGATCGAGAATGCCGGGCGGGGCGCGTTCGTGCATGTTTTATCCGCCGAAATAGCGTCGCGTCAGTCGGAAGATCACCGGTGACAATAAGAGCAGGGCGATCAGGTTGGGAATCGCCATGAGCGCATTCATGACGTCGGCGACCAGCCAGACCAGATCTAGCTGGGCCACCGCACCCACAAAGACTGCGATGACCCACAGCACGCGATACGGCGTGACGACCCAGCTGCCCATCAGATATTCAGCCGTGCGCTCGCCGTAATAGCTCCAGGCCAGCATGGTCGAGAACGCAAATACCACCAGGCCAAAGGAGACGACAGCGCCGCCCGGGCCCGGCAGGCCCTGGGTGAATGCCTCGGCCGACAGCGCGGCCCCGGTCGAGGCACTGTCCCAGGCGCCGGTGGCGATGATGACGAGTGCGGTGAGGCTGCACACGATGATGGTATCGATGAACGTGCCCAACATGGCGACCACGCCCTGGCGTACCGGGCTGTCGGTGCGGGCCGCGGCGTGCGCGATCGGTGCGCTGCCAAGCCCGGCCTCGTTGGAAAAGATGCCGCGCGCGACACCGAAACGGATCGCCATCAGCACGCCCGCACCGGCAAAGCCACCCGCGGCCGCGGTGCCGGTAAACGCATCGGTGACGATGAGTGAGAACGCCGCCGGCACGCCGTCGATATTAAACGCCAGCACCGCCAGTGCGCCGATGACGTAGACCACCGCCATGAACGGCACGAGCTTTTCGGTCACGCGCGCCAGGCGCTGCACGCCGCCCAGCACGACAACCGCGACGCCGACGGCCAGTACCAGGCCGGTCAGCCAGGTCGGCACGGCAAAGCGGGATTCGGCCAGCACCTGCGATACCGAATTGGACTGCACCGTATTACCGATGCCGAAGGCCGCCACGGTGGCAAACAGCGCGAACAAAAAAGCCAGCCAGCGCCAGTGCTCGCCCAGGCCGTTGCGGATGTAGTACATCGGCCCGCCGACGTGCTGGCCGGCGCTATTGGTCTGACGATAGTTGACCGCCAGCACGGCCTCGCCGTACTTCGTGGCCATGCCCACGAGGGCAGTGACCCACATCCAGAACACAGCACCCGGCCCGCCCAGGTGGATAGCGGTGGCGACGCCGGCAATATTGCCGGTACCCACGGTGGCCGATAGCGCGGTGGCCAGTGCCTGAAACGGCGTGATATCGCCGGGTTCGGCACTCTGGCGACGCCCGGCAAACAGCATCGCAAAGCCATAGCCGAGCTTGCGTTGCGGGATTCCCCGTAGGCCGAGAGTCAAGTAGATCCCGGTCCCCAGCAGCAGTGCCAGCATGACCGGGCCCCATACCCAGCCAGATAGCGTCGACAGTACTTGTGTCATCAGTTCCATATTGCCCCCTTGTTTCGGCCCCGTGTCCGGTTTATCCGATAAGTCCTTGAACGAGAATCCAGCCGATGCCCAGCGGTGCGACAAAGCGCAGAACGAACAGCCACATCGATGCCCAACGCGGCGCGGGCTGGCCGGCCGGCGACAAAGCCTCGGCTGCCCGCGGGCCGACCACCCAGCCCATGCACAGCGCGGTCAATAGACCGCCGAGCGGCAGGGCGATCGAGCTGGTCACATAATCCAGCAGGTCGAAAAAGCTCATGCCGAAGAGGTTGGCCCCGGACATCAGCCCAAACGACAGCGATGACGGTATCGCCAACAGAAACAGTCCCACGGACGTACCGATCGTGGCCTTGGCACGCGTAATGCCGTACTCGTCCACCAGGTAGCAGACCACCGCCTCCAGCAGTGACACGGCCGAAGTCAGAGCGGCGACTGCCAGCAACGAGAAAAACGCGACACCGAACAGCGCGCCGCCGGGCATCGCGTCAAAAACCGCCGGCAGCACGAGGAAGGTAGCGCCGGCGCCGCCGTCGCCCGGCGACAGGCCGGCCGCGAACATTGCCGGCAGCACCATACAGCCGGCCAGGACCGCGATCAGCGTGTCCAGGGACACCACGGCAAAGGCGTCAGCCGGCAGATTGCGCTCGCGGGGGATATAAGAGCCGTACGTCACCATCGCTGCCATCCCCAGCGAGAGCGAGAAGAACGCCTGGCCAATCGCTGCAGTCAGCGTTTCGCCGGTGACCTTGTTGAAATCGGGCACGAAGAAGAACTCCAGCCCGGCGGCCGCCCCCGGCAGCGTGACCGCGCGAACCACAAGCGCTATGAGCAGGACAAACAAAATGGGCATCAGCAGCTTGGACGCCCGCTCGATGCCCGCGCCCACGCCGCCGATCACGACCGCGGCACAGGCCGCGGTGAACAGGCCGGCATAGAGAATAGGCTGTAGCGGGCTGCCGATCAGGGTCATGAACGTGCTCTCTAGCGCCTCGCTGCTGGCCGCATTCAAGGCCCCGGTGGCTTCAAAGCCAATATAGGCCAGCGTCCAGCCGGCCACCACGACATAAAACGAGTCGATAACAAACGCCGTGAGCACGGCCAGTCCGCCGACCGGCGACCAGCGGCGCCCGGCGATCTGGCGAAATGCGGCCACCGGTGTCTTCTGTGCCATACGGCCCAGCACCAGCTCGGCCATGACCAACGAGAAGCCGAAAACCACGATGCAGACCATATAGATGACCAGGAAGGCGCCGCCGCCGTTCTCGCCGGTCATATAAGGAAACTTCCAGATATTGCCCAGACCCACGGCCGAGCCGGCCGCTGCCATGATGAAGCCTAGGCGCGAGCCCCATTGCCCCCGTTGTGTCATCGATTCAATGTCCTTGGTTCTATAGCTCGTAGCGCATGCAAAAAGCGTGCGCGTATGGTGTGGGCACTCACGTCATGCCCGGTTTGTTAGATCAGCCCCTGAATCAGAATCCAAGCGATACCGATCGGCGCGATAAAGCGCACGATGAACAGCCACCCCCCGGCCCAGCGCCCGACCGTACGGCCCTCCGGGCCAATGGCCGCAATCGCTCTCGGGCCCAGTATCCAGCCGACGACCAGGGCGACCATCAAGCCGCCGAACGGCATCGACAGGTTGCTGGCAAACGTGTCGAACAAGCCAAACAGCGTCAGGCCGAACACGGTGATGTCCTGCCAGGCGCCAAACGACAGCGATACCGGCACGGCGAGCACCATGCACAGGATGCCGGCCGACCAGGCGGCGGTGGTACGCGACATTCGTCGCTCATCCACGAGATACGCGACGACCGGCTCCAACATCGAAATAGACGAGGTCAGCGCAGCCAGCACCAGCAGCGCGAAAAAGCCGACGGCAATCCAGTGTCCGCCGGGCAGGCTGGCAAACACCGCCGGTAGGACCTTGAAGGTCGTACCCGGCCCGCCTTCAGCCGGCGTCATGCCGGCCGCAAACATGGCCGGAATGATCATCAGCCCGGCCAAGATGGCAATGCCGGTATCCAGCAGCACCACGGCCAGCGCGTCACGACCGACGTGCTGGCCCGCGGTCATATACGAGCCATAGGTCATCAAGCCGCCGATACCCAGCGATAGCGAAAAGAAAGCCTGACCGAGCGCTGCCGAGGCCGTGGCGCCGTCGAGTGCGGCAAAATCCGGTGTCAGGAAAAAGCGGAGCCCGTCTACGGCGCCTGGCAGCGTGAGTGCGCGCACGGCCAGAACCACCAGCAAGGCGATAAGCAGCGGCATAAACAGCTTCGAGGCCCGCTCGATCCCACCGCCGATACCGCGAGAGACGATCAGAATGGTCGCCACCACGAAGATGAAGGCATAGACCAGCGGCATGATGCCGCTGCCGATCAGGCTGTCGAACAGGGCGTCTAGCCCGCCGGCCCGTGCCGGGGCCAGCGTGCCGTCAATGGCATAAACCAGGTAGGCAATGGTCCAGCCGGCGACCACGCAATAGAACGACAAGATGATGACCACGGTGCATACGCCCAGCGCCCCCACCGCGGGCCAGGCGCCGCCGGCGATCTTGCGATAGGCGCCAACGGGATTGCGCCGCGTCATGCGGCCCATGATGAGCTCGGCAATGACCAACGACAGCCCAAAGCCCAGAACACAGACCAAATAGAGCAACAAGAAGGCGCCGCCGCCGTGGGCACCGGCCATGTAAGGAAATTTCCAAATGTTGCCCAGGCCGACCGCCGAGCCGGCAGTGGCCATGATGAAACCGAAGCGAGAGGTCCAGTGGTCGCGTTGCATCGCTAGAGCCGGGCGGGACAAGCACGACAGCCTAGCCGATGCCGCTGGCACAAGAAAAAAGACGGGCTTAAAAGCCCGTCTTTTCGTCATCAAACCGTCATAGACGGCGCAGCCATGCGATCCGTGTTAGTTGCTGGCGTCTGCCGACTCCAGAATCGCGGTGATGCCTTGCCCACCGGCTGCGCAGACGGAGATCAACCCGCGCTTGTTGGGCCCGGCTTCGTGCAGCGTCTTGGCCAGCGTGCCGACGATGCGCGCGCCGGTCGCCGCGAACGGATGCCCCACGCCCAGCGACGAGCCCTTAACGTTGAGCTTGGAGGTATCGATCGAACCCAGCGGCTCGGAGCGGCCCAGCTTTTCTTCGCAGTATTTCTTGGATTCCCAGGCTTTGAGCGTACAGAGCACTTGCGCCGCGAACGCTTCGTGGATTTCATAGAAATCGAAATCCTGAAGCGTGAGCCCGGCTGCATCCAGCATGTCGGCCACGGCATAGGTGGGCGACATCAGCAGTCCTTCACCGCCGTCGACATAGTCCACGGCCGCGGTGCGGGAATAGGGCGTCAGGTAGGCCTGGATCGGCAAGCCCCGGGCCTTGGCCCACTCCTCGCTGGCCAACAGCACCGAGGACGCGCCGTCGGTGAGCGGCGTAGAGTTCGCGGCCGTGAGGGTGCCGTTTTCCTTGTCGAAGGACGGCTTCAGCTTGGACAGTTTGTCCATGCTGGAATCCGGGCGCATGTTGTTATCGCGCTCGACGCCCAGGTACGGGAAGACGAGATCGTCGTAGAAGCCGTCGACATAGGCCTGGGCGGCGTTCTTGTGGCTGGCCATTGCCAGCTCGTCCTGGGCCCGACGGCTGATCTTCCACTCCTTGGCCATCAGCTCGCAGTGCTCGCCCATGGACATGCCCGTACGCGGCTCGGTTACTGCCGGCAGGTTCGGTGCCAGGTGCTTGGGCCGAATTTTGGCCAGCAGTTTCATGCGCTGGCCGCCGGTCTTGGCCCGGTTCACGTCCAGCAGGATCTTGCGCAGCTTCTCGTTGATGGCAATCGGCGCATCCGAGGTGGTGTCGGTGCCGCCGGCGATGCCCGAGTCGATCTGGCCCATGGCAATCTTGTTGGCCAGCAGCACGACCGTCTGCAGCGAGGTGCCACAGGCCGCCTGTACGTCAAAGGCCGGCGTATGCGGATCCAGGTCGGTGCCCAGCACGGCCTCGCGGGTGAGGTTGAAGTCGCGGCTGTGCTTGAGCACGGCCCCGGCCGATACTTCACCGATACGCTCGCCGGCCAGCTTGTACTTGGTGGAGAGCGCCTTGAACGCCGCGGTCAGCAGGTCCTGGTTCGACTGGTGCGAATACTCGGTATTCGATCGACAGAACGGAATACGCGCGCCGCCGATGATCGCGACTCGACGTGGGGTGGATTCGACCATAAGTCCTCCTTAAATGCCGAGCGTGTGGTCGGCGCATGAACATGGCTGAACAATACTGCGCCGTGCGCATTGTGACAAGGCATCGTTTCAGTTTGGTGGTGCATCTAAACCGGGCGTTATCCCCGACGCCTCGGCGTGAAATTTTGCCGGGTCGCTCTTGAAAGCATTTCTGTAGGCCGCATGAATGGCGGTGATCGAGATTGCCAATCGGCGGTCTGAGGCGGCCTCGGTGGTCGCAATGCTTTTAATCAACACCTTCAGAACTTTCGAGGAGAAGGGTGGCAATGAATATCCGTCCTCTACATGATCGCGTCGTCATTAAGCGGCTGGAAGAAGAGCAGAAAACGGCCGGCGGGATCGTGATTCCCGACACCGCGGCCGAAAAGCCCCAGCGCGGTGAAGTCGTGGCCGTGGGCAATGGCAAGCCGCTGGATTCGGGCGAAGTGCGCAAGCCGGAAGTGGCCGTGGGCGACAAGGTCATGTTCGGCAAGTTCTCGGGCACGGAAATCAAGGTCGACGGCGAAGAAGTCGTCGTGATGCGCGAAGACGACATCCTGGCGGTGCTGGGCTAAGCGCCCCGGCACGCCCGCGAAGTTAGACAACGCAACAAAGGATTAAGTAGCAATGGCTGCAAAAGAAGTACGTTTTGGCGAAAGCGCGCGTCAGCGTCTGGTCCGCGGCGTGAACACGCTGGCCGACGCGGTCAAGGTCACCCTCGGTCCCAAGGGCCGCAACGTCGTACTCGACAAGAGCTTCGGCGCCCCGACCATCACCAAGGACGGTGTTTCCGTCGCCAAGGAAATCGAACTGGAAGACAAGTTCGAGAACATGGGCGTGCAGATGGTCAAGGAAGTCGCTTCCAAGACCTCCGACGTCGCCGGTGACGGCACCACCACTGCCACGGTTCTGGCCCAGGCCATCGTGCGCGAAGGCGTGAAGGCCGTATCCGCGGGTATGAACCCGATGGATCTCAAGCGCGGCATCGACAAAGCTGTGGATGCAGCGGTTGCCGAGCTGGCCAAGCTGTCCAAGCCCTGCGATGACGAAAAAGCCATCGCTCAGGTCGGCTCGATTTCGGCTAACTCCGACGAAGAGATCGGCAAGATCATTGCTGATGCCATGAACAAGGTCGGCAAGGAAGGCGTGATCACGGTCGAAGAGGGCTCCAGCCTGTACAACGAGCTGGACGTCGTCGAAGGCATGCAGTTCGACCGCGGCTATCTCTCCCCGTACTTCGTCACCGATAACCAGACGATGACGGCCGAGCTGGACAACCCCTACATCCTGCTGTTCGACAAGAAGATCTCGAACATCGGCGACATGGTTGGTCTGCTGGAAAACGTCGCCAAGCAGAACCGCCCGCTGCTGATCGTCGCCGAAGACGTCGAAGGCCAGGCCCTGGCCACGCTGGTGGTCAACAACCTGCGCGGTATCGTCAAGGTCGCCGCCGTCAAGGCGCCCGGCTTCGGCGATCGTCGCAAGGCCATGCTGGAAGACATGGCGGTGCTGACCGGCGGCCAGGTCATCTCCGAAGACCTCGGCATGACGCTGGAAAACGCCACGCTGGATCACCTGGGTGAAGCCAACAAGGTTCAGGTGTCTAAGGAAAACACCACCATCATTGATGGCAAGGGTTCCAACAACGATATCGAAGCGCGTATCGGCCAGATCCGCAAGCAGATCGACGATTCCTCGTCCGACTACGACAAGGAAAAGCTGCAGGAACGCGTGGCCAAGCTGGCCGGCGGCGTTGCGCTGATCAAGGTCGGTGCCGCAACCGAAGTCGAGATGAAAGAGAAAAAGGCTCGTGTCGAAGACGCCCTGCACGCCACCCGTGCGGCCGTCGAAGAAGGCATCGTGCCCGGCGGCGGCGTGGCCCTGCTGCGTACGCTCAAGGCCATCGAAAGCGTCAAGGGCGACAATGATGACCAAGACGCCGGCGTACGCCTGCTGCGTCGCGCTGTTGAAGAGCCGCTGCGTCAGATCGTCTACAACAGCGGCGGCGAGCCGTCTGTCGTGGTCAACGAAGTGCTTTCCAAGGACGGTAACTATGGCTACAACGCGGCCACCGGCCAGTACGGCGACATGGTCGAAATGGGCATCCTGGATCCGACCAAGGTCAGCCGCACCGCGCTGCAGAACGCAGCCTCCATCTCCGGCCTAATGCTCACCACCGAAGCAGCCGTTGCCGACATCCCAGAGGATGACGACAAGGGCGGCGCCGGTGACATGGGCGGTATGGGTGGCATGGGTGGCATGGGCGGCATGATGTAAATCACGCCTGCCCGCCCAGGGCGTACCCGCGCCCAAGCGAGTAGAAAAAGCCCCGCCTTCGAGCGGGGCTTTTTCGTGAGCGGCGCATGTCGAGAATCGTCGCTAGCGCTCGTGAGCTTGTTCTGATGGATCAGCCGAAATCTCGTCACGGTCCGCGCACGCCGACGTAGCATAGCTGTGACGCCGAGCTCAAAAGCCGTGAGGCTTACATCGGCATGGCATACTAAAGGGGATGAGTGCGCCTCGACGTATTGCGTTTTATCTGTCGTGTTTTCCCGGCGGTGGACTGGAACGCGTCACCCTGACGTTGATGTCCGAATTGCTGGCCCGCGGCTATCAAGTCGATCTTGTGCTGGAGCGCGCTCAAGGCGATTTTCTGCGGTACGTACCTCCAGCCGTTCGACAGATCACGCTTCAAGACGGCGGCAAGTGGACGGCCTGGCGACATTTGACTCGCGTAAGGCCCATTGATGGCCTGATACAGGCGCTTGCCATGCTCTTTGGCACGCATCGTCATATTCCTCTCAAGAGACTGGATTCGCTGGTCGACTACCTGCGTACACACAAGCCGGACATTCTCATCGCCGCGGCGGGCCGTATACCGTTTCTCGCCTTATGGGCCAAGTCGATCGCCGGCGTATCCACCGCGTTCGTGATCGCCGAGCATTCCACGTTTTCGCAGCGCCTTGACGCATTCAAGGCAGACACGGCCAAACATGCGCGTCTGCTGTTTCGAAAGCGACTCATGCGCCGGCTCTATCGACATGCGGACGCGGTCTTTGCGGTATCTGCCGGTGTGGCCGATGATATCGCGACAGTGAGCGGGTTGGCGCGAGATACGATCAGCGTCTTGTACAACCCCGTTGTCTCGCCGCACCTGCTGCGTCGGGCCGCAGAACCGCCGGCATTCGAGTGGGCATGCGAAGGCGGACCGCCCTTGATTCTAGCCGTCGGAAGACTGGCGCCGGAAAAAGGCTTCGATACCTTGGTCGAGGCGTTCGCCCGTCTTCGCGAGGCCGGACGCGACGCACGGCTGCTTATTCTCGGGGAAGGTCCAGAGCGCGGCCGGCTCGAAGCATTGATCGATGAACACGGGTTAGCACCGTTCGTGGCTCTGCCGGGCTGGGCGGACAACCCGCCATCGTGCCTGCGGGCCAGCCGGCTCTTCGTATTGAGTTCGCGGGTTGAGGGCTTGCCGGTTACCCTGATTGAGGCATTGGCCTGTGGCACGCGTATCGTGGCCACCGATTGCCGAAGCGGGCCGCGCGAAATTTTGGAAGACGGGCAACACGGTGAGCTGGTGCCCGTCGACGATATAGAAGCACTTGCTGCGGCGATGATGCGCGTTCTGAACGAACCCGACGCGGGCATGGAGGCGCGCCGACGACGCGCCGGCGACTTCGGCGTGGAACCCGCCGTTGATGCGTACGAACAACTGATAGAGCGCGTATGTCGATGAGACAGCCCGAGCCGCGCGTAAGCGTTCTGATCCCGGCGCATGATGCCGAATCGACCATCGCGGATGCGCTGACCAGCGTGCTTTCGCAGCGCGGGCCGACGTTCGAGATCATTCTGGTCGACGACGGCTCACAGGATCGAACCCTCGAATACGCACGACGCGCTGCCGCCGGCGATCCGCGGCTGCGTATCATCGAGCACGGCAGCAATTCAGGACGTCCGGCTGCACGAAATACCGCGTTCGCCGCTGCGCGCGGGTCATATGTCGCCATGCTCGATGCCGACGATCGTTTCGCGCCGACACGCCTGGCACGTCAGGTCGCTTTCCTGGATAGCCACCCGGAAATCGACGTCGTTGGCAGCTGGTGGCAGGGTATGGATGCCGACGGCCGGCTACGCGCCGCCAAGAAAAACCAGCGCGCGCTGTCGCCGGAGGCAGTGGACTGTTATCTATTGTTTCGCGGCATCATTCACAACCCGACGGTCATGGCGCGACGCCAAGCTTTGGCCGGATTCGAATATGACCCGGCCTTTCCCGTAGCCCAAGACTATGATCTTTGGGCGCGTATGCAGATCGCCGGACATCGATTTGCCCAGATACCCGAGGTCTTGTTGTATTACCGTCAGCATGCCGCACAGGCCTCCATCGCACGCGCGAGTGAAGCCCGAGCACGGCGTTGTGACATTCAAGCGCGACTGCTGACAGCTTTAGGCATGACGTTCACACGCGACGACGTCATCCGCCACAATCTGCTCTACACCGGCCGCCGTCTTTATCTAGCGCACACCGGTCGGCCCATGGACCGTGCTTTTCTTGACTGGGCCGAGCGCTGGTTCTGCCGACTGGTGGACGCAAACCAAAAGAGCGAATTTTATCCAGAGCCGGCATTCACCGATCTGGTTGCACGGCTATGGGTGGACTGTGCGCGAAAGGCTGCGCGGCAGGCCGGCCGACCCTATGCCGTGAAAACCGTTCTGTCCAGTGAGCTGGGCAGGCATTACCTACGCAGACGGATCACGAACAGCGGCTGATCGCAGGGCTTGATTATCGGTGACGGACCGTTCTTTTTCGGTCACGACGATGCATGCGTCTGACCTCACCGCTTAAGTCGATACGCGGAATATCCAGCCGCCCGTAGGCCGGAATACGGCTGCGCCAGTTGGCGGATTCCGTGACGTATGCCCGGCGGTACCCGGCAGCAGCCGTTGCGCGCCGCACGCGATGATCGGTATCACCGAAAGGATAAGCCATGGTATCGATCGGGTGACCGAGCCAGGTTTCAAGTGTTTTTTTTGCGCCCTGTAATTCATCTACTAGCTCGGCGTCGCTGCAAAAACGCAGATCCGGATGAGTGCGGGTATGTGCGCCGATCGTAATCAGCGGATGGGCATCGAGCGTGGACAGTTGTTCTTGATCGACGTAGTCGCTCGTTAACGCTTCGACATCGAGCGAGAATGCATCGATCAGCGCGGCGTGGTGGACTTTACGCTGCGACACGCTCAGAGCTTTCAACCTGTCTCGGATTAGCGCATAACAGGACGCCGCATCGCTCGGCGGTATCGACCTGCCTAGCAGAGCGCTTAGCGACGGATCGTCTCGGTTGGGCTGCTCTGCGACAGCCGCCGCAATACGCGCGAGCAGCGGACTGCGGCGCAACACGAAGCCCGTTGTGACAAAGATCGTCGCCGGTTGATCGTGGCGCTCGAGTATTGGCAGCGCGGTATGGAGATTGTCCGCATAGCCGTCGTCGAAGCTCAGCGTCGTCGGCCCGCCGCGACGCGATAAAAATGTGTCTAGATCGCCCGGGTGTACGTGAGTGATGCGGTCAGAGCCCACCTCGGGCGCAGACATCGGATCGGCAATGCCGTGCCCGAAGAAATGTCCGGGTATATCGTACTTTGAACGGCTCATCGGTCGCTGCGGCCTCCGGCTCTCGCATCACGAAAGTTTAAAAACTTCAACGCCCGGGCGGCGAGGCGCACGGCCCACGGCGAATACCAACGGTTCAAGGTCGCTGTCACAAGCCGCTCGCGATTCGTGCGATTGGGCTTCAGCCACAGCGCGCGCCAGAATAACCCTACCGCGGTTGCGGACTGCCCGATTTGTTCGAATTCGTCGCCCGCTTCACGGCAGAGATAGGCCAGACGGTGCGGCGCATGTCGCAAGAAGAGTGCGTCGTGACGCTCGATCAATCGCAACAGAGATTCAGGTGCAGGGTTCTGCATCATGCCATCCGCGGATATTCGGTTCTCGATTACGATGTCGTTTTGGCCGGCTAGCGCGAACTTTTGGGCGAATCGAATGGCAAAATCAAGATCTTCGGCCTTGCGCAATTCCGCGTCGAAGCCGCCGATCTGTAAAAAAGCGCTGCGTCGCACGAACAGTGAACCGCCGCCGACCGGGCAGTAGCGCAAAAGCTCGCGCAGCTCGATCTGTCCGCCGATATCGTGATTTTTCGAAGGAAAACACGCGTCGGTGCGTCGTTGATTTTCATCGACGAAAACCGCGCGAGCAAACGTGGCGTCTACGGCATGTATCGAGCCCACGAAATTCAGTTGCAGCGCCAGCCGATTCGATACGCAGCGATCATCGCTATCCACGAACATCAGCCACTCGCCTTGAGCAGATCGAACCGCCAGGTTGACTGCTGCCGATTTGCCTACGTTCCTTTTCAGCGGAAGATACAAAACTCGGGGGTCTTGGTAGGCCGCTACGCATGTCGATGTATCGTCGGTCGAGCCATCGTCGACGAGAGATATGGTCAAGAGTGGTGTATGCAGATTTGATCAAGCGGCGCTCCGGTGGTCATTGGATTCGGTTGTTTGCTCGATACCGTCGACGAACGGGGTGC
>MDSW01194314.1_pt1 | contig 60024 bp, 76 predicted proteins | sample 811171 | NCBI WGS metagenome assembly MDSW01 (sample SAMN05326641, study PRJNA326480) | marine metagenome | isolation source: seawater | place: Atlantic Ocean: North West | collected 2012
CACTATTCTCCGTCATGGTGCCTTTGTGGACACCAAAGTTACAGCAGACAAAGCAAGAGTGCTGAGAATCCCAGGTTCACTACACGGGGGCTCAGGACTAGTCTGTTGTAAGGTTCCTTCGCTAGAACACCTGAAGGATATGTCCTGGGTTCTAGATTTACAGAAGGAAATGCTAGGGGATGAAGAAGTGGATGTTTCAATCTCTAGAGTAGCTAACACTTACTACGGTGTCTATGAGCCTGGAGAGCACAAAGTACCAAAGTACATTGCATATGCTCTTTTGTGCAGCCAATAAGACAAAAAAAATAGAGGAACCTTTCGGTTCCTCTCTCACTTATGTCTAGTTAAATGGACCTTTTTTGTCGAAGTGGTCTTTGACCAACTGTGGCCCATTTATTCCTAGAAAAAATAGCAAAAATACTACTATTTCAATCATTATTCACTTGGGCATAAAAGTCCCAAATGATGGTGTAAGGTGTTTCGCAGTCAAAGCACTGCACTTTCTGTTCCATTTTATGGTAGCCATCTTTGCAGCTACGAAGCGTGATAGAATCATCAACGCCTTCGCTGTTTAGCCTAGCTTCCCATTCAACAGCCCCACATTTGGGGCAGTAGGGACAGTCCTCTTCTATTCCGTCTTTATCAGCCATTATATTCCTGGATTATCCAGTTCACGCGGGCCTTCACGCATTTGCTTTTCACCTACTTCAGTTAGGCAAGCCCTGGTTATTGTAGCAACCAATTCTTTAGCAAATTCTTGCGGGGCGAACACGCCGTGTTCTGCTTGGTAAGCAGCAAAGCCAGCTATGTCAGCCCTAAGCGCAAGCGCAAGTTCGTCCATGCGCAAATGTTGAGCTAGAGCCGAGCTGACTTCGGCAGCAATGTATTCTCCTAGTGGAGTAAAAGGGATTCCATATTTCAAGTGAATAGAGTCATGGTGTGCTCTCAAAAGCCAATTGGCTTCAGGAGAACCCCATATTGAATTCTCACTATCACCTGTGTAAACAGGAATTGATTCACCTATATTGTAGGCTTCTATGACTGCTTCCGGCCCTCCGTCCACATCAACAAAGTGATGGGGTAATGGAGGGAATTTTTCAATCAAGAACCTCAATTGTTTTTCATAGTTAGGTGTCATTCCTCTTCCTCCTCATCGAGAATAACCTCAACAAAGTGGATTTCAGACACCTTACGGAATGTGCGCCTAGTAGCAGGCCACATCCAAACTCCTCCTTTTTTGAGAACCCCAAACACCTGATTAAGCCAATCTTTGTTAATTTGCTTTTCATTGCTTGTTAGGTTCATGTTGCCGAATAATTCATCGGCAAGCTCATCGGGAGTTAGTAGGTCATCAATTGACCTCATTCAGACGCACTCTCCAAGAGTGTTCTAAGCATACCGATTACTTCCTCACCAAAGATTGAACCGACACCATCTAGGCAGTCGATTATTTCTTCAATGTCACGGTTTTGCTTTTCTAGCCTTTCCTCTAACCGAGTAGCTAGACTAGTCATACTTTCGGTGATTTCGAGAGTACTTTCTGAAAGTACATCAATCGCCTCATAGCATTTGTTTAATTCGGAAATCAAGTCAGGGATTGCAGCAATAGCTTGCAAATCTGCCATGTCTCTTTCCGAATTCCTGACGACACGCGCCAGGCTTCGTGTAAAGGTAATTACAGGAGTATGGCCGACACCTTGTGATTGGTAGCGCCCAGTCCTAACCCCTACATCGATACCTCCACCATGGGTATCAATAATCTCCCACTTGCCAGCAGTTATTCCTGAAAAGCGGGACAGGTCTATTCGACCTGATTTGTATTGTGAAATTTCCTCCACTTATTTTCCTAGACTATTCTTAGCGCTGCAGCTTCGCAGCTAGCAATGTAATCGGCTAGTAAAGTAATATCGTCTATGCGGTACAGTTGACGGCGGTAGCGTTTCTTGGACGCTCCTCCGCCAGCCATTCCTCTAACAACAGAAGTATCAACAAACTTAGTGGTAACGAACAGCTGTGATTGCAAATGCCTCACTCTATTCGTAAACTCATTCATTGATATGTTGTTGCGTCGGTCCTCCGCAATTTTGTCGATTATGTCTTCAGCTGAAAGCCAAAGTTCGCCCTTTCCACTTCTGACATGTGTCAGATGCATTTTTTGGCATGCTTTGGCAATAGCTATTCTGCGATGCCACTTTTTTCGTTTCTTGGCTAATCGCTTTCTCGCTCTAACTACATCGTCAGCCATTTTGGCCACCAACATAACTAGATTCGTGGTCGTGTAGGTTTTTCAAGCTCGACATTGGGTATGCCATTTTGCCACAAAGTGGGCAAAGAGCTTCCTCCGACTCTTCATCAAGGTATCTTATGCCCATCACAAGTGGGGGCTCGTACACCTTGTCTTCGCGCCAGCCACAGTAAAACTTCTTGGCTTCGCGGATATGTTTGCAGCTACGGCGGTGCTGTCGAAATCCTCGACACTCACATTGCCATCGCCACTCAATTGAATCGTCCCTCCTTACATGGTATTTCCCGTAGCTTACGGTGTACATAGTCTCACCATCGCTACTTTCAATCTTCATTGAGAATCGTTCATTTGATACACATGCGTAATGTTCACGCGTCACTTATTGGTTCAATAGACCGTAATGTATTGCCTACTGCCAGCAGCATAACCAAAATGCATAGCAACCGCTACAAAGCGGGAGCCAAGAATCTCTATTGATTCCTTATTTTGGTCAGTCATGAATTTTCTGAATCCTTGTACGACTTGAGCCGCGAGGTATTGTGCTTCCACTGGTGAAATTTTCAACCCGTCATTCGAAAGCAGCCTCACAAAGAGGTCATCCTTCATTGGGGTCTTTACTTTCATTAGTAAATCAACCAGTCGTTTTGTTAGCTTAGTACTCTCAATAGCCCATTCAACAGCTTGCCCTTTGGTTTCGCTGAAGTGGTCTTGGATGTATTTAGGGGCTTCACTTAGAGGAATGGTCCAGGTGTTGTTGAGATTTCTTAGCTCAACCTTAGCACCATAGGCCTCCATGCGTTTACCATCTTCTTCTGCTTCGCCTATTTGCTCGATAGAAATGGTAATGGTCTTGCCCTTCATGTATTTTTCAATTCTTTTTGCTGTGGAGGCGCTAGCATCTTTCCTAACTGCGCCATCCTCACCATCTTCACCAACTTGGACTTTCTCTAAACTATTGAGAATTTGTCCTTGTGAAGTTTTTTTCATTGCTAGCTGCGTCAATTCGGCTTCAAGCTGGTCTTCTGACCAAACTCCATAGTGCCGTATCATCAACATAGCAAATGACCACATAGTCCAGTTAGAGTGCTTTTCATGCCTTCCATCGTCAAAGTGAAAATCGAAGGTCATGCGCTCAACTCCTCTAGAGTAGTGACAAATTTTTCCCAGTCGTGCTGCGTTTGCCTCTCAATCATGAGATTGCCAGCGCGAGCATTGAGATAAACTGCATGAGGTTCATCCTTTAGTCGCTCATGCCGTGCGAAGTTACTAGCTTCCCTAGCAGCTTCATCAGCAGCGTCGTTTCCAGGGTTTCCTGAATGACCTGCCACATGGTAAAAAGAAAAGACACCACGAAGGTGTCCAAAAGACAACACTGTGTCTAAATCTTTCCACATTTGCAAATTAGCTATTGGTTGCTTCTTAGAATTCTTCCATCCATTCCTTTTCCAATTGGGTAGCCAGGTGTTAACACCGTCAACTACATACTTAGAGTCAGAGTAAATGAGAAATCTGTAATTTAGCTTTCCTTCTTCATCGAATAGCAGGTCCTTCTTAACGCCGCGACCGCTTATGCTGTCCCGGTGGTTAATACAGGCACCAGCTACTGTAAAGAGAGCAGCCAATAATTCGCATTTTTGGTTAGTAGGTTCACCATAGCGCTCAACAAAGTTGTTATCATAAGCTAAGCCCAGGGTTCTTCCTATTTGTTTATCGGGGAGCCAAATGTGAATCCCCAATCCACCTGTGGCGCCTTCTTGTCCATTGTTCGGACAAGCGCCATCAGTGTAAACTTCAATGGTTTTTTCATTGAACACTTATCAATCAAGCAAAGTCATATTGCCTAACTGCACCACCGCTTTCACTTACATATTCAGTGTGATTGCGGTATTTCAAGTTAACAACAACTATTCTTTTAGACGCTCCTAGTTGTTTGGACAAAGCCATGGCACTCTTAGGTACCGCGCTGCGCGTCTTACCCTCTCTTTTCGGAGGAGTATTTACTATCCAATCGTAGGCTTGTCTAGCCGTGAATGGTCGTTGTATGTTACTTTCTAACAGTAAGTCAATCCAGGCATCAATGTATTTTCTGCGGGGCATTTTTCTCACCGTTGATTTAGTTCCGATATTTTCGCCATCGGAACTCCCAGCCTTCACCGAAGGCTTGTTTGTAGTTTTGGTACAGGAATGTCTTTGAGTTATGCTCATCGGCACAGTCAATCCATTCCCAATCACCTCCCTTGGGTCGAGCCCAAAGGTGAATGTATCGGTCGTTTGTTACCATACTTATCGCTCACTCCTCTTCTTCTGATTCGGCAGGCCTGTTAGCCCATTGGTCGTGCCATGGCCGTACAGCCTTGATAGTGAGTCGCAAAATTCCGTCTTCATCGCGTTCCAATGTTATTGTCTTGGTGCTGTCTTTTTCATCCATCATCCAAGCAAAAACTTCCAACATGTCTTGCATGCCGTTACATTGGTCATCGTCGTCATCAATATAGAGATTCAGACTAAGATGTCGCTCTCCATCCACATAGTTAATGCAGCTAATACTTCCGGTAAGAATGTCTAAGGGAGTCATATGTATTCCATCATTCATCATTTCCCTCTCATCCTCTTTGTCTTCCTCGCTTTCTCTGTTTTCTTTCTCTTGCCTAATGGCGGCTTCGAGCAAGTCTTCCTCCTCATCTTCGGGAGGAGCTGGATTGCTCTCAGTAAACACAGCGCGGAATTTGCCAAGAATTTTTGACATATCAATAGGCGGTAAATCAGCCTTTGATTTCTTATTCTTCAGTATTCTTTGTGCTTTGTTATGGAAGTCCTGTCTTTTCTTAATGTAGTCAAGTTTGGACTGGAGATTACAGTTACAATAAGTAACTATCTCCATCTTCTTAGGCGGACATTTGCATCGTCTAGCATTGCACATTTTGCAATGCTTAGTTCCACAGTTAGGACAGGTCAATTTCTTCATTTCCCTACCTCCTGTGGTTCAAGCTTCACCTTCTCAATAAAGAATTCTCCCTCGTTTGTTTCAAATCGGGAAATTCCCCGCCAATTGTTTTCGTGGTCGTAATTCTTCATGATGAAATCCTGGACGGATTCATAGTCCTTGCTGTATGAATGCTTGTAGTCCTTGAGGTATGTTTCGATTATACCCGTCGCATATTTAGCAGCACTTTCAAAGGTCTTGAATAGTCTAACTTCAGGTGGAGGTCTTATCCTGGATTGGTCATATTTGCCGTATCTTCTAGAAACGACAGCCCATTTCATTCTTCCTCCTCCTGAGGCTCAAAGTAAGCTTCACACTTTTCAATGTGATGCTTTTTCTCTTCGATAATTTGGTAGGCAGCATAATCCCAAATGTAAGGGCCTGCTACTCCACTAGGCTTGAATGGCGTTTCCTTGAAGAGTCGTTCTTGGACAAACTCTCTAGGGATAGCAACTCCAAAGTAAGCCACTTGTTCGGAGTTATCGCGCATATAATCCAGCTTAGACCATGTAAGGTCAATTACTGAATTGTCTTGTACATTCCATGCGTGATTGGTAGGGATGATGCCAGCGGCCCATCCTTCCCAGTATTCTAGCTCATGGTTAAACGACTGACAAACCATACTGTTGTAGTAACAGTCTTTGATTTTGGCAGGTCCGTAAAATGGCTGGCGTTCTGTTCTTTCGAGGTCAATGCCACTAAGGCAAACCCCGTTTTTGATTATCCAGTCATAGATTTCACCTATGCGTATTGGAGCGTCTTTTGGGTCTCCAAACATATTGTGAGCTTTGTACATACTCGCATGAGTACGAAGATAGTCTACCAGGCCTTTGTGCGTTTCAGGCACATCCCTGGTTGGAGTCTCCCCCATAGATTGTTTCCATGCTTCTATTTCCATGGTTTCACTTATCGGTCTCAAAGAGACCCCAATCAAACCTCACCCGTTAAGGATGCGGTTAATGATTGCTTCTTTCGAACCGTGAGCCTTGATGCTACGCTTCTTGGCAGCCTGTTGGACTTCCGCGAAGCTCATCTTCTCAAACTTAGCACGACGGCTGTTTGGGTTGCTTGTGGTTCGACGCTTGTCGGCAGCCTTCTTTACCTCTTGAGGTGTAGGGCGCTTCTTAGCGTTTTTAGCTGAAGCCTTCTTTGCCTTTGGCTTTTCATCCTTTGGCTTTGAGGCTTTTGACTTGTTTCCTTTAGTCTTAGAAAGTCCAACCTTCTTGCCGACTAGAGCATTCAAGACCTCATCGTTACGAACAATGTTACGCTGTACACTGTTGTAGTGACGACGAATTTCGCCTCGACGGCGAACATTAGTCTCGGTTGCCATATTCATCAAGAGCTCTTTGGACTTGTCCATTTCTTCCGCTTGCATCATAACAAGCGCACGAAATACTCCTTCAACTTCAGGGACTTCATGCTCCCAACCCTCAACCTTTACGGTTCGGGTGGTTACAATCTTGTTCGCGTTACCATAAGCCACTGCGGCTTTGGTGACGCCTGCGTTATCACGCAGAATCTTGTTTCCAGGTGTTCTGGCCACTTATTCTTGAATCAGGATTTTTGCCGAATCCTGACTGCCAAGTAATTCGTCTTCAGCATAGCTTTAGCCGCAAGTTTACGGGCTTCGCTCATGCTATCAGTACGATTGAAAAGAGTCCAAGTACCCTTAGAAGGGTCGAGGTATGCAAGTACTTCAATCAAGTAGTCACTCATCGTCAGCATCCTCCCTTAGCAGGTCTAGACCGATAATGAATGGGGTAGTCATCTTTCGACGATTAGCCACTGTTACTTCGATAATGCTTCGGCTACCGAAGGCATCAATCGTGAGTAACGCTGTTTTTCTCTTTTCTTTACCCATGGCATTTCTGACATTTGTCTCGCCAATGGTGTGTAACCGTAGTGCTTTAGCTAGGCGCGAATCGATAGAAGAGCGAAAAGCCCCAGTGTCGATTTTAGCAGTAGCCTCAAGCGACCACGGATGTTTTGTTTGGGAATGCAGTGTTACCTGTGTTTCCCAACTACCAGTAAGGGATTCGAAAAAGTTCGCTGGAAGTTGAGTTTTACTCATCCTTCTCACCCTTTCCTGGGTAGTGAGTGAGCTTGTAAAAGCCCTTTCCTCTCTTCTCCATATCATCGACATGGGGGAGAGAATCTTCGTCAGTAGGGACACTAAGGTAGTGGCCCGTTTCATTGACTCGTGATTCCATAACGAAACCACCTCTTGGGTCGCCAACTGAAATTCTAGTAGCAACCTCTTCTTCTCGCTCGCTGTTCTTAATGATGACAGCGGCGCTGTTGTGAAATTCAGTACCTTCATACTTACCCCTTCCTGGGCTTTGCAGTAGTACATGAATCCATTCTTGTTCTCCCTCTTCAACTAAACATTGAAGATGGGTAGTGCCAGTTTTGGGGTCTGTAACAACAGTCCAATCATGGCCTAATTCTATGTTCACAATAATAGTGCTCACTTATGATAGTCGATTATTTCCGACTCTTTTTGTCTTTACGAGGTTTGTAAGGCCCCCAATTAAACTCAGGGTAAACTTTGACCCTTATCTGAGTCCTTAGGTCATGTTTATCATACTCAAACCCACTTTGCTCATAGCGACGGTAGGTTTCTAGCATTTCCTTTTCAGTAAAGCGCCGACTTTGTCCTTGTCCAGTATGCTTCTTCCTTACCGTTCCTCGTTGACCGCCCCCAACAGGTTTAGGGGGCTTTCCTTTTGCAATCCATTCATCCTTTCGCATGATAACAAGACCATCAGGGTCTTGCAAAATGTCGAACAAATCGATTTTCGTTTCTTCTTGGTAATATTCTCTTAAGCCCATGAGTCTCCTCTCGTCCATGCCTATCTTCAAGGCAAAGCGGGTAAACCCATAACCTTTGTTGAGTAATGCCAAGTGTATTAGCTCTTTATCGGTGTACTTCTGTCGGTTGGCAGTATTGTACACTATCGCGCAGAACTTACTACATGTTACAGAATCATTTCTCGTTTCAAATCTGTCATTGCAAACCTTGCACTTCTTCTTCTTGAGTCGTGGTTTGTAGCTTGCTTGCTGACATTTTGTTGAGCAATAACGCTGGTTATTCTGTGTTCTAGGTACGACTTTCTCGCACCTTTCACAGGTAACTTCGTGCCAATTTTTCTTTGTCACTTATTCTTCACCATATTGGCTCAGGGGGCGTGAAGTTATCAAGCTCTTCATAGCTGATTATCTTACATAGCCTCCCTTTGTGGTGAATACTTCCTGGTAGTCGAATGATTCTTCTTGGGTCTCTAGTAACTTCATAGTCAACTAGAATACCTTGAGATTTCAACTCCTCAATGTATTCTGTCTTAATCTTCTTGTGTAGTCGTTGAAGATAGACAGATGGAACCTTACCAGCCTTGCCTGTCAAAATATTCTGATAGGTTTGCTGGTGATGAGGTTCCGCATGAGAAATGTCCCATCCGTACCAAATTACATGGAAGCCCTTACCTCCGCTAAAAACGATTGTAAGGTCTTCAATAGTAACGCCAAACTTCCTGATTAACCAGTCAACAACTCTCTTAGTCATTTGAGCTGAGTCATCGAAAGAATCCATTTTGAAATCAACATCAAAGTACAGCTCCTGTCCAAGGAAGTTGTTGTTGTAATGTCTCATCAGATTCTTTTTCTTGAATTTCTTACCACCCATTTTTGATGTAGGGTCAGGCCCTATGTTTCGTGGGTTGAGAAATTTGGAAGTCATGTAAAACACCTTGATAGGTTTACTTTCCCTAAGGCGTCTTAGTAGTGCTGCTTTGCCATGGTCGTTGTTTCGAAAGTTATCGAAGCACTTAATCCATACAAGGCGCTTAGCACTTTTATCCCATACTTGGAAGCGGAATTGCCTCCAGTGGGAATCAGGAGGGAGCCACATTTGACTGACTTTCATGTCGTCATATGTCATCCCTACAATAGTCGTTATCAGTTCGTGCCTAGCCCGAAATTCGGCTTTGTATTCAGGAGTATCTTCAAGTGAAGCCTGAAGGGCACGATTGAAAGTTTCCAACAGGAGCTCTCCTGTCGTCTTATCCGGGCAATCACAATCATTCTGACCTGTTCTATCACAGGCAGGGTGGTGATTTTTTGGAAAATATTTAGCAGTGTAAGTACCCATTGCCAGGAATGGATTTCGCAAAAAAGACATGATTCCAAAGGAATGATGTTCACAGCGAATATCCCCTTTAGGGGCGGGTAGCTTACACCTATGGCCATCTTTTTTGACAGCCGTACATTTTGTGTTTCGTTCTATCCACACTTATTTGTGTACTTCCCAAGGCATGTATCACTAGGATAAGCGCAAGGACAGAAGGTCTTGGATGCGGTCATCAAGCCTTTGTTTCTCTTGCTCAGAGACTCTCTCTTCAGGAGTCCACATATCTTGGAAGCGAGAAGTAAGTCCTTCAACAACTTCTTCGTAGGCCTTGGTAGCAGCTTCAACGGTGTCAGGACCAAGGTCATTTGATGCCTTAGTCAAGGTTGCAAGTGCTTCTGCCTTCTTGGTTGCTAGTACTTCTTCATCAATCTCTCCCTCTTGCAACATTTTGTGAACAAGCTGGTAGTACTTAGCTTGCGCATTTTGCATAGTGGAGATGTACATTTTCTTGATGTCCTCAATTTGACGCGGCGATGAACCATAGGTTAGCATTCTGAAACCTGATTCATAGTGTGCCACGATAGGAGCATCGTATCGGTCTTCATGACTCATAGTCTCCCACCAAGGAGACTCTCGCTCAACCCACATAGCATCTCTATCACGAGAATTAGCCATTAGGGCAAAGTGCGAAATAACAGTGTCAATTCTGTTGAGAGTCTGCTGGTAACGCTTCTCTCTATCATGAATGAAGTAAACACCACCGCTAGATGCGTGGGGTAAAATCCCACCCAGCGAGCGCAAGCGCCTTCTTACGATTTTACGAATCTTGTCATCATCAATCGAAGTTGATGCAGCAACATACGCTTCTCGTAACCGTCGTTGAGCGCGACCCATAAAGGCCGCGTTTTCAGGTAGGGCGGAATCTTCCATAGGCTCGACGATAACCTGCCTTGTCAAGGCAGATATGTCAGGCATCTTTCCTCCTTCCCAAATGTGGGCAACCAGTTCTCGGCGCCACGCACGAGTAAAGACAGTGAGGTTCTTACCCTCAATCCTTACTCTATATGGGCTATCAGTAAATACTTGCAGTCGGGGCTGTCCTTCGACATATCCGCGGCGAACACGCTGAAGTGCGTATTCTCGGTTTTTCTGCAATGGCACAATATTCCATTGTACCTTGTAACCATAGCTCCCATTTTTACGAACCCTCATCTTTTCCTTGTTGTTGGTAAGAGGGTTTTCAGGGTCGTCATAGACGACTCGTTGTGCCTTCGTTTGTAGTGAACGAACGGCATGCGCAAAAGCTCCCCCACCATGTCTTGGTATAGGGATGAAACTTCCAAACATGCTGGAAAATTCTGCTCTATTGCCTGTGTTCTCGCCATATCCTTCACCTTCGCGCCATTGCTCATAAAGAGACTCCACGAAGTTGTGCAGATTAATTGTACCATCATAGATGGCGTAGTTAACAAACCAGCCAAGAGCCGGTAATTTTGTGTTGGCGAATACTACTCCTTCATCGGAGTTAGCATCATTTTGTTCTGATTCTTCATCAGTCACTTATATGCCTCTCATCAGAAGCGGCCCAGGAGTGAACCTGAGCTTTCTTCATCATAAGAAGACCAGTCGACATTTGACTCCTGGCCAACCATGTTACCGCGAAATTCATCATAGAAAACGCGGAGATGAGATAATAGCCTTCGGATAGTAATGATTTCATTACAGATGTTTCCGAAGCCTGCATTGTATTCCTTTCTTCCAGGGTCGTGACGCAGTACACATTTGTCCTTCCTCCTAACCACATAAAGGCCAGGAGGAACAGTAACATCTATTGTTTCTGACTTGTCACAAGTACCCGAACATTGCTCTCCAGTGATGTAGTGCTCTTCGTGTGATGAAACACGAATATCACTATCAATAGCCAGGAGCATCTCAGGCATACTTGGAAGTTGCATATCACTGAGGATTTCCCCAGTAACCTGCTTTCTAGGAGGTTCAGAAATTCTGAAAAGCTCCAAGTGACCAATTTCAATAGGCTTGACATTGGTCATTGGGCGCTCAATTTGTTCAAAGGATTCTCTAGTCATTGGCAATCGCTTTTGACCTTCGACTGTAAACTTCTTGATACCTGGCTTACTAGCGATAGCAGCTAAGCCATCAGATAAGTAAATTTGAAAGGTAGTCTTGATAAAGCCACCGTCTTTCTTTACACGGGAAATCTTTGAAATTCCCTGGTAAGGTCCTTTGTAGCCTCCACGAACCTGTCGCTTTTGAGTACGGTTTCGCACCCTCGCTAGAGATTCGATTTGGCGCTGTCCTTCCCAACCGCCTTCAGGGGCGATTGGCTTGGCGCGCATAATTAACCCGCTAACAACAGGGATAATCACAGTGTGTTTCGTTGTCTCACGATACTGATTGTTGTTACTTGTTCCCGGCATTCGGAAACGCCCTTGTCGTCGGGTTTGAATTGTGCAATTGCTTGTGTAAGTAAATCTCTGCCACGCAAGCACTGCACATAGTTGGAATTCTTGGTCAGTTGAAAACTCAACATCAACCTCAAAGTCTTGAGGGAGGGTATAGCTTGTCTTCCCTATAATAGCGACTTCTTGACTGTCTAACTCTAGCTGACTTTTACTTTGCCAGCTTTTTATGTGGAGAGGCTTTTCTTGAGCCACTCTAATAAATTGCCAGGTGCTATTGCCGTTATGGCTGTAAACATGCTCAGGGATTTCCCTGTTTGAATACATGCCTAGCGCATCGTGAGTTCGGACAGTATATTCCGATAGTTTTTCTTTCGCAAGTAGTGAAAGAACCTGCGAATGTTTTTTGTTTAATTCAGCTGCTTGGTCCAAAGTCAGATTAATAGGAATTAACCTCTTTGGTTGGTCCACTTGGATGCGAAAGTTTTCCCAGTTAGTGTTAGGACTATTCCTGGTGTCAACCCAGCATCTCTGAGTCTCCAAAGCATAAGTACGAAGAGCATCTTTTAGTTCGGGCAGTGTTTCTAGGAAAGCCATATTTTGGGAATCTATGGAAACGATTTTACGGAATCCCGAAGTTTGGTTCCAATATTGCGCTTCCCCCGGATAATTTATTCTTTCCTGTTTCTTTACACGAAGATTAGCTCTTACATAGCCCCCCGATATGGAGTTGCCAGTTTGCTTAATTTGCTTTAGACTGACTTCTCTCACATTTTGATGACCTAGCGATTGTCGCGCTCGGTAATCATTCCTGGAGCCTCTATCAGCAGCAGTGCCCCAAGTCAATGTATCAGATTCGACAACATTGTAGGGCGTGTTCTCATTGCTCTTTGGGCAATGAACCGTCGTATTTACATCAGGTGTAACACTGAGACCAATGGTATTACCATTAGTCCGCATTACACTCTGAAATAAATTCGGGTATTTTAGAAATATCTCTATTTCGTCCACTTATTAGGGTCATCCAAAGATGGAACCCATCCCAGCAAACCCACCGTCGTCTTCCGGTAGTTGCTGGGAGCTTTCCGAAGAATTATCTTCGTTACTTGCAGCCTTTGCTGGTTCCATGCCTCGAACCTCAAAAGCGAATACCTTCAGTTGGCACTCTCCTTCGCGCTCGCTTGGCCAGATTTGTAATCGTGGCAAGGCTTTAGAAATAGCAGTCTGCGTTTCATCAGGCAGTGGGAATTGACGGTCAGGATGCTTCTCGTCCAAGTCCGCTAGCCTTTCGCTACCATGAGCCGCGCGCACTGCTTCAATCCTAGATTCAGCATCTGCAAGGGCGGCTTTCAGGTTAGCCAATGTTCGTTCGGTGATTTTAACTTCGTACACCTGAACGGATTTTGTTTGCCCAGGATTGCTTTTATCAGCAACATTCTTCCTGTGGCCCCATAGTCGGGTAATGTGTTTCGAAATTCGTAGTAACACTTATTGCTTAGAGTAATGGGAAGTCATCTCCCTCTTTCTCCTCTAGCATTGCTTCAAGCTCTTTAATTCGTTGAGCTTGTTTCAACACATGTTCAACCCGCAGCTTGTCAATCCTTTCTCTTTCGGCTTCTTTATCGAGAACCCGGAGAAGTTGCGCTGATAGGTAAATAGTAAGGTCGAGAGCTTCCTCTAGACCCATCTCGGTCCAAGAGTCAATCTTGGTCCCCCATTGTGTTGTATCATCATTTTTACGAACTCCATGACCATAGCGTTCTTCGCCAATAGCTAGTCGTTCTTTAATTAGTTTCAATATCCTGTCATTATCGTCTTTCATCGTCATTCATACTCCTCCCTTACATTAATTGTAGGTGGAATACCAGTAACAATCGCAAAGGCGATGCTGAAGTCGTTGTAAGGAGCCAATAGGTCCATTGCAAGTTTCTTCTTAACAAGATAATCAGGACGAAGGGCGAAAGCGCCGCTTCCTAGTCCAAATTGAAAAAGCCTGAATCGTTCGATAACTAGCTGAGTTGCCTTTACAAGCACCCACAGTTTTCCTTTCGATTTTCGCTTTGTAACCTCGCACTCCATAAAGGAGGGAACCGTCGAGCCATGCTCATAATGCTTTTGTAGCACTTTGACACGACATCGTCCGTGTTTTTTATCCTCTCTTTCGATAATAGAACCCTCATCGGGGCCATTTAGTGCGAAGTCTAGTACACTAAAGAAGACCCTTTGGCCATCTTTGAAGTATTCACTTCGAATGTACTTAGTTCCATGTATGTCTAGCTCGTTAGGAGCTGTTTCGCTATCTAGCGGGGTAAGTTCGTACAGCCTATCCAAGGACACGCTGAACACCTAGACCTACATATTGGTTATAACGCAAGGATGCTTGAATTGCCTCATGCCTAATGGCCATAAGGGCTAAGTCATCATTACAATAACCTCTCTCAGCGATTCTGTTTGTAACCAAACCAAATTCTGCTAGGTACGACCAAAAGGAGGTAGCACCTACTCTAGCAACAGGTCGGTTGAAACGCTGGTCAAAAAAAGACGGAAGGCTCTTCATCAGAGCCTTCTCGACTTCCATTTGTATGTTTTGAGTCTTGCTGTTGGCAATGCAGCCAACAAACTCACGGATAGAGTCTGCAGCCTCGCGAGGAATTTCATCCCACAAGGTGTCATCGTTTCTCCATCCAAGATTGAGTAAATTTGTTCCACTCACTTATCTGCTCAGCTCAAAATCTTTCGAGCAAGCAATTCGTCTTCGACAGTTATTTCACCATTCTGACAATAGCAAATCCACCAGTTGAGGATTTCTCCTTTCTTAGGTAGCTTTGGCCTTGACATTTGTTCCTCCTGAAACTCGTTGAATACATTGTACCACTTAGTTAGGTACTTTTCTTCTTCTGCGGTATAGGGAGAATACTCGAATGTTAAGTCGAAGTTTTCAAAGTAAGGAATAGGAGACTGTTGCTCCGCTGCTTTTGCGTTACCTCCATCGTGTTGAGAGTCATCGCCTATCAAACCATGCATAAATGTGATATGATTGTAGCGAATATGTCCCCATGGATAGTAAACACACATAAACTGCCTACCATGCTCATCTATTCCGAATCCAGCATGTGTAGCAGTCTTGTAACGGTTTACAATAGCATCTCCAAATGGTCGATAAGGGATAGTGCCAGAAAGTAATTCTGTGACATTAGGTGTCACCCATACAGGCGCACTATGGTTTCGGCCTTCCTTTGATACTTTACCATCAGCATAAGCGCCAATGGTATACAATTTCTTAGTTTTAGGGTTGTAGCTCCAATATAGAGCACCCCCCGAATCTTTCTTTCGCCCAGCCCTATTCAACATTGTCTTGAATGTATCATAAGGGAATCGGGCCTCAAAGATTGGTTTAATTCTCGTGGGTTTGGAAGTCCCAAAAAAGGGAATGACGGTTGTTCGATTATGCGTGTCGAGCGAATCGTTCCAGCCGTAAACATGTTCATCCTTTTGCCATGAGTAATGGATTTGAATACCGCCAGTAGTTTGGACAGTATAACCCATTGTTGACATGTTCCCACGATTGTTGAACCCCCAGCGACGGCGAGTCAAAGCTCTTTGACCGTACTTTTGGTTCATTTCTGATTCATCAGTTGTACTCAGTTGTAAGCCCATGTCACCAATGTAAAGTGTAGCATGACGGTTCCTGACAGATGGACGGAAATCCCCTGGCGAGAACTGTAAGTTTGCATTGATAATGTGCCTACTCTTACTTCTGAATTTAGGTTGGTTGAATACGATTTCTCCAGTAGTACCTCCTAAGGGGTAATTGAAAATAATCGCCGTACCTTCCTCTCCGGTCTCAACACATAGGTCGTACCGTGACCTTTGTTGAGAGTCGTAATGTGGTCCTGTTTGGTTAGCTGGTTCAGTAATTATCAGACCAGCAACCAAAGCAATCTGCGAGAAAGTCACAGGTAGGCGGTTAAACTCAACAAATGAGGGAGAACAGCCGATGCTTTGAGCCATGTTAGTTAGCTCTTCACTCATTTCTTCTTTCCTCCTTTGTTTTTTCTTAAGTTAGCCTTAGCAGTTTTATGCTCCTGTGCCTTTTTCGCTAGTTCAGCTGGTTGAACGCCCTTAATCATAGAAAGGAGTTCGTCCAGGCTATCTGCTATGCGTGTTAGCTGACGATTTTGTTCTTCAGCACTCTCTAGCAGACGAGATTGTAAGTTGTTTTCACCGCTCACTTATGGGTCAGTTAATCTGTGTCTCTTCCCGAATGACATAGCAGCCTGCGGGAAGAGTCTCATGATAAAGACCAGCTTGTTCATTTTTGGTCCCGAAAAGGGGGTGTTTGCTTGCATCGATGGGTTTGTCATCTAGCTTGCTCCACGAAATCCTTTCATCGCCTGCGCGAGAAGGGGACCAAGAAAGCACAAGTTTGTAGTCATTACCGCCAAAATCATTGACGAGAACAACAAGGCGAGAGCTAAAGCGCTCTCCTTCCAAAACTTGTACCAAAATCAAGCCTGAACCGGGTTTTTCAAAGGTAGTGCCCAAATGCACCCCCTTTGAGAAATAGACTTCAATAGTTTCCTCTTCAGTCATCAAACCCACTTCACAGCTTCCAAGAGCTTAGTAGTCAAGGCTCTTGGGTTGTTTACCATAAGGACTACATTATCACCTGCGTCTTGAACCATCAAGAGGGTAGGTAGTGCAGTCTCATATTCTTTGAAAATCTTGCGCATTTCTTCAAGGTAAACCTCTAGATTATCAGCAAGCCACGAATCGTACTCGTGTTGTGATTTCAAAGTAGTAAACCATGTCTCGATAACCTTTGTAGCTACCAAGAATGCTTTATCCCGCATAATCATGCCAGGGATAAATTGCTCACCCCAAACAAGGAAGGTATCGACAGAAAGCTCAACCTCTTCCTTTGCAGGCGGGATGAATTCTGGCTCCTTCGCTTTCTTAGCGGGTGGCTTACTCTGTTTTCGCACCGAAGACTTAGCCATTTGTTCATTACGAATCCTGGCAGAACGCTCTTTTGCGGTCTCTTTCTTCTCCGGTGCTTTTGTTGGCAATGCCTTTTTCTGAGCGTTTTTCAATACTTGAAGCCCAGCTTTCTTCTTACCTTCCTCCTTACGAATACGAAGGTAACAAGCATTGCATACAGGCCCGTGTTCCCAGTTAGTTCTGCGCCATTGAGGCGTAGTCTTGGTTCCACAGGACTTACAGGTTTTCTTCTCCTTAGCAATCTTAGGCTTAGGAGCAGCAGCTTTAGCTGCTTCATTTAGTACATTACCCAGGGTTGTGTCCACTGGTTTTTGTACCACTGAACCTCCTAAAGCCTCTAGAGCATCTTTTAGTTGCTCTCTAAGGTCTTCGACTGAGGTTGCAGCGAAATGTAGGTTAATTTCTAGTCCCACTTATGCCATCACATGAATGATGGGTCAAAGTAATTCTTCTCTTTCTTTTCTGCCTTACGCTCGTTATCACGAATCATTTCGACATCTTCTTCAGGGTGAACAATCACACCTGCATGAGAATGAAGAGTTACAATATTCACCTTGACTGCAGTAGCATCTATTTCACGATAGCCAGCATTTTCAAGGTATTTCACAAAACTAAGCATAGATGCTTGAATTGTAAAGTCGATGAAATTCTCCATGTCTTTCTTGAGAATTCCCATTTCGCCATTTACAGTGGCGAAAATCTCTTGGTGCTTTAGTGTGGGTCTTCGCTGTCTTAGCTGGCGAGCCCTATACCAAAAGATGCACTCAATAAGGAGGTTTTTCGAAAGCGCCTCCTTTCCTGGTTTGAACTCTCTTTGTTCAAACTTTTCCTTAAGCTCCTTGTGAGTATCGTCTGTCGACAATGCACCAACCAGGTCAACCCCTTGTTGGAAGATGGCGTTAAAACCCTTCAAAACTTCGGGGGCAACAGTCTTGCTCAGATTGTTGCTTACAACCAAAAATGGTACACGGTCGCCTCTAGTAACTCGATAGAAGCTTTGACGATTCTCCGCAGGGATTTCATCGTCATCGTTCAGTCCCTCTCCTTTGAGGAACTCATAGAACCCTAATGCACCGAGGCAATCCTCGTGTCTTAGAATATCCATGTCTTTATCAACTATTTTCCACGGTGTTGACACTTATGAGCATTGACAGACATTTTCGCAGTCGTTAACGCTTTCTCGATGACCTCCACAGTCGTCACAGGTATGTGCGGCGTGGTTTAGTCTATCAATTTCTTCATAACATCTCTTCAACTCAGCGAGAACAATCTGCATTCTGTCTTTTAGAGTCTGACAGTCTTCAAGTAAGCTATCCTGACCCTTTATGTATTCTTCTTCGCAAATTACAATGCTTTCCATCAGTCCTTCAAACTGAGGCAAGTCGATTCTTTCACTCATAGAGCTTCAACCCTATGATGTATGTTATTTCAGTTGACAGTACTAAGGCTACCCATAAGATAGAGAGTACTGCCGCGTATTCAATCGCGACTCCGAGTCTATTACTCTTCCTTCGCAATCTCCGATACCAGCTATACCCAGCAAATCCAAACCCTGAAAGCAGATTTTGGATAAAAAGGGCAATAGCGGCAAAGGCTACTAGGTGTATTAATGTCATTAACACTTATCATTACTTAACTCGATGGATGTGATTGTGACAGGTTTCAACAAGCCACTGCATGAGATAGCATGCAAACTCATCATCTCCTATATCGATATTGTAATTCTGACCGGTTAACCGGTGAATGAGGTTTACAGTGTGTAAACACTCATGGGCGATAATACCTGCTTGTTCTGCAAGGCATTCGACCAAATGGAAAAACAGGTGTATGAATACACCATCTTCTCTCTCTTCTGTACAGACCCAGCCTGTACAGTTTTCACTTACTTCGGCAAGGTGCTCAGGCGCGTCACTGATGTCCTCTAAGGGCCAAATGACTAGCTTTGCTCCTTGCCCGACAATTGGTATGTCGTAACAGTTGTGGGTTGTGTTTTCTTCCACTTATTCCTCAACATTTCTGTATTTTTTCCCAGCAAACTGGGCAGCAATGTGCAGGGGAGGGACCTAGGGAAGAATGTGCTTCTCCTTGACAATACAGGCATGTGAAATCATTTGGCTGTAATAAATCAAGGGGCTTCCTCCGTTTTAGTACTTCAGTTAGTACTTGCTTCAGTCTCACTTGCCTATCAGCAGTGTGACCTCCCAAAAGGTCCATACGAGGTGAATACGGTACATGTGAGTGATTTTTACACAGTCCGCTTGACCAGGCCATGTTGTCACAGCCTATTATCGTACATTTGGTTCTTGTTTCTTCCATTCTTACCTGAAGGCCGTGATGAACCGCACATAGCGGCTCGCCTTTAGGATTGTTGAGAATGAATTTAGGAACCTTTCTTTTGCAACCAAGGTGGTTACATACCTTACTCATACAAAGTCACTCTCCCAATATGGGTGATTGTTTACTTCAGGAAGGAAGGTGCTAGAATTTGATTTGCCCCGTACAGGGACGAAGTACATTTTCCAGCCTTCTTGAAGAAGTATGTCAGGTATTGCGTCGATGTAAAACTGACCTATGTTGTCAGTAATGTGGTCCTCGTCTGAACCACTTACACCTTTGACGCGACTGTTGGTAGTTGTCTGAAATTCGAGTTTGCGTTTCACTTCCTCAACGATTTCCCATAATTTTAGGGCAGCTGCCGTTAGTGCAGCTTTATCGCTCCTACCGTTCAGTCCACGAGATTTTAGTCTCTTTGTCAGTAGGTCGGTTGCGATGCAGACGATTTCAACTCGTCGCAAATCGTTTATGTCAACCAACCCCTGTGCTTCGGGCTCTTCGTAACCAGGCTCTTCCCATTTTTGAGTGGGTTTAACGATAACCAGGTTGAAGCCCTTTTCTTCTTGAAGTCTTTCAAGAATTTCATTTCCGCTGTGTTCCCTTACAAGTGATAATATTTCGGAGCTAGCTACTGCTTCAGTAAATCTTTCCTGAGCTTTGTAAGACTCTTCGATGTATTGCATACATTTCTGAGCATAGTTTTGGTTAGCTTCGCTCCACTTCACTAGTGGTATAGCAGCTGGCAATTTTTTCCCACCAATGTGAGTAATATTGCCAGTAATCGAGTCCAATGTAATATCGGCCACTTATCACACTTTCAGGATTCCTTCTTAGGAATGTAATCTAAAAGTGTGCGCTGTTTAGCTCGCTTCACCTTATTGGTGTAATCAGCAAGCTGTCGCTGTCTTGTTCTCCAGTTTTCAATACTGGAAAGGCGTTTAGCCTTATTCCCCGACTCTTTATCGTTCGGCACTTATTGGCTTCATTTCCTCAATGTCGAAAATTGCATCAAGCTTAGCCTCAACACCTAAACGATGGAGGGCGGAAATAAGCATGGCAACATTTGATTGAGTTATGTCCATATTTTGAATACTCTCCAGGGCAGTCCTAACTAACTCCTCATCTGCTGTTTTTTCTTGAGCAGATGCTTTGGAGTGTAGGGCAACCCCGTTCTTGACATATCGTTTGATTGAACGAAGCTCTTTGAAAACTTCCTTCTTAGCAATATTCAGTTCTTTAGTAGTAAGCAATACTTCACCCCATGTTAAGGTAGTTGATGTACTTTGCTGTATTTTGCTACTCAATAGTTACTCTTCCTCACCAGGAGAAAGTAACGAGTGGTCAATATGAGTGTATTCGTTTAGTTTTCGACCTCGATTTTTTCGCCACCAGCTCATTCTCACAAACTCACTATGGCTAGCGAGTAAATTGGAAATCGTCTTCATAGTTGGCTTTCTCTTAGTAGGCCACCTTTCGTGAAGATGTTTGGCTGTTAGCGGCTCATCGCTGTCAAGAAGCAAAGCTGCTATTCGATTACGAATTGAAACGGGGGGCATTTCAAGCCCCCGCGTTCAACTCTTTCTCAAACTCTTTTCGCTTCTCTTCTAGTACCTCTTTTGGCGGGTTAACCGACTTAGAGGTCACGGTGTCTCTCACGCTACCTTGCTTGGTTAGTGAGTCATACACCTTTCTTGCGTTTTCCACAGTCTGCTCTCCTTCAGGAAGCATCTTGCGGAATTGTTCAATAACCTCATCCTTGGTAGGATTCTTGGTTCTTGTTCTGTCGATATTGATATTTGCTTCAAAGTACATACCAGCGTAGTCAAAGCTGACTGCGCCTCGTATTCCCTTTTCTTTAGCATGTTCAAGTATCTGCTTTTCTAGAGACTTTCGGCGGTTATCTGCCGCCTTCATCTCCTCCTTGGCTTCTTCGTGCCAAGCTAATAGGCTTTCTAGGTTTCTTTCGGCCACTTATGGGTCACTTCTTAGTGTCCTCTTTGGGATAAAAACGGGTGTTCATCGCTCCTAATGCGACTGTTGCCCTTTCCCATGCATCTTGAATGTCGAACATTTCCTTGAGATGGTGTAAGTTCGCCATCAAGCCATCATCATCAAACATCTCGAATGTCTGAAGACTAGGTGCTTTTTGATTCCCATTCTCGTCGACCGGTATCAGGATTCTTTGTCCTTTGCCCCACCCTCCACTCCATGGTGTATTGTCAGGGTGGGGGACTATGCACCTAAACGGTAGCATCTTGGTAATTTTAGTCTCGCTGTCATAGCGAGCCTCTTTCCAATCCCTGACTGCTGATACACAGCTCGTCATAAAGGGAGTCGTTTTGTCTTGGTCGTATTTTGGGACTTCCAACTTAGGCATTGTAACCTTGTCAGCATAGTCTTCCAAAAATTGACAGAGATGGTTATAGTGTGCAATTGTCTGCTTACACTTCTCATGAAACCAGTTGTAGTCTGATTTCCTCATTAGAGTTAGCAGTAGCTTGGTTACCTGGGACATTTTATGTACAGGTATTGAGTATTCCTTTTGGTAATCGGGAATACTCCCCATGTCTAGATAAAGAACATGAGTTGCACCGTTTGCTGTCATTACCTTCATCGCTTCTGCGACAGGTTCGGGGAATTCGTCGTAGTTGACTACTTCCACAGGGACAGCGTAGCATAAGTAATGGTACATTTTCTCAATGAAATGCACAAACTCGTGCCATTGTCTGCGCCACTCTTCGCTCATTTCAAGGGTGAGTGGCTCTTCAGTAATGCGAACATCGTCGGTTCGGTCAGTAAGCGATGACATCACTCTAACCCCTTACGATGCTTTCGTATTCTATCTCTCAGGTTGTCAAGTATGCCCTTGTACCTGAAATCATCAAGCATTAGCAAAACATCTTCTCGTTGTGCTTCATGCTCAAAGGTATAGATTCTATCAACTCCGTTACCCGCTGCTTCGAATGTTAGTCCTAGTCTGCGGTTAATTGCGGCTTTGATTGCTCTAAGATTATTGGGCCCGTAGGCGCCAATGTCCAATCCAACTACAAGAATGAGTTGGTCTTGATAAAGTGGAGCCACTTGAGGGTTCCACCTTGCGAGGGTTGCTAACAATAGCAGCTTCCTCTTAGTTTCTAGGTCCCACAAATAAGAGGGAGCCCCAAAGACCTTGTTCCACTTTTTTTCGAAATCAGGGTCGTTGTATGTGCGTTCAGTTATTTCTGACACTAATACAAAAAAAATCCAGCATAACGCTGGAAACTGTGCCCCATTTGGGCTTACACTTATACGGGAAATTAATTCCCAGTAGGTCAAATTCAAAATCGACCTGAAATTCCGACATCACCGAAGTCAATTTCTTCGGCTTCTTCTTCAGTTTCAGTGTTGGCAGGGATGAACCCACGAGCCAAACAGTTGTCGCGAATAAGCTCCAATTCCTTTTCAGGAGTGGAATTCATAGCGTTTCGATTGATACCCTTTACGAAATCTTCTTTCTCAGGCTCACCTTGGTGTCGAGTGAACGCAATCTTGAAGGCTGCTCGCACAGCATTCGCAATCTGTCGACCGTTACATCCATCAGTGTGCTTTAGTAGCTCTTCTAGGAACGGATAGTCGTCAGGGTTTCGACGCGCAAAGCCCTTCTCATCAGCGGAAGGGTTGGTTGGGTCGAACTTACGCATGGCAGCAATGTGGATTTTGAGAATCTCAAGCTGCTCGTCGCGCGTAGGGTGGGCAAAGTAAAATCGAGAACCAGCGCGGTCAATAAACTCCGGTGGGAGCATTTCAACGCGGTTTGCCGTAAATGCGAACATAATGTTCGACTTATTCTCTTGAATTTCTGTCAGCAGAATTGAAAGGACGGAAGCGCTTGAGCCACCATCTCGTTCTGCCGAGGTGTTCTGTACCAGCTTTTCGACTTCATCAATCCAAATGATTCCGTCCATACTGGCAGCTAAATCAATAGCAATCTTCAGCCTGGCCTCTCCTTCACCGACATACTTCTTACGAAGGTCAGTTGCAGCTAGTCGAATAATAGGACGACCAGTCATAGAGCCAAGCACCTTTACAGCAAGCGACTTACCTGTACCTGGAGGACCAGCAAAGATAACCATTCGATTACCAATTAGTCCATATCCAGCAGCAAGTGGGCTTGCGCATGCAACTTCTTCCAATACATAGGAGTGGAATTGTTCCATACCCCCGACCTTTTCGTCAGGGTTAGGGTTGTGAAGTGTCAGCCCGTAGTCCGAAACTAGGGATGACTTCTCCTCAAGAATTACCTCAGGGAGAATTTTGTTGTGCGACGCAGCGCACATAAGTAAGGCAGCTTCTCCACGAGCCTTCGTCATACCTGTAACAGCACTTGTACAGCGCTCTAGGTTTGCATCAGAAAGCCCTTGGATAGGGTTGCCGTCTTTGTCTTCGTCCATGTGCATGTTCTTTGCACTAGCGAAGCTTCGGACAAGATTACGCCAATAGGTCTTGTGTGGTCTTTGCCACTTCAAGGTAAAGAAGCTCTCCTTGAGAGCATCAGGCATTTTATCGAATCCGATAGGGACAAGAAGGATTATAGCAAGACCAGTAACTTTCTGGTTGCGGAAGTAGTCAATTTTTTCACGCAGCATCTCAACAAAGGTCTTGAAACCTAAGTAATTGTCTGCGCCCTCGACTATGTAAATTCGTCCTCGTCCATTCTTTTGTGAGTCAAAGTCTTCCACCGATTGGAGGAAGGTCATACAAATGCGCTCAGCATCTGCTCTTGCTTGAAATTTGACTCTCATATTTGCACCCAATGTTTTGTTACTAGCGCTCTTTGGAATTTGCTCCAAGATGTTTTCATCGCAGTCTATTGGGTCTCCATATGGCATGACTTTTGCATCACCATGCATTGGGTTAAAATCACCGTCACCCTCAATAGGGTCAGTGAAGTGAACCGCTGTATTTCCGTTAGCAAGCTTTTGTTTTGAAGGCTTGACTACTCGGAGTTCTTGTGGGTAGTTAGAGAATGTGACTCTAACTACTTCAGGTCGCTCGTTTAGCCACTTAGGGGCAATATCACGAGCTTCTGAGGTTGCTGCAAGACGAGTAATCTCGCTTACAGTTTCTGCCATTTCTGGCGTTTCAATAATTATTCCGGGCTCCGTCGCACGAAGGAGCTTCAGAATACGAGTAGTCGACGCGACATTTGCGCGCTTTTCCTCGAAAACTTGGTATTGATTGTCTGTTGACATGTTACCTAATCAATTTTTTACACTGGCGGAATCGGAAATCCATCGGGCGATATGGACCTTCCCGGACAGGTGAAGGCGTATCGACCCGCCATGTCTGACACATGGCCGTTATACTCTCCTACCCCCCTGTGCAGCCGTTAGAGGCAGCAGAGGAGGTAGTGGCACAACTTGTGCTGGGATGTACAAGGAATTGTACACGGTAGCAGCGCTCATCAACGGTTTCTCCCGCGGAGTGCACTGACTGCTGTTGGTATTGTGAATTCAATCTTGGAGCCGACTAGTTTCCTGTTTTAGGTACCTAAGGGCACTGGTTTCAGGTGTCAACTGTCAACTTTTACAGAAATTTGGGCCCTAAAAGAACCGAGTTTCTCTTTACCCGTGGGTAAGAGTGCTAGGCACTCTAGTTGTGACATATGTCAAACTAGAGTCAGGGTCTTTCTTTAGTTACGCAAACCAGCCCCGGTAAGAGTTGTTCCGTATGTTAATTCAAGACTATTCAGGTCTGAATTAGCATCTAATCGTTGTATTGCGCGCCAGATAGTGTTACTTGCTGGCCGCCGATTAGTACTGACTGTTGGGTTTCTAGAGACTGGGTCTCTAGGTTACGACCGTCTTGGGTAGTTTCTGCTCCCAAGAGGAGCGCATCTTTCCGGTAAACCGGTGTGAATTTCATTGACAACTGTGTGTGTACGGACAGGTATACTGAATTCCCATTATCAGGTAAGAAAACTCTTCTAGAGAGTTTTATCTTCAGGGTTTACATTCAGTAACTCAGAAATCCTGAGTCACAGGTCCTGTCGTGGGACAGCATCATGAGTTAATTCAACTTGAAATCTTTCTAGCCTATATGAAGGTGACAGTTTTGAGGTGTGTCACTTAAGCTAAAGTCGCCATTGTTATGTAAACGGCGTCGCGATTCCAGTAGTGCGCCATCGGTGCTCCGTAATGAGCACGGGTCTCTCGAGGTACTTCTTACAAATGCGGACATTGTAAGGTCCCCACTTTCTTGAGAAAGTAATTCGGATTCATCAGGACTGCCAGTCGACCAACAAATCTTCGAGGTTCCTGAGGAACCGTTTGTTTGGTATACCGGACATGCGAGATTTTTCTCGTCTCCTGAGGGTTGCGTCATATTGGTTCCCTGTACAGGGAACGCGTATGATGTATTCTGTTCATCCATTGCAAGTTTGCAAAAACCCTTGCGGGTAAGTTGTCCTTACCCGGTCTAGATGTTGCAAAAGTTGAGCGGCATCCGCCTGCCCAACTTACAGTGGACTGTGTTCCAAGGAAATGCCGGGCTTCTGGTTTCACTAGCATTGCTAGCAGTGATGATTCTGACACTTGTCAGATTACATGAAGACCTCTTTAATTAACAATCTGCAGCTGCAGCTTGTTTCTTTCTTGGAGTTCACAAAGAGAGTGGCTGCTCTTCAATTCGAGTAGAAAATTTTCTAGAATTCTACCTTCAGAGCGGGCTCACTGTTAGGTTGCACAATTATCGATTACGATTTTGATGAGGCGTCACATTCGGAGCCTCCTCGTAACCTAGGACCATTATTCATCGCGAGGGACCTCGCGCGTGTTCCGAAGACCCATTTGTCGTCGAGCCAGAGAAGACTTTCTCTTAACCCAGGGACCTCAGCAAGCTGGGAATTAGCTTGTTCCTGGACACTGCGGTCACAGTTCCACGAAGTTCCAGCCCGGTGGGCCAATAGGCCCTATTGCTGTACTTCGAAATGATGTCGCCTTTTCGGCAGGATGCCGTTCGGTGCATCGATTTTCAGTTTTCTGTGGACCATTTTTTGTAAGTGATTTCGACGAAGAAACCCTGGTAACCAGCGGTTTCCGAGATTAACAGTCAATGCTCTTACATTTCTGACATGTGTCAGAAGTATCGAACATCTCGCTTTGCGTTGGTAGCTCGCTTAGCTAACAGATTGCAATTACGAACAACTGGATGTATCGCTTACAATTTCCTTTGGAGTTCGAGACAGACAAGCTGGTCACCAGAGTAGTTTACTATTCTTTCATTTTGCCATATGGCAGAACAAATTGTAGGTATTTACTGGCGCCCATTCTGTTTGTTTCTCTCTTGCAGCAGGGGGAATAGGTACACCTACTCCTCCTGAGCTTTCCAAATTCTTTCCTCGCAGCATAGGTAGCCTTTGGGCTACCTGGTGCGCGAGCAATTCTTGTCAATAGGTCATAATAGTCATTATGTGTCAATTCTTTCACTACGCGGGCTAGGTAGCCCAAGGGCTACCTATGCTGCGAGGAAAGAATTTTGTCTTTTCATTGGGAGCTACTAGAGCTCCCTCAAGGGATTAATTTACCGTATTCCTTATTTTGGTCAATCCTTTTGGGTATAGACCTGTTGTGGGTTTTCAGCCACAATGGAGAAGTTACCATGTCGAATTGTTTCTAAGTCTTCAAAGGAAAACCCAGTTGGCAAGTTTTGCATGATATGGTCAATAGCCTCTTGGCATGACTTACCTTCAAAACCTTGCTTGGCTTCGATAGTAATAACTCCATCTTCATCAACGACAATTTTGATTTTACCCATTACAAGCCACCCCCAAGGGAGCCTGAAAGAGTATTCTTCTTCTCGTTGCCTCCAAAGCTGCTCATTCCGAATCCTCCAGTATCTAGCTCAAGTTCAAACTGGCCTCTTTTCTCATTTTTGAGAGAGACTCGCTTGACACCCGAACTACTGAAGCCCTTACGGATAGCAGTTTCTTCGAAAGTCTTTGCGACAAACATTCCATTCAAGTTTTTCTCGAATGTATTTCTGTCAGTGCGCCCTTCAAAGGTTTCTTTCAAACCTGAGGCGCGGACGACATAGCCGTCCCAGGCCATTTTGATTTGGCCCCCTTCGTCAACATAGATACCAACATCTGAGTTGGCTCCATGAAAACGAATGCGAATGTCTGCATACTTTGAGTTTGCAGCCACATGATGGCGACTCCTAATGAGTAGCCCTTCACTATCTTTGTCTTTGATAGTAACTGTTCCGGCTTCACCGACCAATTCTTTGACGGTTTCACCGAGAAGCTCGAATTGGTCTTCACCAATTTTGAGCCCCTTAATGGATGATTTTTGAGTAGTGCTCATTTTTTCACCTGTTCTAAATGGGGTTCTGTCCCAACCTGCTACCTAGCTTTCGCCATGGACTTTCGCCCTTCAATAGCTTCATGTTCTCCTTGGGTAAAAACCCTCGGCAATATCAGAACCACCTGATGAGGCTTAACTTCTTTGAATAAGTAATGCAAAGCACTACTTTTCAAATGAAGCGGCCTCAGGAGTATTTTCCCCTCTTACACTTACTGGTCATAGCCTAGTAAGCTGTTTCCTTACAATTCATATCGCGTAAGCGGTATGGTGTTGTCGATTTGATTGGTCACAGCCTAATCGCCTCGACAGGCTAATAATGCTCTGCATTAAATAACCGGACATTGGCTTAATAGCGTACAAGTGAGACAAGTTGTCTCATTGGCTATCTTCGCCATCCACACTGGTGTGACACCCCTGCGTCAAAGGCCCATGAGGTTGTGAAGCCTCATGCGTCCCGGAACAGGCTACAAGAGCCTGCTATCCGTCAAGGTCAAGAATTACTGAGTTAGGTAACCCAGCTTCATCTTCGCCCAGGAAAGCTGTCCAGGGGTTTTGTTGCCCTCTTCCCTACGACCCCAACTTCATCACTTCAACACAGGTGGGACGCGGTGGTGCCACTTATTGGGGTCGTAGGTAAAACCTGTGTTGAAATTAGTTGAGTATATCACAAAAAAAATTAGGCACATGTCGTAAGACATGCGCCATTTTTTTTGCTGTTCGGACTAGCAAGTTGTTTTTCTCACAGCTTTGCGTCGTCCCCGAATTCGCGGTCATAAATTTCTGACTGCTCATCGAATAGGTCCTTTAGTGGTTTCCGGGCCATTTTTACAAGGCCCCAACCGCTTAAGGTGCTCACACAATATGAGCTTATTAGACACACTCCAGGGTGGAGTGGTCTCGTAGGGCAGTTACGAATAAATCCGTAACCTTTCACTCTCCTGGTTCTTTGCTGCGCCCAGCGCAGAACCGTTAATGGAAAGCTAGTCCTATGTTTCTTTCTTTCGTCACAACTTGCGTATGTTGCTTCGCGACTCAGAAATCCACACTTGTTGGTAGCACAAGGAGAGAAAATCTCTCTCTTTTTCTTGCTCTCACAGCGCCGGGTACTAGCCCTTATTGCTGCTATTCTATTATCTGCTCAAGTTCCTGTAAGGTCCTTAAGCTTGTTTGCCTACCAAACTAATAGGTGGCCAGGGGTAGGAGGATATGATGGGATGCTCTTCCCCCCGGCTCACTATGTAGCGCCCAGCAAAGTAGTACTACTACTGCATATGCTGGTGCTTTTGGCAATTTACGCCTAATTTCATGTTTTACACTCGAAAATCGGCTGTGAAGCCCAAATTAGAGTGTTTTCACAGTACAAACGGCTAACTTGTTGCAACAAGGTCGCTATTTGCTGAAATATCTCCATCTCGCTACCCGTTAAGGTAGGGAGCCTACGAGAAGTAACCTGGAGACAACTCGGCTAGAGTCGTGGTTACTTCAAGTCCTTAAACAAGTAAAATCGCTTCGGAAAGCGTAAATTACCTGTCTCGAAATTCATTAGTTGCATAGGTTGAGAACCTAATTCGCTAATGCCCTACTCTTTCGCCAATGCATCGGGAGTCGCAAAGGCGGCAGTTTTAGGATAACTTTGGATGGGTGACAGTTTACCGTCACGGTCCAAGTTGTTCTATCCTATCCACTTATCACTATTCTTGCAGGTGGGGGAGGAGTTTCGAAATAGTCGAACAAACTAATCTCTTGCCCTCCTTAGTCCCCCTGCAAGAGACTAATCACTAATGTTTCACACTAGCGTTACTCAGGCCATATGCATAAATGCACGGGGACATGCTGAGCTGCATGCTCTCCCTGGCTCATATTGTAGCGCCTTTGAAGGTAGTACTACTGATACACTTACGCTACTTAACCCATTAACTGGTTCAAATAGCAGTGTTTGGACTGTACCCAATTTGGAATCGGGGTCCAAACCCCATAAGTCGACGAAGTCATCAATTCAATGATATGACCTGCCAATTCAGGGTGACCTTCTAACATTCTAAGTAGTTGGCCGTTTATTTTAGCTCTCTCTCTGTCAGAAACACGGCGTTCAAGCAATTGACTGCCGTTATATCCAACATGAGGGCCGAGTGGCTCTAAAGTCCACCTTGGTAGGTCCAGCATCATTACGCCCATCCAATGCTCATCGCATTTGAAAGGAATGGGGTTCCAGCTGGTATGCCCATGCTCATCGTCAAGCGCGGTATCAACCGCGAGCTCTCCGAGAGTTATCATGGGCTCAAAGAGGTTACCCTCCTTGTCCTTGATTTTGTACCCCGCACGAACTTCTTGAGGTTGGACCTTTTTCATAATAGAGGTCAAACACTCTTCGCAAATCGGGGTATCAATATCGTCATCTCTGCCTATTAATTCGGCAAATCTTTTGTCTTCTTCTTCATCAAAGTAATACTCTATGTACTCAGTAGTATAGAATATTTCTTCGAATGGCGTGGTACGAGTGTGCTTACAATGAGCACATGACCAGCCACATAGCCGCTGAAAGAGCAAAGTGCGCTTGTTGCGCGCAGCTTCCTTCAATTCGGCTTCCTTGTTCTTTAACTCTATATAGGGAGCTAAATCCGCTAACGGAAAAATAATTGTTGGGTTATTTTCTCCCACTTATACAATCAGAACGAAAGGTCGGAAATACGACCGTCTTCGTCACACTTTTGCTTAATAATCAAAAGTTTGTGATTGCGCTTAATCCAGTTGTAGGTCTTCTTACCTAGGGACATTACATGCGGGATTTCGAGGTCATCGAATTCCGGCCATTCCCAAGGCTCCAAACCTTCAACTTGAGGTGCAAGGAAGTCAGGCATAACTGTTCTTCCCTTTGCGATTTGTTCCTCTAACTTGTGAGCATTCATATGCTCACCTACTAGCCATCTAACAGGCGTGTGCCACCAACGCTTCATGAAAAGGGTGGCTTCATCGAGGATTTCAACGGATTTTTCAGCATGACCATAACAGGTCGTATGAGGGGTTCCGTCACCCCAGGCTTTCTTGGGGCTAGGCTTAGCTGTTGCTAATTTGCCAATATCGCTCCAAAAAATGGTTCGCTCTAGAATTTCATATTCATGAGCAGTTAGTTCATCATCAAAGAACCTGAGGCGATAAAGCATCAGGGCAATGTGATTAACAAGTGGCCCCTCCATGTGATGAGGGTTGTTTTGCATAAATTTCAGGGCTTCTATATCAAATTCTAGCCCATCAACATCCGCCAATCCAAAGTCATTCGGATAAAATGTCATAGTGACGGAGGCACTGTTCAACAGACCTAGCACTTGCTGGTCCGTAGGAGTTTCATTGACAGGGAGAATAAACTTCTCCTTGTTTTCCAAGAAATACTCCAGGGTCGTGTCTTCTGTAAATGGTTCCACGCTTATAGGAGCGAAATAGAGTGAGTAACTCACTTCTTTCGCTTGGCGTTCTTCTTCTTGAAGTCAACCTTGTGGTACAAAGCCCACTGGTAAACCTTCCTGTAAGGAACACCTAGAGCCTTTGCAGCCTTACTCACTGTGTGAGTAGGTGCCAGCTCTTTGAGTTTCATAACTTCTTCTTCCGTGAATGGGCGAGTAGGTCCTGACCTCTTTCGCGTCTTCTTCGGTTTCTGTTGGTTTCGTGCCCAGGTTTTCGGTTGCCCTACTCTCCCAAGCCTTCGGTTGTGTTTGTTGTCCTTGTAAAGAGGACCAACATCAACATCAGATGTTTCGGAGGCCACCTTAGCTTCTATAACCAAAGGGTCTCTCTTGTCAAAGTCGTTCTTAGGTTCACTTGTGGTATCACCTATCAAGTGTCCTAAACCGCTGTCTGATAGGACTTTCAACAAAGGAAGAATGTCCTTACCAGTAGCGACTACTGTTAGTGTCGGTTCTAAACTCATAGTTACCGTCTTATTGCTCATTGGGTTTCTCCCAAAATTTGGCAAGCATGTTCAGGGAGCTCATGTCGAATAAACTCCGTAGGGTTGCTAGATTCAAGAAAGCGAGAATGTAAGACTCTTGCAGTATCTAGTCTAGCGGATAAGAGAGCCTTTAGCTCTTCTTGCGAGATAGTTGGGCGTTCAGCGTCAGGCGTGAGTTTGTCGAAGCTCTTCCTAGCTGGCGCTATCACTATTCGATAAAAGTTCGCTCGTAAGTCGTCCCACCTATCACGGCAGGTAACTGAGCACATTGGACTTCCTCCGTGGAAGTCAAATGGTATTTGGCAAACTTTGCATATTCGTTGTACCATACTTATTTCGCCTCAATCAGTGTAAGCATCATAGCCTATTGAAGTCATGCCCACAAACTTCTTGGTTTCTTCAGGGTGTTGCCCTAGAACCGTAATGTGGTGCTGTCCTCCGACCATGAATAACATAGGACATCCATCCTTGTTGTAAGAAGGCTCATCATCTCTCCAAGTAACCAGTGTCAAGTCAAACTTTTGGTCGTCTTGGTACATGAGCGCCTTTCGGAGCCTGCTTATTGAAAACGGGACTCCTCGGATGTTTACATGTCCTTGATTGTAGGTGTCTTTTAGCTCAGAAGAAGCCCAGGCAAGCATTTCTGCTTCCCTACTAGAGGCTACTCTGAGTTTCTCTCGCAATTCTTTTGCGGAGATATTTTTGACTACCTGCCTGTAAGAGAATTGATTACTCTTGACAAGGTCAGGGTCGTAAAGAAAAGTGCCATGGTCAAGCTCCCACTTGAAGCATTTCGTATTGACACTGGCGATGACGATAGTAGCACAAAAGAAAGAAGCCTCGACGGCAAACTCTCCTGTGTATATTACATCATCACACTTGCAGTTTTTTTCTGGCGCTTCGTTTCGCTGCCAGCTGCGTTTTTCTTTTTGATGTGGTCTAGCAGTAGGACAATGATTGACCTTGAAGCTTCGGTTCTCCCTTAGTCTTTCAAGAATAGTGTCCGTCACCATTCCACCTCACGAATCTCTCCAGGAGCATCAATCCAGGTTAGATTATGGGTGTTTTCAGTGTGTTGCTGTAACCACATGAAACTCCTCTCAAAATGAGGAGAGTCAGTGAATTCGGTAACGATTCGGAGATGGTCTTCCTTGTCTAGGAAGAACACAAACCCTTCGCTACCAATTTTTTCTTCAACCGTTGAGAAGAAAGCACGATACAGCAAAGTCATAGCCCCTAATTCGAGGGCCTCCAATGCGTCTTCTTGATATTCTTCCCAGGTAGGGTTGTAACCCAAGCTCACGCCAGGGTATGTGGCTGTATAATCCAGCCTAACCAAGATATTTCCTCCTATCTGTTTTAATGGCTTCACCAAGAGCAAGCTGACTCACTGGTTTGTGGTCAAAAGTTGCCTTAATGTAGTCAAACCACTGTTGATTCTTGTCGTAGTATTGTTCAATATGTGGTGGGTAAGGGTTATCTGAGTTTCGTAGCATCATTTCCACTTTATCGTCAGGAACGCCATGTATGTTACCGTAGTTATGAGCCTTACGAAGGTCCCAAACAAAAACGGTAAAATTCTCATACATAGCTTCACGGAGAGGATGAAGGAATTCCCATCGTTGAAGATGGGTGTTGTCTACAATATACACATCGTATTCTCTTGCGCGCATCGAAATAATTAGCTCGTGCGCTTCAAAAGCGTGTGCTGCGCCGATAGCATAAGGTACAAACTCGTACTTGCCATCAGCATTCATGAAGATTTTGTCAGTTGAAAAAATTCCAACTCGAAGGCCGTGGCCTTCTAACATTTTCTTCAATTCTTCGGCCTTGGTAGTCTTACCGACTCCCGGTGCCCCCTGCATAAAAACCACAGTGGCTTCAGCAGGTAAATCCGTAAACTGTAAATCAGTCATGGTTTCCTAATCACTTATCTTCCTATTCAACATCAATCAAGTCACAAGATTCGATGACCTTGTTCTTTGGTAGTGTATTCTCTAGGTAGTCCTGAAATTTCTCAGGCGTTGATACATCGACTCCGTGAGGAGAGTAAGGGCAGATAGCTAGTCGCCCAAAAGCATCAATAGACAACTGACCGTAGCCAGCGTCACAGCTTATTTCTCTTCGTCCGAAAGACATGCAGTAGTCTTCTAGAAAACCATCGGTAATACCGACAATGTCATTGTAAGCGGAGCTGTTTCTTTCGCCCTTTTGAATTAGGCGAGCAGCTCCAACCTCTAGAATACCTGCGTCTTTGAGTGGCTTAGGCCACACAGGAGTAATGTAGTCGAAAATCTTCATCAACTCCTTCTTTCGTTCGGAGTTGAACAAGTACTGGATTTGAGTCCCAGCGTCGAAGCTTAGGTTGCAATTGAATTCAATGCCAAAGCCACGAAGCCGTTTAGAAATACGCTTCAACTTTTGAGCGTACTTCTTCCAGTCTTTCCCTGTACGAAAGTCGTCAAGGGAAACTGCGACAATATCGACCTTGTCCGTAGCTTTGATTTTCGCGGCTACATCTAAGGTCATTGTCGAGTTGATTACCATTTTGTACTCCTTAGCAACAGGAGCCAATAGTCGTAACCAGTGTAAGGGGTCTTTCACGCCAGTGACGCCCCTAAGAGGATTGATAGGCAAAGATAACTCTTTGAATTTCGCTTCGCCTGCTAGCTTGGCTATCTTAAGCCAATATTCATCAGGTAGGCGGAATTTTTTCTCTTCCTTTGTTTTACCCTTCAACAAGTAGCAGTCGTCCCTGCAAACCTTGTCAAAAGAGCAATCAAAAGTAGGGTGAAGAAAGAGTCTCTTTCTCACCATAGGAATCCTCCAAGTTGTGATTTCGTTTTACCGTTCACTTATTCATCACACCTCAAGACCTTTCAGTACATATTGGGTATGATTCAATTTCTAGCTCTTCCTCGTACTTCTTTGTAACAGCATTCCATTTCATGGGAATAATCTCCCATAGGATAGGCGTTTTGAAGTAGGGTAAGCCTTTTCGAGGAAATGCATCAGTAAATGCCTTCCTCAAGGCCTCATTTGGCCCACTCGCACCGGAAAGGTACAAGCGTATATCGACACGCAGCTCTCTTCCGTCGCTGAATGTGTCGAGCTTCGCTTTAAGTGTCTTCCAAAATCTAACTGCATGAGCAAAGTTTGGCGCCCACTTTTGCGGGGTTATGCACATCTTCGGAAAGGCAGCCAGTTCGACTGTTCCCGCATAATCGTCAACATACTTGTGGCGATTCCAACAAAGAGCAACAGCAAGATGATAATGGTCATCAGGCCCTTTCTCAATATTGTTGATGTGTGGTACGACATGGCGTTCAAACCATTCGTCATTTGATAAGGGAGGTAGTCTTTCATTTCTATTGTCAGACATTGTATCTCCCCCCATGCTGTTCAACAACAGCATCTATGTCAGGGTCAAAATTCTTTTTCATTCCTTTAACCTCTAACCGCTTTTGCATAGCATCCACGATTTGTTGCGGGTCGATATGCGAAAGCTCAGCCATAGACTCAATTAGGTCAACTAGCTTCTCGACTTTGTCGATTTGCTTTGGCTTTGGTGTTGGTTGCATAACCTTGAACCAGGCTCTTACCTTGTCAAGCAAGGACATCACCTGGTATGTCAAAGTTAAGCAAATAAGATGTCGGAGTTTTAACAGGCCCAGTTGATACTAGGACTAGCAACCCTTTGGCCTCCATAGTCTTCAGTAGTGTTCTTACTGCAAATTTAGACTGAAGAGAGCCTTCAACATCTCTTATCCCTTGACAAACAGCGTCAGGGCTTATTTCATGTTCCAGTGGTTGAAACTTAATCACCACTGCAAGTCCTGTTAGAGTCTCATTCCACCTTTGCCTCTTCTTATTGAAGCTAGATGGAGCTTGTTTCTCTATCACATCTTGTAGGTATTTCTTCAGAGGAGTAATCTTCCTCTTGAGTACTTTATCCTTCACTTATATGCACCATCGCCCCTAGGGTAAATAGGGAGGTGCTCCTGAAATAGGAATGAACCTCAAAAGTTGAATTGGTTCATCATATCCTTCATTGATTGCGTAACGCTATGCGCCTTAGCCTCATTTGGAGTAGGAGAGGTGAAGTCGTAAACATCACCAGTCCATTTCTTCCTGAATTCTTTGCCTTCCATTCCGATTTCGTTGAAGTAAAGACCCAGCTCTTTGAGGACACCATTTGGTAGTCCAAGTTGAATCGAGCTTGCGAGGCATTGTTCCTCTAGCTCTTGAAGGGTCATATCTCGATAATTTTTCTTGGTCGGCAATCCATGTGCCTTTGACCAAGCCGTCATCTCAGCGAGGGCGTATTCAGGGTCGTGAACGCCTACAAGGCGGTCAACAGCAAAAGGAGTAATCATAACCCCTTCAGCAAAGTTGAAATTTTCAGACCGTGCAATTGTAATGAATTTATCGTCATCTTCCCTTACTTCGCAAACCATAGCATCGGCTAGCGCAGCAGCGGTAATACCATCCCCATACATCATGATAGGGTGGTGTAAGATTGACAACTTTTCAGGTGAGAAGGTCAAATGGGTGTCGATAAACTGGTCTTTCAATAAAGAAAGACTTAGTTCACTTGACTCCCATGGCCTTGTCTCTTCAAACCAGCCAATATCAAAGTTAGGAGAAATCTCTCTTCTTTGCGCGCGCAGGTCTCTAAGCTGCGCTTCAGCTGATGTAAGTCGTAAGTAACATAGATAGGCAGACGATTTGTCGTGTGCAGCTTTTATTTTGCACCATTCGTTTGTCATCTTTTGTCGTTCCTTTTCTAGAGTTGGTAAGAAGTCGGACTTCCAGCGAACTTGTTGGTCAAGCTCCTTTAGTGTCTCATCCTTACCTTCAGCACCTTTCATTACTGTCTTAAGCAAATCTAGTGCCGGGGTCCCCTCCCAAGACTTGACATTGTCTGCCTTGAGTGTAGGGATGTTGGAGAGGAGAGCAGAAACATGTTTGCCATTAATCGTGACTTCTTTTTCAGCTCCTCTCAGTTCAGAGATGATACAGTGCATCATGGTGTAAAAACCACCTAGCATAGCTTTCTCTTCATCTAGCAACTTCACAACTTCTATGTTGAAGGACTTAATCGCCTTTAGCTCCTTTTCGGAGTAAATAGAGGTGGTAAACTTCCACACTCTATTTGCTAGTCTGTTGTGTTCAGCAAAGTCAAGGGAGTTAATCCACTCTTCCTTTGCGTTGATTTCTAGTTGCTTAATTTCGGCCTCAACCTCGGCCTCGGCCCTCAAAATGTCCTCAGGGATGTAACCCCCTGCACCAGCAAGTAACCTTTCGGTATTGGAAATGCTACTTTCAAGTTTAGCGATATGAGCATCGAAACCCTTGATAGCATGCCTTCCATAAACAAGCTTGGTAAGGTACAAATGAAGTGCCTTCTGACGGACTAGTAAGTTGTAACTAAACTGTCCGCGCGTAATTCCCTGCCTCTTAGCTTCCCGCTTGATACGGGAATTGCTTGGGAAGAAGTGATTTACGATTTTCCTGGTGGCTGTCTTAGAAAATCCAGCCTTCCAAAAGATTCTTCTCACAAAACATGCAAGGGGACTGTTGGCTTGAGCCAGCGAGTCAATCGAGGTCGGGAGACCCGTCAAAACTTTATTCTGACCCTTTTTCCATAGCCCCTTAGGCACATGAGAAGTAAGTCGCTCGATTCCGAGTGACTGGTGTTCGCGAATGATTCTTGCCCTTTGTGCTGCAGTCACTGACTTTCGCACAGCGTCATGTGACGCAGGCAGAATCGCTTCTCGCACTGTTTCTTCCTGTTGAGCCTCACCTCCAATATAGGGGGTAGTCATCATCAGGCACAGTAGCATAAAAACGGTTATTTTTCGCATGGTTGTTCACCTTATCTTGATTAAATCCATTCTAGGACTTCATCAATAATCTGAGTCCATGGGAGAAGCTTGTTGTTCTCTATGAGCTCTTCAATTGTGGAGTCTTCAGCTGCTAGGTCTGTAATCCATTTGTAGCAAGTGAATTTCACTCTATAATGGGCACAAACATGTGCAATAGCATAAGCCTCCATGTCCACAGCGTCAAAGGCTGGGACTTCGTCTGATGTTTCGGAGTAGCCGTTGGCATTATCTCCGGTAGCACAGACAACTGTAAGGTCATGGCCGAGGACATCTCCCCCGATAACCCAATACTTACTTTCTTCAGGAGTACGGTATTGCTTGTAGTTAAATTGGCGAGCATCCATGTCTCTCTGAATAAATGCGTTAGGCTTGATTAGGGTTCTTACACCAGTGGTGTGTGAACCTGCACATCCTACATTTACAATATGCAAGTCCCGCGAGGCTGCAGGCGCATATCGCAGACATATTTCAGTCGCTCTCCTAGTCGCATTAATTTTCCCGATTCCAGTATAGACGATTTCAATATTGTTATCGGCTAATCGCTGTTTATCGGCATCGCTTAGGGAATTTTCAGTTTCGTTTTCCCAAGCAACGAGTATGACGATTTTCTTTTTTGTCATGTTCTCTAATACACTTTCACTTATTGGGTGTGGGCAACCTGGCTGTGGGGTAATCACAGCCAGGCGGCCTCACGAAAAGGCTCCGCCCCAGGCGTTAAAACTTCACATGCTTCTAGGGCATGGTAGCCTCCTGGGGGGAGCGGCTGCATGTACATCAAGTACATGTTAGGTGTCAATACGGTCGATTCTGAGTGTTTACTCAAACATCGGGTTTCTTGTCACGACCACGGCGAGAAGCATCAGGTAGCTTGCGAGCTTTCTTCTTCTTCTGCGTTCGTGGTTTCTTAGCCGTTGTGCGCTTGTTAGGGTTGTTAGCCTGCTCAAGCTCATTTAGGGCTTCTAGAGTTTCCTCTTCTAGTTTGACATGACCCAAGCCTCTGAGTTGGATTACTCGGTCAACGAGCTGTTCCTTGTTCAGTCGGCTGTAACCTTTCTGTCCATTCTTCTTCAACTCAAGTCTGAGCTGGTCGTTGGACCAAGTTAACAGGGTGTCTTTGAGACTGTGTAGCTCTTGCCCGGAGGCGTGAGCTTTATCCCAAGAGTTTTGGAAATTGCTGTCTTCTTTGACTTCTTTTGGTTGCTTTCGCATTTCCTCAAGAGTCTTCTGAGTGTCAGGGTCTTCCATAACCTCTTCAAGAGTAGGAATGTCTTCCGCATTCTTTTGAGCCAGTGCCTTTGCCGCTCGACGGTTCTTGCGCTGGTTCTTGTTGCGTTGCTTTCCAGTGTTGGATTGACGACGGGTCTTCTTCGTAAAAGAAGAGATAACCTTAGCTGTCATCTGACCATTGCTCTCAACGAGCTCCGGGTCAGAGTATAAGCCAGCAAGGCGCCAACCATCGTTATATGGGCAGTTACCCAATACAACATTGATTAGCGTAAGCATCGACTTGCGGTCGTTTCTTCGCCTTGTTATCTTCATTCCTTGTTCGTAATTAAGCCCATTAGCAATATCGAATTGATTTGGACTGTTATTTCCGAACTTGATAAACTGCAAGGATGCAGCATCACCGGTATAGCGTTGGAACCCGTCCTTGAAATTCTTGGCTCCGTTGACATAGTGTCGAGAAACATCGTTAGGCATGCGAACCCCGTTGGATGGACCCATTAGGAATCGCGCACCTGTGTGCGTGTTTTTCTCGACCTTCTTGTTGCGCTCTCGATACTCAGACATGTGCGATAAGTGCCACTGAAGGGTAACTTCCGTGACATCGCCTTTCTTTCGTAGCATACGAATTTCCCAAGAATGTCGGGATTCGTGTACTTCTGAGAGTGCTTCGGTTTCTTTGGCACTGAGCAGTATGTTACGATGCTCAGAGCGAGATTTCTCTTTGGATTGTAGTAGTGCTGTGTACTTAGAAACGAACTCATTCTGAAGTTTGGTAACTTGCTCGAATTCTTCCATAGCAGCTTCTTCAGCTCCACTAGCTTGTAGTCTCTTCATCAGGTTCCCGCTTGTGCGGTACTGTGATACGAGGGGAGCAAACTCATCAGGGATTTGTTGGAGGTCTTGGACCTGCCTTTCGCCTGTTTCAATTTGCGTGTACAAGTTTGTCCACTCTTGCAACCTTAGGGTAGCAGTGAGCTGAATTTGTTCAGCATCACTTGAGTGTTCCTTGATGTAGTCATCTAGTTCAGCGTCCACTTGCTTCTTGAGCACCTTGTAAAAAGGACTGCTCTTTTGCTTGTAGTGTAAGCTGTAAACGACTGGTGTAATTCCAGGTGTGTTCTTCGCGATGGTGTAAGGGCGGACTTCCAATGTTAGGTTAGGGAATCCGTTATACAAGGTTCCATCGTTGTGTATGAAGGCTAGCATATTGGTAATATGCGATACCCGGAGTGTTAGCTTTTGGCGGTCTTTCTCTTCAGTAATGACCTGCCCGTAAGCATGACCGTAATTGTTCACCACATGCAGAAGGTAGTCCAACCTAACAGCTGGGTCCTTAATTCTGCGTGTTTCGCTTTGCAGTATGTGAAGTGCCTCACGGTTGAGTACATCTTGCACAGTCGCATGTCCGTTCAGGACATCGGCCTTGAGGTCCTCAGCGAGGTTCTTGGCCAAAGCAAATGGTGTTTGGAGACGAAGCCGCTTGTGCGCTTCTTTCTGGTGCTTAGTACCAGGGTTACGATTGTGTTTAGGATGAAATTTCATGGTCTTCTGCCATTCTTTCAAGCCTTTGGAACGCTGGCATTGGTACCAGCGACGGCTTCCCCTTACGGGTTTGCCTTTGGCGTCATCATCCCAAGAAGAAGAGTTAGGAGACCTAGAGTCATCCTGTTTTTGCCTCTTTCTTTTCTTGTTCTTATCGTTCTTGCGCGGACTCTCAACAACAACACTGCGCATTGCATCATGGTAGCTACCAAATGCGTTCGCAGCCTGCTTTGAGTTATCGGCTGTTCTGTCTTCCATGCTTGTGGTTCCTATTGCGCCCACGGCTACAAAGCCAGCGGACAACAAAAGGGTAACCAGTAACATTATTGTTTTTCGGTTTTTGTACATTTTTGTTTACCTCCTACCGAAGTAGGTCTTATATCGCATCTAAGTGCGTAATTGAATCCTTCAAGCGTCGAAGGTTAAGGCGTAGTCGCCTTTTTCGTCCATATGTAAAAGAATGGACTCAAGAGCATGTTCAGTGCTCACTGCGCCTCTCTGACCAGTACCGTTACCAGTAATGCCGAGAACCTTTCTAAGGTTGAGGAGCGTTTTCCTCGGTAGTTGTTTAAGTTGAAAGCTAGCGAATTCACGCGCTTCCTGATTAGGAGAAGTAGTATCTTCTCCTTCCTCTATGTCCTGAAGTTCCCAACCAAGGGGGAACTGGACTTCCTTAATCTCCCACTCAGGAGAGAGGAGAGCCTCTTCAGACTCTGAGGTTTGTTCAACTTGTGCATCTAGTTGCACGAAGTTAATAGAAACTGCTTCAATTAAACGCGAAGTTACAGAAGCCAAGTCAGACTTTCCGTAATGACGGTTGAAGGCACCTTCATGCATACAGGTCTTAATGACCCATCTGCTGTTTCTAGCTGCGCCCCAACCGAAGTTGTAGCACAGGTAAAACGCTCCATATAGCTCGTCTTTCACCGCAATAGATGGGTTACCATCCTTATCGGCTGAGAAGAACCATTGGAAGTTGCCCCTAGTGTCTATGACAATAGGGCGGCGATGATTCGCCGCTTCGATAGTACCTTCCGGTACTTCGCGCTCTTCTAGGTTCGCCCGTTCTATACCATGATTGGTCCAGTGGGCAACTAGGCTTCCTGAGCTTAATGTCTCCATAAACTTCAGTAGCAGCTTCGTTACTTTTAGTGGTTGTTCAATTAATGACATCCTAATGACACAAAAAAAACCAGGGTAGTGTTTAACGCTACCCTGGTATTTTGGACTGATACGAAATCCCGCCAACTTCCGCGCACCACAGGACCCTCGGCTCTATCCGGTAGGGTCCACTAATGTGGGCGTATAACATTCCAGGCCCGAAGGCCCTCATAGCTGGAGTTCTGTTAACCTCCGAAGAGGCATGTTAAATTACTGTGCGACCTTACCCACCATCCTTACAGTGATAGGTTCGCCGGGCTTAAGCCCTATTTTGGTCTCATGATTTCGTGTCGGAGCTTGATAAATCAAGCTCCCGGCGAGTGTGGTAAATTGTGTGTGTGCGTAATGCACTTAATCTTCTAGTTGGAGGCACTTCTAGTCAAAACTAGCATACCTTACAGGTTGTCCAACAACCTTCCAATCAGTTACATCACTCACTGATTGGGAAGAGGTGTGTGAGCCTCTTCCCAAGTTACCCGCCTCCAGTTTTACTTGGAGGACCATGGTAAAGTCATTCATTTTATCCCCATGCTTATCCTGACTAGTGTCAAGAATTTCCCTACTGGGCGCAATCCACATGGTATTCAAACTAGCGAGAAATCAGGCTTCGGTGCCTAAAGTCTCGTTCTGATGCAGCATTCAAGATGCTACCCACACTTGTGCCTGCCCATGATACGAATATCATAGGAACGAGGCAATAAGTAGGCCGTAAATGATGGCCATAACATAGTCGCCAATAGGGCGTAGTTTTTTTGCTTCTTCATATGTAATATGTTTCACCTGTGCTTACCGCACTGCGTGGCTACTCGTTCGCATCTCTTTTTCCCTCCGTATGTCAAGTTTTTCGGCCAGCCTGACTGAATACTTACTTCACCTGTGGAGTTCGTTTTTCACCTTCTCAAGTCCCTACTAAGACTTCCGTACTTTCGAACCATGCCAGCGTACCTTATTCCCACACATGAGGTGGGCGTCAGGAGCATAACCATGGAACACTTTTTCCTTCGGTCTGTTCGACAGTAAACAGGGGTATCATCGGCTATGCCTACTCCTCCTGAGTCTGTTGACTACTGTTGTCGGGTACTCTTTGTTCGTCCGTGCGGGTACTTCACGGGGCTACTAACCCCAAGGTCGTGATACGGCTTATTTCAGCCAATGGGACCTGGTACCTTAATGACCTGGCTCAAGGTTATATGTTGCCAGGCTTCTTCTGTGGACTATACGAATTTTTCACCTAATCGGTTGGGGGTGATACAGCTATGCTGCTACCCTCGGCTTTTGAAAGCTGAGACCCCCTACCGAGGGCGTACCTCGGCAGCATATTTCTGTGCTGTCGAAGTACAGTGGAAGGGGAGTCAAAGTGTGAGCCAAGCCCCCTCCTTCCATATTGTAGCGCTCGCCAAGGTAGTACTACCTTAGCATTCGCCTGTGCTTACCGCACTTTGCTAGCCTTCTTCTCCCTCCTTGGTGGCTAGACTGGTATTCAGATGTTTTCTTGATTAATTTCAAGCTACAAGGGTGACGCTGTAATGCCGTTGGCCACAAGTACAACCGCTGAAAATGCGGATGTCCGCATGAGCCACCAATTCCCCGTTAGAAAAAACAGGGTGGTGAGCTTCAGCATCTTTTGTGGTGTGGCTGTATCGCATTCCCATGTAGTCAAGCCACTGTGGGCATGACAACTCATGGGTAACGATTTCAGGCATTTCGCCCCATTGTAGTGGCTTATCGCTCCATTCAATTGGGTCAAAAGACATAATCTTACCTCCTAATGCCTAGCCTGTTTTTCTCCCTCCTGGCGGCTAGGTCTTGCGGTTAAACTGTAAGCGTAATGCTCAAGCGCGTTTGTAGTTGAGGAGGACGAACCATTCGACGAATCGACAATTTGGTTCTTTGCCATTTACCCTTTCTAGGGTGTACATGACATGATTTCCTTCCTTTTCTTTGTTGACTACTTTGAAAGTATTCTGACTAAAACGGCTTTTGAGTATTGTTCCTTTTCTAGGCTTGCTCATTGGTTTCCACCTAATGTAAACGGGGGGCTCACCTGGAGGCCGGAACCTCCAGGTGAGCGGCTAGCGACTTTTGTCGCAACACGCGTCGAACGACGCGTCATAAAAAGCAAGAACACCAGTATTACTTGATTTTCTTTAGCTTTCCGAACTTCGGCTGAGGAGGCGTTGGTAGCTTCTTCAACTTCTTCTTCGGTTGTCGCTTCAAGCTAATTCTTTCAGCTGGCTCAGGCGCGGGTGGTAACCCGAATCCTGGCTTTTTCATCGCTGGGTGCTTTGTAACGAGTTCGTATATTTCGACGGCCTCGTCAACTGCGTGTTCTATGTCAACCATTCGTCCTAGACCAATGTTGCCTTGCTTGTTTCTTTTCTGTATCAAGAGCTCTATCGCTGCTTGATAAATCATTTGTTCTCTGTTTATGTTTACACAACCTGGGGCGGATATTACTCCTTTCCCCGTATTTTGTAGCGCCCGTAAAGGTAGTACTACTAAGCAGTTAGTGGTGCAGCTTGGTCTATGACTACCCATCCTTCTGCTGGGTTAGGTAAATGAGGTGTAACCGGAGAATCTCCTTCCACCCAGCCATATGCAGGGTTAGGCAATGGAAGTAACTTGTGCATATCCAAGGACCAATAAGTGAGTGTTTCATTTGAGCCGATTTTACGCTCGGTGTGTTGCCAAACGAATTGAGGACGCTTACGAAGCAAGTTGATTAAGCGAGCAGATGTAATGCCGTCTTTAGTACGCTCATTGTACCAATCACGGATTTGATGGAAAGACAATACATCCATCTTCATGTCATCTTCGTACACCTTGAAACATTGTTCAAGCTTCATTACTGTCCTCTTGAATTTAGCTATGCTTATTCCTCCTTACTCAATAGGCTGTGCTGATACTCATTCAAAATACGAGCAAGTGTTTCCCAAGCTGACTCATTGTTCACTTTGAATTTCTTAAGACGCTCAATATCGTACTTACGAACGCGAATAGCGCTCATAGCGTCGGCAGTGCCCATTGTTATGTGCATCTTCACGGTGCATATAAGCGTTATGAAGCAATACATAGTCACTAAAGCGACACTCATGTTTAAGTTCAGACTGAAACTCATTAGGTAACATGGCAGAAAAGCAGACTTTCACCTATTACCTGACCATTGAAATTGATGCTATGAATGACGAATCAGCTATGAAGAAGCTAGAAGGGTGGGTTGAGCCTACTCTTGCGTTGAAAAAGAACGCAGACCTCAACCTGACAGCTATCGAGTTTGATGAACCTGAAGAAGAGGAAGGAGAAACACCTACTGAAGAGGCAAAGCCCTCTATCGTACAGGCAGCTATGAAGAAGAAGGCCCGCCCTGAGATTAAGATTCCTGAAAAGGACGACTTTGACTATGACAACATCCCTGATTGGGACGACTTAGGCGAAGATAAGCCAAAGAAGGCAAAGGCAATTATTCTTGGCGAAGAAGAGGATGATGACTTGACGGGTCTTCTTGCTGGTCTAGATGATGACGAAGAAGAACCAACTGACGAGGACGAAGACGACGATTGGGATTGGGACGACGATGAGGAATGGTGAGCCATTTAACTTTGCTCAACAAGAGCTAGACGACCTAAATGCCCGACTGCGTTTACTGTGCGTTGTTTCTATTATCGGGTTTCTTTACCTATGCCTATCTATCCTAGTGGGTCCATCTCTTCCAGGTGACTTGCTTATCCTTGCTGGCACAGTTTTTCTGATATTCAGGGCTTACAAGGTAAGTGAGGAAAGAGACCAAATTAAGCAGTACCTTCATGGTGAGGGAGTACTTCCCCTTACTTGATGCACTACCTGATGCCCGAACACAAAGTCTTGTCTCCGCTGGAGGCTGAGGCCGTTTTGAAGGCACATTCCATAACTTTAGAGGAGCTACCAGCACTTGTTTACCAAGATGCGGCGCTAAAGCACCTAAGAATGAAAGGAGAGGAGACTCCTATCAATTCCGTAGTCAAAATTACCGTTGTAAGGAGTCTTTACAGCGACAAGGATAGCGAGAACGCAATTGACAGGACCAAAGTCAAGTATCGAATCATCAAGGGTGTCTGAAATGGAATACGAGGTTTGGACTGACGGCAGTTGCATTAAGGAAGATGACCGCGATAGCAAGGGCGAATGCGGAGCTGGGTATGTTATTGTTGAAAAGGAGACAGGTAACATATTACACCTTCATGGGGAATACATAGGAGTCACTACTAACAACATGGCAGAATTCGTTGCTGTCGAGCTAGCCCTCGAAGACTTGGTTTCTAGGAATCTAGGGCCAAGCGTTCATATTTTGATTGTTAGCGATTCAAAGATGGTAGTCGAAGGTTTGTCTGATAACTACAACATTCGCGAACCCAATCTAGTCAAGATGATTAAGAAAATAAGGAAGCTAGAAGAGAAGTTAAATGGGGTGCCACAGTACCAATGGGTAAAGGCGCATGTTGGCACCGAGCTGAACGAATACGCAGACTGGCTAGCATACACCGCAGCGAGGGGTTGACTTGGTAATTCAAGATACTACCACCGACTCTTCTCTCATCGAGTACTTCTATTGGTTCTTTACCGAGGAAGAAATAGAGGAAATAGATGGTAGGCGAAAAGTCAAGTTTGAGGTTGACACAGTAAAGTGGGTAGCAGCCACCAAGTCCGAAGCTTACCGCTGGTACCGCCTTTCACCCAATGCAGCTCCATTACGAAACAAAGTAGGAGAGGTATTCATTTGTAAGGTGAATAACAAGCCATATGAAAGCACAGCAAAGTACGAAAACGGAGAGCCCGAACCCGAAGATTGGCTTTACACCGAGCTAATAGATGTGTCAGACCGAGTCGACTTAGAACCTGACTTTGAGGGGCCTGTAATAGAAGGCCCACTTTCTGCGGAGTTTTACATTTCTATCTCTAAAACTATTCACGAGTTTACAAAGGAAATTGGAGCCATCTATCACGGGATGATGAGTCCTGAAGAAATCAAACTCCTAAGTGGTGACAGAGTTATCCGACACTCAGAAGTTTACGAAACAGCTCGTCAGAGTAAAGACGCCCTTCCTGAAATACCAGCCCCAATCCACGGGGGTGTGTCTGACCTTCGACTCGGAAGTCATGGCAGAAATGCTTGTTACACCTGTGGGCATACAGCGAATATTGAAAGGAATAAGGAATACAGCTGTCCTGGTCACTTCGGCAGAATACAATTAGCGGTCCCCGTTCCCAACTATCTCTATATTACGGGTAACATAGACAGCTCTCCTCTTGTAAAGACTCTCAAATACACTTGCCGAGGTTGTCACAAGGTCGTCCTACCCGACGAATACCTGCAACCTTTGATAGAGAACGCAAAGAAGATAATGTACGAAAACAAAATGACTAGTCCTGAAGGCTCAGCTATTATTTGGAAGGCTTTGTCGGATGCTTACGAGAATTACTACAAAGAAGCGAAGAACCCTGACAAATGGGGGCCCTATCAAAAGAAAGTAGGAGGCGGCCCTACTCCGCTAAGCACTAAAGTCAACCACTGTCCGCATTGTAATGAAAAGTCTCCTATCCTCATGTTCAAGATGAAGTTTGGCTGGGGCAAACCTGCTCAGTTTTTCCCTAAACCAGGAAAGCGACCCAAAGACGAGTTTCCGAGAAAGGATATTGTCCGCTACGGAGTTGTCTATGACTCCCTCTCACAAGTTCCAAATGACCATGCGCTAGCAATGAGCTTCAATACTGAAATAGACCCATTAACAGACCAGCCCCGTGCTCACCCACGATACCTGTTTTGGGAGGTATTACCAGTTGCGCCCAATACAATACGACCTCCCCAAGAAACACCAGGAGGAGGAGTCGAGCCAAATGACCTTGACAAACTGTACATCAATGTGGTTAAGGCCAATCAAACGCTTCTAGACATGATGGACGATATTAACAAGTTTTCACGAAGCGAATCGGTCTTGTTCAAAGCCTGTACTCAAGCTATGACCGCTCAAAGCCCGTTTGGAACCCCCGCACTTTCGAGAAAGTTTGGAGGAGACTCCGCAGTAAACAAGGCACTCGAAGGGGTTTATGACAGAATTAAACCAGCAGGTGACAAAAAGAATCACATTAGGAGAATCAACCAATCTAAAGTAACTGAGCACACTATGTACTCGGTCATCACCCCCAACCCTGACCTTCGCATTGACGAAGTAGGAGTGCCAAGAGGAGCATGCATTCGCATGACAGTTGCTGAGCGTGTAACAAAGGAGAACATAGAAGACTTGCGTGAGGCGGTCATAAAGGGACACCCACCAAACAAAAAGGGAATAGTACCACTAGATGAATGGGATTTTGAGCAATACGCGGGAGGAGCCAAGTTTGTCGAAAAGCTAGGCAGAAAGGGAATGATAGACCTAGTACAAGACCCCAACAGCCGTTACGACCCCTTTGCCCTGGAATTTGAAACTGGCAGGCAGATGTACCCCGACGCACAGTCTATTTGGTATCAAGAGATATTACCCCCAATAAGAGCGAAGTACCGTAATAGAGAAGACAAGACAGGTATGAGAGAAGCAATTAAACGAGCTAGGAAGGAATATTCACAGGAGTACGGGCGTAGCCGTAGGCTGATACTTGCTGACACACTCAAAGAAGGAGATGTCGTACACCGAGCCTTGCGCAAGCATGACACTATCCTCTTTACTCGTGCCCCTGCGCTTCATCGTCAAAATGTAATGGCAGGCAAGGTTGTACCGCTAAAGCAACACGCCTTTAGCTTCAACCCTACTATCTGTGTTCCATTTAACGCCGACTATGACGGAGACACTATGCGCTGTTTCGTCCCTCAGTCAGAAGAAGCTATTCAAGAAGCTAAAGACATTCTAGATGTAAACAAGCAAATCATTCACTCGCGCTACGGAAGGCCTACTATTGCGTCTGACCAAGACGAAACATCAGGTGCTTACTTGCTTACCTTCCCTAACAAGAACCTAGCCAACACTTACAACAAAGACGGAGGAATCGGCTATGACAAAGACGGTTATGTGTACTTCTCTAAGAAGGCACTAACAGAAATGCTGAGCTTGGTTTACACTAGAGATGATGCTGGTAACCTAACCTATGCCAAGAACATACCTGAGCCTGACTACAAAAGTAAGTACTACACTGGGAAGTCAATAGTTTCAATGTTCATTCCTGAAGGAATTAATTGTGACTGGAAAGACTCAACAGGCGCACCCGTTTCTATTCGTAACGGACAATTGCTACATGGAACCCTAGACGCAAAGGGAGTGAAGAATGGTTCAATGGTACTAGGTGCTGCCTTTGTTTATCACTTCAACTATGAGCTAGGAATAAGAATGCTAGCAGACTTCATAGACCACATTAACCGACTATTCTTTGCTGCACACCTGTATGTAGGCTACACTATTGGTATTGAAGATGTTTCACTAAGAGACCCTGAGTTTATCTCAAAGAAAAAGGCGCTGTATGCTGAAGCGAATGAAAAGATACGCGTCATTACGGAGGCCTTCTTCACAAAGACCATCGAAGACCTTCCCGATGAATACTTTGAAGACTTATCTCGCCACTGGGTTACTTATGACCCTCAAGGGTGGATGGAGCTAGCAGTTGCAAAGATTACTAAAGAGTTTGATGATAAAATCATCGAGCTCGCTAAAGAGTTACAGGGCACAGCAAACCAAATGGCGATTGCTGTTGTTTCGGGAGCTCGTGCAAAGAATCTGAACATTCAGCAAATGTCAGGCGCATATGGGCAAGTGACAGTGGGTGGAAACCGATTGATGAGCGGTGGTAAGATAGGGAGACTGCTGCCACACTTCTCAGGGGGTTATTCGACAAGCGGCTCTTACGAAGAACAAGCTGACCCTGAATTTGAACCAGTTGTTACCATGAATGCACCCGACTACTCCGGTACTGCGTTTGGTTTTACATCAGATTCTTACTCCACCGGATTTAGTCCTGAGCAATACTTCCTCGGCTCAGCCGCGGGTCGTCGCGTAATGATGGAGTCATCAATGGGCGCGATTCAAAAGTCGGGTTATCTTGAGCATCGACTTAAGCGCGCATCTGAAAACTTGATGATTGACGATAGAGGCTACTTGATGAACACGCGATTAGGCAAGGTTTTGTCACTACAAGTCGGTGAAGATGGGCTTCAACCATTCCACGCGCGAGGTCCTGACAACCCTGACGGGTTTTCACTTTCACTTCAGCCTCACTTCATTTCACAGCTGTGTAAGCACGGTATTTCGCTACATGACCATTGTGACACATGTCAAAACGGTACAACCTTCAAAAAAACACCCAAGCTCGGTCGTCTGCCGCAAAATATCGCGTCAAAATTGACAGAAAAAATTCTCCCTGAAAAAGAAGCAAGAGAAATCGACGACCCCGCGAATTACTTTGCTCGCGCTTACGAGTACTACATTGAGAGCAAAGCGCGACCTGGAGAAATGATTGGCGCGACAGGAGCTGCGAATGTTGGAGAGCCTGTTACTCAAGCTGGATTGCGCGCGTTCCACGGAGGAGGTAAAGGAACAGTACCAACTACTGACCGTATTATTCAGATTCTTGACTTGTCGCGCTCCCCTATTCAACAGCCTGTCACTCAATTTTACTTGAAAGAGGAATACAATGACGAAGAGACCGCTCGCTCACTTGCCAACTTCTGTTCCACTCTCAACTTAGATGACATAGTGGACTTGTACAAGTACCTGCCTGAAGAAAGGGGAATTGACATCATGTTCGACCTAGAAGTAGTCGAGACCTTCGAGATTGATGTTGATTTCGTAAAGAGGTATCTAGCATATAGGGGAGAAACACACAATCCGAAGTTTATCGTTAACGAGATTACAGGCGGCCTGCGTGTAAGAAGCCTAGGAGCTCCAACATACCTAGACATAGACTCATACCTACTAGTCCTAAGAGAATCCCTTGGTAAGTACCAAATCAATGGGCTCATCAACGGCGGAAGAGCGTTTGCTGAATTTTCTCAGCACCCAACGGGTGGCCCTGAGCGATGGTCTGTACTGGTTAAGGGGCCAGCTGAACCGAAGCCAGGGAAGAAGAATCCAATGATGGAGAACGCATATGAATTAATTGGCGAGTATTATGATGAGTACCTTACCACCTGTAACGACCCATTTTGGGTTGCACATGAATATGGTCTAGAAGCAGCTCTAAGCTCTATCAAGGAGATATTCAACAATCAGATGAACAGCGATAACGGCTTAGGAGACCTAGACATTCGCTACATTGACGCACTTATTGACAACATGGGAAGTACAGGGTATTTGTCAGGTCTAGGTAAGAGCGGACACATGGTCGCTAACTCGACTTCACTAATCGGTGGCATCGGTGGAGAAGACCCAGGAATGTCACTACGCGTTCACCCAATTATGGGTACAATCGACAATCTAGACGGTATGGTGGAAACCGTTACCGCAGGTAAAGACCTATTCATCGGACGGCGTTACTCAGAAAGGAAGTCGTCTAGCGAATAGCGCTTTTTCTCGTATAGTGCATTAAGGTCCCAACCCATACCAAAGTAAATGTTCTCGACTTTCTTGATTACATGCTTCTCAGCCAAAAGTGCATAATCTAGGGTATAGTCAGCAATTTGGTCTAGCTCGTAAAAGCCAACCCAACCATCCTTAGGGATAGCAGTCGGGCCATCACAAACATGAGTCCAACTGAAAGAATCACCCTTGTCAAGCTTCAAGAATCCCTTTGACTCGTCAGCGAGGACATCGTTGTGGAACAAAGCCGCAGTAGCCGACCAGTACTTCTTGGCATAACAAGCATCGTCGTCATCACGCTGGTCACCAGTCTTTGGCTCAGGACACTCGCCACAGTCGCATTCCTTCGGATAACCCCAATGCCAGTCCATGTGGTGTGGTAGCCACTTGTTGAGTTTGGCGTTGGCAATCAGCCGAGAGTCCTCGACTTCACCATTACGCACTTCGCTCACCAATTGCTTGATGCTATCTTGGATTTCCCTTGGAGATTCACCGTTGAAGATGCGACCAAGGGTTTGCAACTGAATGTTACGACCAATGGGGGCAGTATTGGTTTGCTTCGCCTCCATACCCGACATTTTCCTGGAAACCTCAGGCCAACCATCTTCGGAGAAGTCAAGGTTGAGGAACCCCTTCTTGTCGTCCCACGCCTTACGACCAGCGTAGCGGTTTTTCTTAGCAATGAAGTACTTGTCCATGATAGCCTCCAATTCGACTACGACTTTGTCAGTGCGAAGGTCGGCTTGAACATGGTCAGTCAATTGCTTAGCGAGGGCGATAGATTCGTCATACACCTTCTCCTGAGTCCATTCCTTAGGCATGGTAACGAAGATAGAGTCGGTGTGTCCAAACACAACCTTGAACCCTGCTTCTTCGGCTTTGGCCTTGATAGACAGAAGTGCATTACGACCACCCATAGTGATTGTCTTAGCAATGTCAGGGTCATACCAGGAAAACTTAGGGAAGGCCATAATCCCATAGTAGCTCGCGCGCATTCGCTTCACTGAAAGCTGCATAGCGTTCCACTTTCGGGCAGCGACCTTATCACCAGCAGCTTCGGCTTCTTTCAGCTTCGCTTTGTATTCATCTCTTTGCTCGTCAAGACGAAGAACCATCTTAGGAAGAACACCAACAGGGTTCTTACGGAAGCGGACACCGTTATGACCAATCATGTCATCATCTAAGTGAGGCATTCCTGGTCGCACCTTAGAAGAATGACATGTGTTGTATGCACACATAATAGAAGGGTATAGACCAGCGAAATCGAGAATAACAGTCCAATCATGTAGTCCGACTGAGTCCAATTCTTCGGGGTCAAGAACGATAGCACCCTCAAGGTCGTCATCATCTTCTGCAAACTCATGCTCGTAAGGATAGGTTCGTTGCTTCCAATATGCTTCTTGATTAAACTGCACACGAGCAAGACCCGTAGCATAGAAAGTCGAGCGAAGCTGACAACCGACTAGCTGTTGCACTGTCTTGTAAGAGCCAATTACATTCCATGCATCGTCAATCTGTACAAGCAATTCTACATCCCGAATGTTGTAGTTGCGGAATTCCTCCCACCCAATGTGGTAATCCTTTGAGTAGAAATTGGGTGATTCTAGCTTACCGTCGCGCAATTCGAGGAATTTAGCAACACGACCCAAACGGGAAGAAACCAATTCGTTGTTGGTGGAGTCTTTGTAAAGACGCTTGAAAGCCACCATCATGTCCAGGTGGTCAATACCTCGTAGTGGTTGTTGTTGCCATAGATACTCACGACCTCCCTTGTGGAATGGCTCATCCATGATTCCGTAAGGCGACATAGCACCTCCACCATAAACATCATTTGGCATAAGACCATTCTCAAAGTGAACACCATTCATACAGTGAGGCACACGAAGCGACTCCATGCGGTGGTAAAGAACCGACATATCATAGCCCGCACTGTTCCATCCGGTGATTACATCGAAGTCGGCTTTGTAAAACCATTCAGCAAAAGAAGTGAGCATAGCCTTCTCCGTCTTGTGCTTCTTCTCGACAATGATGCGACCATCCACCTCATCACTGCTTACTTCGGTTTCCCAAGTTGGATGGCAAGCAAAGACAAAGTAAGTGTCTAGCCAGTTATCGTAAGCAACAATGGAGTTGACCATCTGTTGGTCATGCCAAATTTCTTTCTTCCAATCAACTAGCCATTCTGCTTTCAGCGGGTCGTCCCTGTGAAACTGAACAGCCTCAATATCGAAGTAGCACTTGTGTAGCTCAAAGTCCTCGTTTCCTGTTTCGTACCTAATAGCGCAAATATCCTCTTGTGCGAGGTCAGCACCATAAACAGGGGTGAAGTCCTTGAGGAACCTGCGCAGGTCAGAGCGGGAGTTGAAGGTAACACGAGCGAGAGGCTTCTTGTCAATCGTTTTACCAGCCTTTGGTTGAACATCAACAATACCTGACTTCTCCATGCGCCACTCTTGGGTTAGGAATGAAAGTGGGTTGAAAACTGCCTTAGCAGGGTTGCACTTGACTCTCTTCTGTCCATCCCAAGTATAGCGCTCAGCGAAGTCATTCAAATTGATGTAGCACTCAGCGGGAACATCATAGAAGTCAACCTTACGGTTGCCATGCTCGTCCCTGCTTCGCACTGCTACTCTTCGTCCGTCAATCATTCGACCCATGTAACCTGGGTTCTGTTCACAAATTGCTATGTTCGTCATTCTCTTTCATCTCCTTCTCTTCTTTCTCTTAGCCACGCACGGTAGCAGTTGTTACACAATGGAACAGGAACCGAAGAAAGCTCGCCGTGCTCGATAGTATGTTCCGAATAACTGTCACACGGACTCCCGTAGCCCCAACAAACCTCTCCCATATTGTTCAACGGGCATTCTTCATTAAGCTGTGAATGCTCTAGGTTGTTGCAATCGCAAAGCTCCTCATCAGTCAAGTAACCAATGTCTGTCGGATAGACTGCTGGAGCTGGTGGTGTAAATGGGGAAGGTCCATCGCCAAAATATTGGCCTCTAGCTACTACATCGCCCAAGAAACTTTGAGGTTGTTGCTCTCGCAATGCATTCATTCGATTCATCATGTCTCGCTGCATTGCTTCTCGCAATTCGTCGTTTCTCATCCTCCTCCCGTTGTAGCTAACGGAGCCTCTTCGGATGCGGTTGTGAATACTGAGACAGTTAGCGCACATAGGAACATCATACTCATTGCAAGCAGTCGCTTGCACGGTGCAATTTACTCCCCCAAAGCGACAATCTTCGCCTCGGAATAAGTCCTCGATTAATCGGTCCTCACTATGTTCATAACACCTGCTTTGTCCATTCATAGTTGGTAACAGGCAGTTATCCACCTCACACTTGTGGCCAATAACCACATCACCTAGTCGATGTACAGCGCTCATTCAACGATACCCCCGCACCTAGCACAGCTGGTCGGGTGGCATCCCGAATGACGAGGACATGGACTTTCGCAGTCGCACTCATCAGTCGGCATAATCATCGGTATGCCCTCCTTACTGTATAACGGTTTCCGTCCTTTTCAAGGACGCCTAAGAGAATGAGAATGTCAGAAGGGAAATTCCATCGGCGGTATTTCTCCCCCTGCTTAGTCCTGTCGATTTTCATTGTGTCCCACAGCTCGGACACTTCAAATGAACCCCCAATAACAGGAGAAGGCATGATGTGGCGGACGATAGCCTGCCAAAGAGACCTTACATCCTCGTCAGGGACTTCAATTGTTTTCTGCTCTCTTTTACCGGTGGCCTTGGAAGTTTCAACCCTATGGTAACCATGAAGGTTGGACTTCCTCACGCCTGTATCGTAAAACTCGTGAAGGATATGCTCGACAGTATGATGGTCGGTATTCTTGACAAGTCGATGACCAGGACTATCTATCATGATAGGTGATAATTCCTCTTTTTTCCTTTCTTTAAGTACTAATTCTGCAACAGCAGGTTCTGTTTCAGCCTTCTGCGCTTTTTGAGATGTGTCAGATTCAAGGATGCCTGCGCTGGACATAATTTTTACCAGGACGCGTGTCAAATCGCCACCCTCCATACAATCCGTAACACAACCATAGCCACCCGACTCCTCGTGAATCCAAAAGTGGTTATCATCGGAGTCTTTACCGACTTCTGCACATGAAGGGCATCGACCTTGCAAGTAATCGGCGTTTTTTGTACGCAAATTGGTGATAACTGTCGGGTTTTGAAGAATCAATTGACCGATGCTCGGCCCTTCTCGACCAGCTTCGGTCTTAGTCTTCTTCTTACGAGGTTCTCCTGAAGACAACTCTCGCTCAGGAATGACTTTGTCATTAGCCCATGAAATTACATCTTCGAGGAGCTTTCGCTCACGCTTTGTACGGAAAATGACCATTCCGTTTTCAAAATTGAAACAATGCGGGGAATACTCCTCCCCCTTTATGCCGTGAATCATTCGCAGATAATCTGCCCACGGGACTTTCCAAGACTCGCTCATAAGCTTAGTCTAATCGGGAACGCTTATGAATATTACTGGTCAGAATCTTGCGTTTCTGGCTCTTCAGCTGCCTTTTTCGTGAAAGCTCCCTTGACTTTTGCAGCTGGGGTAGTTACAGCACCAACCGCAGTATCAAGGGTTCCAAGAGCTACGCCAGCTACCGCGCCAGCGACTTTAGCAGGGCGAGACTTCTCGTCTTCTTCGGTATCACGAAGAGCAAGAGGAACACCTGAGTTAGTAAGGTGGTGAAGGAGCATCCAAGCTTGTGCATCTGTCAATTCTTCACCGCATTCCTGACGGATTAGAGCTTTTGGAAACTTCAACAGGGGAGCGTAACCGTTTGCAAAATACTGGTTTGCTGCATTAATCCATTGTTCTTCAATAACTACTACATCGCTGACGAGCTTGCGTAGTCCACCGACTTCTTTTCCTGTGTAGGTATAGCGCACTTCATTGGCCATGGTTAAACGAGGCTTAGCGCTGAACATAAAGCTATTGGGTCTTGATTTCGTCGATTCTGCGGCTAAAAACCTCTTCCCTTGGTGCTTGTTTTGCCTTCTCTTTCTTCACCAACTTGCGAATACAATCAGCGCAAACATCGGTGAACCAATTGCTGAATCCTTCATCTGTGTCTGTACGAAACTCTTTCTTGCACAGCTCACAAGTGCGACGAGGAGCCCAGTCTGAAGGCCAAGAACCAGCGTGGCGAAGTCCCCACCGAGTTTCTTCTTCTGCTGGATTATTGTAAGAGTTGAACCCTCTTGCATTTCTCATCTGCTTATTGCTCAGGTTACTCATATGCTCACCTCAAAAAATCATCTTCTCCACATAGTCGCCCTTAGCATCATGGAGAATCCACTTCTTCTGTAAAGAGTGTGGGTACTTGTCAGACTTCTTGTCAAGGAAGTCTTGCTTCGACTCCGACCAAAGGACTTCAATTATTGGAAGAACATGAGTTGGTGCCACTATGTCAGGTCGGACCCCTGTGCTTAGTCGCGCTTCCGTTGCGAAGGGAATACCGTGCTCCAACAATGTGCAGCAAATTTCACACACCCTGAGATTATGTTCACGGGTGTTAGCCGAGGATAGTCGAATGGCTCCCCAAAGTGGCTTGTACATCTTGTCCCCATGTTCTCTCCACCAATCATTTACCTTTTGTTGTGTTTTCGCGTCAAGCTTCATTCTTACCCCTCAAACTTTTGCACTTTTACCCCTTTTACCCTAGGGGTGAGCACGGAAATTCCCACTTTTTTGATATTTCTCGATAAATTCGATGATTTTAGCGCATTTTCCCACTATTTGGTTCATATTCTTCTCAATATATTCCGCATCATACCCGTCAAAGTAGTTTGACCCCTTGGCATTCAGGTCAGCGAACAATCGCCCAACAAAAGAAGCACCCATCTCATCCAAACGGTTCAGCATAATACCGTACTCGAAATCTTGTTCACCTACTAGCTCGGCGGCTATGTAGCCAAATGCTTCTTGCCAATCATCCAGGTCTTCGTTACTCCAGCTACCTAATCGATGGTTAGGAAATTGGCGGTCAAAGATAGGCAGCATGGTCTTACGCAAGTCGTAAACCTCATCGTACATTTCACCTGAGATGTGGCTCACTGTGTGGAGTAAAAACTCAGCTACAAAGGCCTCGTGCATTGCTCTCTTTGGAATAGAGATACCAGGGTCGAATATCATTAGGAACGCTTCTCCCGCAAAAACCGCCCTTTGAGTTAAATTGCTTTGATTGATAACTTCGATAGAAAACTCCGACTCTTCCTCAAAGTTTTCGTATTCTTCAAAGACACTGCGGAGCAAACACGCGGCTCCTGGGAAGATGGCCTCCTTGAAGTCGCTGTGAACATCTTGCTCTATTCCGTTGGCGTGAACCCACATAGTTACTGTACCTCCTGTTTCACCTTAAGAGTTATCTCCGTCAAGATTCGGATTTTCGCGCATCTCCTTGAGAAAGTACTTGCCACAGTTTTCATCATCGTCATTGATTCCTTTCCAAGGTAGCATGAAGGTCATAATGCGCCTAATGCCCATTGCAGTCCAATTCTTACCTCTTCTTGTGCGCCAACCATCTTCATTAGCCCACTTGGATAACTGCCTGTAAGACACTCCAGGTCGTTGAAGAATACGGTCATAGAGAGCAAGAATGAAACGCATCTCCGCAGGGTTGTACAGTAGCTTCCCGTAGTTTTCCTTGTCTTCTTTTTGGGTAATTACTCTTAGTCCATATGGGGGTGAGCCTGCCCAAATGCCCTTTTCCTCAAGGTTCTTCATACCTCGGATGGTCTTTGATTTCAAGTCATTACGGTAGTACTCGGCAAAGGCAGCTCCCATAGTAAGCATCATTCTCCCTGCGGGGGTGGACAAGTCCATGCCTCCGAAGTTAAGGTAGTGGAAGTAAATGCCTTCCGCTTTTCGTTGGCGGATTTCTGAAAGAATCATTTCGGTATCACGAGAGTGCCTGTCGGAGTGTTCAAAGAGAATGTTAGTGATTTCATTCTCCCTACAATAGTCAAGACAAGCGAGATAGATAGGGTGGTTGTGGAAAACAGAACCTGACACATCTTCAACACACCAAGCCTTGCCCCCATGAGCGAACATGGTTTTCAAATCCTTGTCATCAAGGTCAGGGTACCTTTCCCAAAAGGTACCTTTTCGTTCTCCATCCTTTCCTAAGGGCGGAGGGGTGATTAGGTCATATTCCTGGTAAAGCCCAGCATCAAGGGCATAGTCGAGCGCCACCAGCTGTGATTCAAGCCCCTTCTCTTGCTTTAGGGTGCTTGTACGGGCAATAATGGCGATTTTCTCCCTGTAAGAGGGGGTTTCCATGGTACATTGGTAGTTTCGCGGTGGTCATAAGTGTATCGTTGAGGCCCCCCGATATGGAGAACACCGATGATACACCCTTACTATTGGCGTTTATTCAGTACCTACTAACCCCTTTTCTTGTAGGAATCGTTTCAAAAACCTACCCTTACTGAAAGGAATCTTTATACCCATCCGCAAAGTGTCTCGAATTATGACAGGGATAAAGAAGACTAGGACTCAACGAAAGGCGGCTTTGGTCATGCCCTGGATTAAGGAGGTCATGGCTGTTGACGAGGAGCTAACCTCAAGCCAAATCCTTTCGCGCATCAAAGAGCGTAATGCCCCGCTAAGAGGAAAAGACCTATTGCTTTCTAACCAAAGGAGGCACTCTCGGAATCTTAGGCACCTTCCTAACACCAGCTCTCTATCCTCTATTCTCCAAGGCTCAAAGGACTTTGAGCGAGCGGGAAACAATGGCGTAATAGTGTGGAGGCGAGTACAGTGAGTAAAGAAAACGAAGATTGGAAGTCTAAGACGAAGAACAAGCTGAAGCGATGGAAAGCCGCTGACAAAGTCCTGAACGACCTGTACAAAATGGCTGAACGAAATCAGCCTTGGCTCAAGGAATGGATTGACCGACGCTTTGCTGAATACTTGGAGGGAGAGCGATGAGCGAAGAAAAAACATACAATGTCCGCGTTTACATTGTCAAGCACTATGATGTTAAGGTGAAGGCTGAGGACGAAGAAGAGGCTAAAGCCGAAGGTACTGAAGCTGTTTTTGATTTTATTCATGAAAGGCCAACTGAACACATCGTGGAGCACGATAGCAGCGATTGGCATGAGCTCCATGATGGAGAGGGAACCGAAGTGTGGGAGGTTTAGGAATGAGTCTCGATATTTTCTGCCTCGTCATTCTTCTCTTCTTCCTGTTTGGGTTAGCTGTAAATGCCTCCGAAGAGGAGTATTATTACTATCCCAGGAAAATCCCTGAGCCATGGAAAATCAATAGTGAGGAGGAAGAGTAGTGAAGTATAAAATCTTGAGAAGTGGCGAAATGAAGGAGCTACAAAAGAAGGTCAACGAATACATCGGAAAGGGATGGACTCCTATTGGCGGTGTTTCTGTCTGCGGTGGCTATGGTCACGCTCACTTCCACCAAGCAATGACAAAGGAGGCTTCACAATGAATGAATGCGAAATATGTGGAGAAGAAGAAATCTATGAGTATGTTGATTTAAGACTCTATCGAATAATACAGGCAAATGAAGATTATCCCGACAGGAAACCTTACGACGCGAACGGAGGCACTGTAATGTGCGGTAAATGCCTCCTTGGAGGTATGACTGAAGTATGTGAACCAATAACGGTCCTCTCTGTTGAAGAAGAGGAATGTGTGCGCCAAAGGAAGGAGGCTTCACAATGAAGAGAATAAGTAAGATGAGCGAACACCAAGCAAAGAGTATCTTACTAACGCTTTCTTCATACCATGGAATGAAGGAGGCTATTCAGAAGATATGGGAGGAAAGGTTTGAGCCCACTCCACACGAATGCGAATTCATATTCTTAGAAGAATACGAACATTATCAACCGGATGATACTGTGTACTACGGCTTGAGGTTTAGGTGCAAACATCCTTGGTGTAACAATATCGAGGAAAGAGCAGGTCGTCTTGAGGACGAAGTAAAATTGGAGGCTTCACAATGAGTGATTCGCGTTTTCATCCCGACTACGGAACACCTGCTGTTGCTGTCGAAAAAGAAACCAATGAAGGTACCCTCTATGGGATTCACTACCTTGACCCCTTCCCTCATGGAGAACATGGGGTGCCGTACATTGAATACTACAAAAGCAAGAAAGAAAGAGACTTTATGCTGAGGGTCTATCTCGATGAACGAGCTGAAGAATGGGAGGAGGCTTCACAATGAGTAATTATCCTGACGGAATGGATTGGGGCGCTTATGACGATTACCATGACCCCAAGCTACAATGCGG
>MDSW01070940.1_pt1 | contig 59916 bp, 33 predicted proteins | sample 811171 | NCBI WGS metagenome assembly MDSW01 (sample SAMN05326641, study PRJNA326480) | marine metagenome | isolation source: seawater | place: Atlantic Ocean: North West | collected 2012
AGTGCCGCGCCGCTCGAGTCGCTCGCGCTTCGCGGCGTCGAGGGCCTGGACGTCGCCGCGTTGTGCGCCGCCGCCGGCGGCGCGATCCGCGTCGCGCGCGCGGACCTCCGCGCGTGCGGCTTGGGGCCGGATCCGGCGGCGGTCGGCGCTTTGGTCGCCGCGGCGGCGCGCGGCGGTCGGTGCGCGGCTTTGCTCCTCGGCGAGAACGCGCTGGGCGACGCCGGCGTGGTCGCCGTCGCGGACGCGCTCGCGAAGGACGCGGGGGCGATCGTGACGCTCGATTTGGGGCGGTGCCGGTGCGGCGCGGGGGGCGCGGCGGCGCTGGCGCGGGGCGGCGCGGGGCGGACGCTTCGCGAGCTCTCGCTCTTCGGGAACGACGCGATCGACGACGACGCGCTCGGCGCGGTGGTCGAGCGCGGGGGGGAGATGGTGGCGCTCCGGACGCTGGACGTGGGGGGGTGCGGGGTGAGCGAGGTCGGGCTCGTCGCGGCGAAGGACGCGCTGGCGAGCGATCCGGGGCTCTTTCCGTCGCTCGAGACGCTCGTCGTGGGCGGGAACCCGGGCGCGGGGGGGGACGCGTGGGAGGCGGCGGTCGAGGCGCTGAGGACGGCGCGGCCGGGGCTCGACGTCGCGTGGCGCGCCGCGGACGCGGGAGAGGCGGAGAAGGCGAAGGAGCGAGGAGCCTTCGCGGAGGCGAAGTAGACCGGCGGGGGGCTCGCTTCCGAGGAGAGACGTCGCTTTCAAAATCTTTCGGCGCCGCCCCGCCGCGCGCCGCCGCGTCCTCGCGCTTTCCGTGTGTCGATCGCGTTTCGATCGCTTCATCAGAACCCCCCCACCTTTCTCACCCCCGAGGCACCCGCGCCCGCTCACCCCTTCCGTCTTCATTCGCACGCGAACAGCCAGGAGCACTCCCCGCTGGCGCACTGCGAGGAGAGGAGGCACCCCTCTCCTCGTCCTTTCCCTTGCGGGCTCGGCGCGCCAAACTGGCACGCGCCGAAGACGCACGAGCACTCTCCGTTCGCCACCTGCGCCGAAGCGTCGCGCGACTCCGCGTCTTCGTCGGGGCTGACCGGGAACGGGAGCAGGTCCCTGGAGAACTCCGGGACCTCCACGTGGACGCCCACGCCCATGGTGCGCGCGAAGACGCTCACGTCGAAGGTGAGCCCGAGGCTGCCCCCCGCCGCCCAGGGGTTGATCGCGCTCTTCAGCGAGTGCGCGGAGCCGCGCCACGGCACCAAGACATCCATCTCGAGCGTCGCCTCGCCGCGGCCCGGGACCACCTGGTCGCCGAGGAACATGCCGTCCCCGGACGACTCCGGGTGGCCGTCGATCCACACGTCCGCGACGAAATCTCTCAGCGTGAGCTGCATATCCCCCGGGTTGCTCACGACCACCTTCGCGACGAACCGCATCGTCGACGGCAGCGCCTCGCACCCCGCCGTGTCCCAGTTCTCGTCGTCCAGCTCACAGTCCACGTAGTGCTTCGCCCACTCGTTCGTCACCCGGACGTCGCACAGGTGAATGCTCGGGGACGCGAGCCTCAGGTCCGATCGCCCGGGGCACATGCCGTTCGGGTTATTCGGGAAGAGGCCGCCCGAGCCAAACAAACCCTCCGCGCCGGTGAACAGATCCATGAGCCTCGTCCCCTCGGGAAGGGGGAGCGTCGGAGGCGGAGGAGCGCTCAGCTCCGTCGCGGCGGGTTGCCCGAGCGCCGCGGCCTTCCGGTCGAGACCGTCGTTCGCTCGCTTCCCCAACGCGGCGGCGGCGCTCTCGTCGTCGACGGACACCTCCACGTTGGCGCCGCCGGCGGGTCTCCGCGGGAGCGCAAACTCCATCCGCCGCGAGGGTCCGCGCCCGACGTCCCAGCTCTTGACCCCCCACTCGTTGGACGTGACCGTGGCGCTCCACGTCGCGGCGAGGTCGGACTTATGCCCGTTCCAGTAGGACGCCACGAGGGAGGCGATCTGGTCGCGCGTGACGTCGCACGTGACGTCGAGCCTGTTGAGGCCCGCCGGGTTCACCGTCGCGGGCACCTGCAGCGGCTTGCACTCCACCAGCTTCTCCCCGCTCGAGGACCGCGCGACCTCGAGGTGGAACGCCTCGACCTTCACGGGCGCGTTCGTGGGGTTGTCGAACTGCGCGATGAGGTTCAGGGAGAGGCCCTCGCTAATCGCCGCCGCGTCGCGCTCCTTCGAGCAGCTCTCGATCTGATACTCGTCGAGCGGGTTCCGCCACGACCCGCGGGCCTCGTTGTCGATCGGAAGGCCGTCCTCGCCGAGCAACACGCCGCCGCCGCAGAAGTCCACCTCGCACAGCCGAATCGACTCGAGGATCTCCGTCTTGTACTGCCCGGGGCCGAACGTCACCACGCCCACGGCGTTCAGAGCGATGCCCACCACGAGCAGAGAGGAGAAGAGGACGAGGGAAAACACGAGGAAGTACGGGTTCTGCCTCCGCACGGGCTGGTCGTACCACGCGCGCTCCGCCATGTCCTGAGCGCCATCGCGCGAGTCCGCCTCCTCGGTGATGCTCCCGTACCTCCCGCCGTCGCCCTCGCCGCTCATCTCGACCCCACGCGCCACTGCGACTGCGCGCGAAACCGAGAAGCAATCGGTCCGCGAGTACGAGAAGTGTACTTCGACGTAGTAGGTGTGGGTGTTGGCGGTTCGAAAATGGTATCGGCCAGGAAATGAGAGTTTTAATTCGAGTTTCCAGGTTCGATCCGCGAGAAGAGAGAACGCGGAGTTTCCAGTTTACGCGGAGTTTCATCAGGCGCTTCCTGCCAGGGATCGAACCTGGAATCTCTAAACTTCCGAGTGAAAACAGTACTCCGTATGTATATCTAGTCAAAAATAAAATAACCATAGCTCATGTAGTCTTCGCTTTTGTCGCAAAAATTGGCGCCGATTCCTCATTCCTCTCAGTAGTCGCACCGCGCTCTGGGCGTTCCCGCGGCTCGTTTCGCCATCCCGAGGGCGACGAGTCCCGGGATTTGCGCGAGCGCGGCGAGCGCGAGCGCGACCCACCCCCCCCTGACGTGCTTCGCCGCGGCGCGTTTGATTTCGGCGCGCGCCACCGCCCTGACGCTCTTCTCCGAGCGCTTCCCCGCGCCCCCCGAAGGCGGCTCCACGCCGCCGTCGGCGCGCAGCGTCCCCTCGAACCGGAATCCCGCGTCGCCCGCGAGCGCTTTCCAGTGCACCGCCGCGGCGCCCCTCACGGCGGCGCCCCTTGCGGCGTTCGCGGCGACGAAAACGACCCCCGTGAGCAAAAACCGCGCGACGGTGAAGTGCAACGCGTCCTCCGCGGCGCACCCCGCGACCCGAGTCGCCGACCCGAGGAGCCTCCCGTTGGGCCCCGCGCAGCTCGGCGCGCACGCGGGAAGCGCCGCGCAGTCGAACGCGGAGAGCCCTGGAGAGGATCCCGGGGCGCCCGCGAGAGGATCCCCGAGGCTCGCCGACTCCGCGAGAAGACGCTCCGCGTTCGCGCACCGCGACCACGGATCGTCGTCCGACGCGGCCGACGCCGCGCGAGCACCCAGGACCGCGCTCCGCTCGAGCGCTCGCAGTTCGGAAGGCGACGTCTCGGAACGTCTCGCCAGCGCGTCGACGTCCACGCACGCGACGAGAGACCGGGCGCCGGCGAGCGCTTCCGCCGCGACGCGCCTCGAGGCTCCCGCCGCCTCCCGCATCCCGCCCACCCTCGCCGCCGACGCCGCCGTCTTCGCCGCGCACGCGTCCCGCCGCTCCCCCTCCGCCACCGCGACACCCCGCGCGACCGCCCGCGCGCCGTCGGACGCCGCGTAGTTATGCGCCAGCGCGTGGAAGTTGCGCGTGACGAAGGTCCCGCCGCACGTCGCCACGCACCCGCGACGGTGCGCGTCGACGAAGGGGTAATACGCCGCGGACGCGAGCGTCGCCGCGAGCGCCAACGCCGCGAACCGAACCGCCGCGAGCGTCGCGGGGTGCCCGAGGGTGCTCGCGACCCTCACCGCCGCGGTCGGCGGGTCGCCGCGCGCGGCGGACGCCGCCGTCAGGTCGATGAGCGGGAGGGCGTGGCCGCGCCGGGAGAAGTGCGCGCTCGCCTCCTTCGCCGACCGCGCGAAGCGGTACGCGAGGTCCGCGCCGACCAAACCGTCCGCCGCGGCGGACAGAAGGTTCCAAGTCGTGAACCAAGCGACGGAATCGGGGGCCTCGATCCCGAGCAGCGCCGCGACGGAGGAGGCGCCGGCGAACGCGTCGGAGAGCCGCGACCGGGCCTCCGCGCCGAACGCCCCCGCGCCGGACGCCGCGCGATCGGACGCGTCGCGCGACGCCGCCCGAGCGTCCCTCGACGCGTTCGAAGCCGCGGCCGCGCGGCGGTCGAACTCGGACGCGACCTCGACCCTCGCGTCCTCGATCGCGCGTCGGGTGCTGTTGAGCGCGTCCTCGAGCGCCGAGCGGCTCGCGTCGGCGTCGGCGCGACGGCGCGCGGCGAACGCCGCGAACGGCTCGCCGCGCGGGGGCGGGAGGTAATCGTCGAACGCGTTCGGTAGCGCCGCGCCCGCGACGCCCGCGACGCCCAGGGGAACGCGCGACGCCGCGCGCCCGACGTCCTCGATCGCGGCGCCCACCGCGTTCGACACCGCCTCCACGCGCGACGAGACCGAAGCGACGATGGCGTCCGCTTTAGCCACGACGTCGAGGTCGATCCCCGGGTCGAGCGAAGGGAGCGACGCCGGCGGGGTCACGTCCGGCGTCGCCCCCGCGAGCGCGTCGGGAATCTGCGAGGCGATCCACCCGAGCGCCTCGAACGCCTCGAACAACGCCTTCGCGCTCGCCAGCTTCGTCATAGCCTCGGTCACGAACACCCGAACCGTCGCCGCGTACGCCTCGAGCGTCGCCTCGGCGTCCGCGGCGGCCGCCGCCAGCGCCCGCGCCGCGTCCGCCGCCGTCGCGGACAGCGCCTCCGAGGCTCGCGCGTTCGCCGCTTCCAACGCCCCCGCCGCCGTCCGCGCCAACGCGACGACCTCGCCGGTCGCGTTCGCGACCAGCGCGGCCTCGAGCGCGGTGAGAGCCGCGGTCTTGTTCTCCGCGTACTGTTTGTCGTACGCGACGCGGCGCTCGGCGACGGCTAAGACGGCGTCGAGGGTGCCGTCGGAATCGGCGCGGAACGTCGCCGCGGAGGCGGAGAGGTCGTCGGCGGCGGAGACGAACGCGCCCGTCGGGTCGCGGAGTTTCGCGCGGACGGCGGCGCGCGCGGAGGGAGAAGCGCAGGAGGAGGAGGTCGAGGCGTGGGCGGGTGACGACGCGTTCGGGAGGGTGTGCCACGGGATCGAGATGACGTCGTCGTCGGAGTTCGGAGACGCGGCGCGGAGAGACGCGGACGCGTTCGTAAAGGCGGGGGGCGACGAGCGGGAACGGTTCGTCCCCGACGATGAGTGGTTCGTCCCTCTCGCTACGGCGTCGGCGGCGAGGGACCATGCGCGCGACTCGAGGCGCGCGCACGCGTCCGCGTCGCGCTCGGCCTCGCGCGCGAGCTCGACCTCGCGCGCCTCGATGACCTCCGCGCGGCGGGACTCCGCGAGGACGGCGGCGCGGACGTTCGCCGCGCACGCGAAGGTCTCGCGGCGAGCGCAACGGAGGTAGTCCTCGTCGGCTCGGACGATGTGCTCGAAAGCGACGTGCACGGCGTCCACCACGGACTCGCGCGAGTGGGGGGAAGGGAGCACCCCGCGCACGAGCGCGTCCGCGACGGAGAGGGAAGAACACCACAGGAGCGCGACGCTGAACAGCGCGAGGACGCACCGAGCCTCCGTCTGCTCGCGGCGAAGTCGCGCGCGGCGAGACGAATCCTCGTCGTCGTCGGAAACGTCCGCGAAGATTTCCTCGGACGAGCACGCGTCGTCAACGCGCGGGCGAGGCGCGGGCGCGGGCGCGCCGCCCTCGGGGACCAACGCCGCGGGCGTGCGTTCGCCGCGCATCCGCGAGGCGATGGACGGCGAGCGTCAGGTGAGACGCTTGGTGCGGGCAGGAATGCTTGAAGGATGACGGGGGTTGGGGGAGGAGACGAACCGTCGCGAACCATTCGCGAAGGCCAGGGCCGAAGTCTACTGGGCGCGCGGCGAAGTATTGAAAACTCAGACTCGAGCCAGTTGCTGTGAAAATCGAGGGTTTTTTCTGCTGTGTGGGCCCGTTCGCCCAGCCTCACTCGCACTCCGTTTCGCGCCATACGCCGAGCGCGCGCAGGGCACACGGAACTCGCGGGCTCGCGTCGCGTCGCGCAGCTGCTTTCGTTTCGCGCGAGTCCGTCACCGCGCGGCGTCCGTGGAGCGATCGCCGACGGGAAAAGGCACGCGAGGCGATCGATCCCTCGCCCCGTCGTTGTTGTTTCTGACCGCCTCCTTCACGCGCGATGGCGCCCAAGCTCTCACTCGTGGAGCAGAAGAAAAAGTTGAAGGAGAAAGAGGAGCGCGCAAAACAGAATGAGAAGAAGGAGAAGGAGAAGGAGCGCGGCGAGCGCAAGGCGCAGGAGCAGCGGGACAAGATGTTCGGTTTGAAGAACAAGACGGCGGGTAAAGCCGCCGCCGGCGCGCTCGCGGATGCTGAGCGAACTCTGAAGGCGATGCCCGGCGAGCAGCAGAAGGCCGAGGCGAAGGCGCGGGAGAACGCCAGGCGCAAAGAAGCGGAGGCGAAGACGGAGCGGGAGATGCGCGAGAGCCAGAGGAAGTCCATCAAGCAGCCGAAGGTTCCCGAGGGCGTGGACCCGAAGACCATCCCGTGCGAGCATTTCAAACACGACCTCTGCGACCTCGGCGACGACTGCCCGTTCTCGCACGTGGCGAGCGCGAAGGCGAGCGTCTCCGCGCAGCTGAAAGCCGTGGAGATCCACACGGGCGCGGTCACCAAGTCGGGCGCGAAGTCGAAGGCGCAGCTCGAGAAGGAGGCGGCGGAGAAGGAGGCGGCAGAGCGAAAGGCGGCAGAGGTGGCGGAGAAACTCGCGGAGGAGATGCGACGCGCCGCGCTCGAGGCGGACCCGTACTACGTCGACGACGAAGGCGTGGACCTCGACGAACTCGTCGCGCTCGTCATCAGACCCGAACCCGTGGAAGCGTGATGACAATACAATCCGGGTGCTCGGCGAGTTTCGCGAGGGGCAGAGGATACCAGGGGGCGTTCCGTCGGCGGCAGTCGGGAGCACCCGAAACCCTTATATAGATCGACTCTAGAGCTAGTCTTGGGCATGCACAGTGTTTCCGGTGCCAGTTAGACCAGTGACCCTTTAAATTAGCAGCGAGCTCTGTCCAAAGCTCTGACGAGAAGTCTGCGCCACCCGTGCGATTATCAACCAGCACTCGGTCTGCTGGCACTTGCTGTATTGGCGTGTGTCCCCTTCGGCACCATGTGGATACGTGCGACGAAACCGCGCACGGCTCGTCAGGGATCGGGACGCTTCCACCGGCACACTCCGAGCGCTCGTCGAGGGCCGCAGCGTGGGCGGAGACGGGTCGCGAGTCCCTCGCGCGCGATCGCATCGCGCCCTTCGCGTTCGCCCGGTTCCGGCGGGGGAGGAGTGTGATATTGGCCACGCGTCGCGTTATTGTCTCGTGCGGTGCTCATCTTTGGTCGTCAGCGCGAGATCTGAGCCGTCGTCATGCGTCAGCTCTCCGAGCGACGCGGAACGGCCATCTCGTCCCTCGAGATTCCCTCCCCGCAGTACGGCGGCAGCGATGGGTTCGAGCGCCGGTCGCCCGGGTCGCGGTCGCCCGCGAGCTCGACGCGCTACTCCCCGCAGTACCCCTCGGAGGGGAAGCTGAATCCGCGCTCGCCCGGGAAAGTCGTCCCCGGCGCGCGTCGCACGGGCACTGGCGGGTCGGGGCGCGGCGGGACGAAGAAGGGCCGGTGGCGCCCGCGCGTGAAGGGAGTCGCGCGGTTTCTGTTCGCCTTCCTGCTCGTGTATTTCTTCGGCAGGACCGCGTACCAGCTCTCGTTCTTCGTCAAGGCCGGCCTCGGCCGGTACTGGTTCTACCCCCTCGCGACGCAGCGCCCAGATCCGTGCGGGCCGAGGACCCCCCCCGCGGACGTGTTACTCACCTCGCTCGTCCCCATCGCCGGCACCGGCACCGCGATCACCACCGAACGCGACACGCGCATCGGCGGCGCGTTCGGCGACCGCGACGCCTCGTTCGAGGCTCGATCCTTCGACGACGGTCTGAGCGAGGGCGCCGCGCTCGGCGCGCGCGCGGGGCGGAAGTTGGCCGGCGGCGGCGGCGGCGACGGGGCGGCGTCGCGAAGGCACGGCCCGAGGGTGCGGCGGAAGGGGAACTCGGCCGCGGCCGCTTCGGATGAGGCGGGATCAGCGCTCGGAGGGTCCCCGGCGCTCGGGGCGGGCGCGGAGGTGGGGTCGGGGGCGGTCGCGGCGAAGCGTCGGTTCGGGGTGCTGACGCTGTGCGACGCCAACGCGGGGTACATATGCACGGCGAGCGCGGCGAATAAGCGGCGATACACGGACCTCCACGGGTACGACCTCATCGTCTCGACGGAGGTGGCGGACCCGTCGCGGCCGGCGGCGTGGTCGAAGATCCTGGAGGTGAAGAAGCACCTGCCGCGGTACGACTGGCTGCTGTTCATCGACGTGGACACGCTCATCATGAACCCGAGCGTGCGCCTGGAGGACATCGCGGATGAGACGGTGGACCAGGTCATCGCCGCGGACCACAACGGCGTGAACTCGGGGGTGTGGCTCGTGCGGAACTCGGAGTGGTCGATGTTCTTCTTGGACGAGCTCTGGGCGCAGGAGCATCTGGTCAGGGGGCCGTATCTGTTCCACTACGAGCAGAGGGCGTTTCACCACCTGTTCCAGACGACGCCGTGGGCGCGGCAAAAGTCCGTCAAGGGGAAGGAGCCATACGCCGGCGCGGCGGCGGTGAGGGCGCACAGCAAAATCGTCAACCAGTGCGTGTTCAACTCGCTCCTGCCTTGGTACGTCAGCGGGGACTTCGTCGTGCACTTCGCGGGGCTCAAGGGCGTGTGGGAGTGTCTCATCTTCTGGCACTACTTCGACCTGAGCCAGCAGATGCCGGGGATGCACGTGAGCGACAAACAGTGGGGGGCGGAAATAGGGGGAGCGGGGGGGGGCGCGGAAAGCCCGCGCAGCTGTGGCGGTGCATGAAGTTCCAGACGTTGTTTTGAAGAGAAGGGCGCACGCCGACTCGCGGGTTCCGCGTGCATCGATCGGATCATCTCAGAGTACATCGTCTACATAGAAGTCCCGAACCTCTCTCCGCCGTCACTGCTCTTTCGCGCCGCCGAGGTTGACCATCCTCGGATCTGCCTTGATCTTTGCGTCGAGATCGTAGTACTGGCTGAGCGCGTTATCCTCGTGCCGCCGCATCCGCTGCTCCAGGATGTTGATCCTGAACGCGCTCTCTCCGCACGCCTTGTGGTACTCCTCCTCCTGCTCGCTCGTGAGATGGTCTCTGTCGCGTTGGTAGTTGGCGTCGCGTTTCTTGAGCGCCGCCGTCTCCGCGTCGTGTCGAGTCTGGATGATGTTCGCGCGCTCGATGAGGCGATCCTTCAGCGCCTTGAGGCACGCGTCCCGGGTCACCGCGGCTTCCTTCTCGGTCGGAATCTGGCCGGCCAGGAGAGGAGGCAGGAAAGGCGACAGGTAGTCGAGTCGCAGCGGCACCTCGTCGTCGTCCTCGTCGTCGTCGCCGCCGTTGCGCGTGACGTCGTAATAGCTCGTCACCACCTCGATGTTCTGCTCCTCTTTCGTGCGGTTCTTGACCATGTCCTCCGACTCCTTCTCCACGTCTCGCAGCTCCGCGACGCACGCCTTCTCCGCGTCTTTTTGCGCCTGGAACGCCTCCGCGAGCTCGATGTGGGTCGGCTCGGGCTCGGACGCGTCCACCTGCGTGACCACGGGCGGTGCGCCGTTTTTGTGAAACAGCCGACGGTCCGCCGTGACCCTTCCGACGCCGTAGTGGTAATCCACCCGGATCGACCCGTTCGCTCCCAGAACGAACACGCGCTTTCGAACGCGCTTGTGCGCGGCGTCGATCGGCGCCGAGTCCGGGTCGCGCTCCTTCGCTTTCGCGGCGAGCACGTTGAGGTCCGGGAGTTCGAACTTCTGCGACACCTTGGCGATGACCGGGAGCGGCGGCTCCACTTTTTTCTTCTTCCGCCTTCGCTTCCCGCTTTTAATCTCCTCCTGGTATGCCGCCTCCGCCGCCTCTTCCGCCTTGGCGAGGAGCCGCGCCGTCGCCTCGGCGTCGTACGTCACCGCGCGGTACACGAGGTTGTCGTCCCGCGCCGCGAACGTCTCGGTCATCTTACGTCCGAACTCTTCGTGCCTCGTCAGGAGGCCGTCTTGCCGCGCGCCGGGGTAAAAAATGACCCGCCGCTCCTTGGGGTCCGTGAACATCTCCTTCACCCCGAAGGCCGACCCGGGGTCGAACCGCTCGAGCCTCGCCTGGGTGATCGGGTACGAGATGCGCTCGCGGAGCTTGTCCTTCCTGCGTGCGAACACCTGGCGCTCCTCCGCGAGCGTCTGGCACGCCTCGTCCTCGAACACGCACAGGCGCCTGGTCATGCCGTCCCACCGCATGCACGGGCCGAACACAGCGAAAATTTCCTCGATGGACTTGGAATACCTCGTCGTCTTATGCCCGCGCGGGCACTTCGTGTCGAAGTCCTCCTGCGAGATCTTCAGCTTCGGGACCCAGGAAGGAGGCATCTCGATGACCACCTCGTCGGGGTTGTGATCTGCGTACGGGTCCACCGCCGGCTCCGGCTCGGCGGCTTCGCCCTCCGCCTCTCCGTCCGGCCGCGCCTCGGGGTTGGGGTCGGGCGCGTCCTCCGCGGGCGCCGCCTCCGTCTCGTCGTCCTCGTCCTCGTCCTCCTCCGACGCCGGGACGATCTCGATCTCTTCCGCGTCGAGACACTTCTCCCACCGCGCGTGGTCGTTGAGGTCTTCGAAGTCGACGTCCCGGAGCGGCTTCCCGGGAGACTCCCCGCCGAACGTCCCGGGCCGCATGTTGATGTAGTAGTTGGCGTTGTTCCAGATGCACTCCAAGCCGTGGTACGGGGACTCGTCCACGGGATACTGCCTCGCCGTCGTGGGCTCCACGAACACCGTCCGCGCCACCTCCCGCTTCCCCGCGCGAACGACGACCCACGCGTGCACGCGTTTCCCGTCGATCGCGCGGTCCCTCCGCACCTCCTCCTCCGCCCCCGCGTCGACGTCGCCGCCGCCCTCCCCGGCCGCAGCCTCCGGTCCCGCCGGGTCCGAGGGCGCATCCGAGCGACCCGCCGCTTCCGCGGGCTCCGCCGCCGCCGCGTTCGCGGTTCGCGCCTCCTCCGCGACGTTCAGACGCTCCATCTCCTCGACGGCTTCGCGCGCCGCCTCCTCCTTCGCGAGTCGCTCCGTCTCGAGCACGACCTTCGAGGTGAGGTCGATCGGCGGCTTCACCTTGTATTTGTTCTCCTTCTTCGCCTTCGCGCGCGGCGTCTTTCCCGCCGCCGCCGCCCCGGAACCCCCGGCCTCGTCCCGCCCCCCTCGCTCGCGCTCCGCCGCCTCGCGCTCCATAACCGGGCACATCGTCCCGGACTGGTCGTTCAGGGTGATGTACTTGGGGGCGTAGCCCAAGCACACGTACGCGTCGTACCCGACGCCGACGAGCAGCGAGCAGAGGACGATGGCGAGGTCGAAGCAGTCTCCGGCTTGCCATCCCATCACCGCGTACGGGCTGGGGATGGACTCCGGGAACAGGATGGGGTTCTCCAGAGGCTCGTACTCCAGGTAGTTCGCGACGAAGTCCACGCAGGAGTCCAGGTCGTACAGCTCGCGGTAGTCGAGCTTGCTCGCCCGGACCGTCGTGCACACGAACTTCCGCACCCCGCACTCGTTCGGCGGGTCCAGCATGAGCTTGCGCCGGCGCGGGTAAAACTCGGAGAACTTCTCGTCGAAATCGTTGACGTAACGCAGCAGCTTCGTCTCTTTCGGGGTGTCGTGGATGATGCGCCGCCGAATCGAGGGTTCGTAATCCTTCCCCTCGCTCGTCGTCGTGTGCTCCACCCTCATTTTCTTCGCGTTCACGGGCACGAGGTCCTCCGGCTTGAGCTCCTTCTCGCTGAAGTCCATCAGCTCCGCGATCTTGAACACGTCCCAGAACATCTCCTCGGGGGAGTTGTGCGACGACGGGAGGCTCTCGGAACCCACCTGCAGAACATTCAGGCAATTCGTCGGCGAGAGAACGCCCAGGCGGCTCTCGTTGAACTTGAGCTCGGCGTCGATCTCGACCCACTCCGGCGGAGGCGGCATGCCTTTGGAGGAGGTCCGCGCCAACCGCCCAGAGTCCCCGCCGGCGGACGGGTCCAGGTCCAAGCGATACACCTTCGCGATTTGCCCGCCGAGCTCGTCGAACCCGCCGAAGGTGAAAATTTGCCCCGACGCGTTGCACACGAGCTCGTGCGAGTAACACGGCGGGGGCGGACGTCCGGCCGTGGCGATCGTCTCCCACGTCAGGGCGCTTTGGTCGGAGAAGTCGAGGGCGTACATGTCCTCGCGGATGAAGTTATCGCAACCGCCGTGGAGGAAAAGTTTTTTACCGTCGCCGATGCACAGCGCCACGTCTTGCCGCGGCGAGGGCACGGTGCCGCCGCACACAGGCTGCGACCACGCTCCGTGAGGGGTGGTGAGGTCCAAGAACTGTAAATCGTTCAGGCGGTTGCCCTGCCCTTTCCCGCCGAACAACACCGCAGTGGTGTCGTCCAAGAGGCACATCGACGCGCTCTCTCGGGGTGCGGGTTTGTCCCCGTCCGGCGACAGCTGCGTCCACTTGTCCGCAACGGTGTCGTACGCCCACAGATCGTTCAGGCGCTTCTTCTCCGCGTTCCTCCCGCCGAAGATCAGCAGCCGCTTCGACGCACGATCGTACACCGCGGCGTGCCCGTCGCGCTCGCTCGGTCGGTCCCCGCCTGGGTCCGCCTTGCGCCACACCATCAGATCGAGGTTCGTGATGAACAAGTCGTTCATCTTCTGCTTCTCCCCGTACGCGAGCGCGCCGCCGAAGATGAACAGGTGGTTCGCGCCCCACGTCAGCGTGCACCCGGTGCGCAAGTACGGCCTTCCATCCGTCGGGTCCATGGGCCCGCCGTTGCCCTCGTCCTGGGCCTTGGGCTCGATCTTCATGCGATACTCCTGGTACGCGCCAACCTGCGTGGCCACCGGTTTGTGGCGCTCAATCTCCTCCTGCCTCAGCCGCTCCTCCTCGCTCCGGAGAAACTCCAGGAACACCGCCACCGGGCCGTCCGCCTTACTCTTCCCCGGTTCTTTCAGCTCGTTGTATCGGCAGTCGAAGTCCTTGAGGTTCGTCAGGTGGCCCATGCTCGGCGGGAGCATCGTCAGCTTGTTGTTGTTCACCTCGATGCGCGTGAGGCCTCGCAAGCCGCCGAACGTGTCGGGCAGCGTGGCGAGCTGGTTGTTACTCAGGTCGAGCACGGAGAGGTTCTCCATCTCTCCCATCTCCTCGGGGAGCCCCACGAGCATGTTGTTCTCCAGGTTCAGGTACGTCAGCTTCCGCAGCTCCGCCATCGCCGGGTGCACGGTCTGGATGCGGTTTCCGGAGAGGTCCAGGTCACGAAGGGATCCCGGGAGGGAGCCCACGGTCTCGTCCACCTCCCGGAGCAAACAACCACCCATCTCGAGTCGGGTCATGCGCTTGAGCCGCGTCAGGACCTTCGGGAGGTGCTCAAGCTTGTTGTAGTTGAGCCGGACGACTTTCAGGCTGCGCAGCTCAGCGAGCTCATCGGGGAGGTCGACGAGGGCGTTCGAGCGCAAGTCGAGCTCGACCAGATTGGGAATCCGAGCCTTGATCGCCGCGACGTGCTCGGGAGTGAACTCCGGAATGTCCAAGAACGAGATGTTCAGCTTGCCCCGAACCGCCGCTTCGTCCAACTTCTTCGCCCACGTCTCGTCATCCAGCTTGGACGCCATCGTGGGCGGGTTCGGGGTTGCGCTCCACTCGCCGCGTTGACGGATTCAGGAGTGCCCTTCCTCCCTAAAGAGGGAATGCGGTGCCGCGCCCGTCACTCGCAGTCCCCACACCCCAAACCGCCCGGCGTCGCGCTCGCGGACGGACCGAGCCGATTTCCACCGTCGCCCCCTCGAGGTGACGCCGACGACCGAGCCGACTCGCCCTCGGTGGCGTCGCGGTGTGTTCGCCGGAAGACGAGAGAGCGGGTTGAAAATCTCTCCAAGAGGTAGGTAGCTGCTGTCGAGTTGGGGGTCGGCCGGACTGAGAGTGCGGTCGGTCCTCCCGTGAAACTTCCTTCGCTCACGAAAATCGCGCGCAGCTCATGTACGCGGAGAACGTCACTGCAGCGCCCTCTTCCACGCGCGTAGGAACGGCGACACAATGCCGTCCTCCACCTACTACCGGTCTTGTAAGTGTTCACTCCCGGCCACCCACACGTCTGCGCGTCTCGGTCGTCCCGTCGGGCGCGGATCCCGCGCTCTTCGGGCGCACCGTCCTAGGGTTTGGTTACCTCGACGCCGTCGAGCGCGCGGCCGCGCGCGGCGACGACGCCGCGCGGCTGAGCCCAAGACGTCGTCTCGCGAGCTCGGCGGCTGCATCGCACCGATCCGATTCGCGTGCTTCCGTCCCTGGCGCGACTCCAATGTCGTCCCGGCCCGGCTGTCGGCTGTGCACGCGCGCTCGGCGCGCGGCATCGCGGCATCGGCGCTTTTTTCTCCTCCGCTCTCGCCGACCCCGTCGCTGACCTCCGGCTTCCCCACCCGCGCGACCTCCACAGACTCCAAGACCTTCAAGAAGCCTCGTCGTCCGTTCGAGAAGGAGCGTCTCGACAATGAGCTGAAGACGGTTGGCGAGTACGGTCTCCGTAACAAGCGCGAGCTCTGGCGCGTGCAGTTCGCCCTGAACAAGCTGCGCAACGCCTCCCGTGTGCTGCTCACGCTCGACGAGAAGGACCCCAAGCGGATCTTCGAAGGCGAGGCGATCATGCGCCGCATGTACCGCTACGGTCTCCTGGTGCGTATTGTGTCCCTCCGCATCCCCTTTCTGTTCGCGCGCTGTGCTTCGCGCTTCGGGCATCGTCGCCCCGGCTTCGGTCCGCGAGTCGACGGCTTCGTGACCGCCAGCGCCGGTCCACTAGGGTCCAGCGGGGAGTATTAACCCTAGGATCGGGACTCGATTCTTGCCTCGTCCGCGGCGCGCTGACCTCGCCCTCTCCTTTTTCTCATCGCTTTCTCTCGTAACAGGACGAGACCCAGGACAAGCTTGATTACGTGCTCGCGCTCAACGCGGACGCGTTCCTCGAGCGCCGCCTCCAGACGCTCGTGTTCAAGCTCGGCCTCGCCAAGTCTGTGCACCACGCGCGCGTGCTCATTCGCCAGCGCCACATTCGCGTCGGGAAGCAGATCGTCAACGTGCCCTCGTTCCTCGTTCGCACCGATAGCCAGAAGCACATCGACTTCGCGCTGAACTCGCCCCTCGGCGGTGGCCGCCCGGGTCGCGTCAAGCGCAAGAGGCAGGCGGCGGCTGCGGCTGGCGCTGGGGGTGGGGATGACGAGGAGGACGAGTGATCGTCGCCGCCTTTTTGAGTGAGGAAGAATCCGCGGCGCGTCGGACGACGACTGCGGAGGGCGCCGGCGATGAACGATTCGTCGCGGCGGTGAGGCTTCACCGCGTCGAGTGCGAGCGTCGGGCTTCGGCGATTGGTTTGTAACGACGATCGAAGCGCGATTCTCGCGACAACTACACTACATCATCAATCCCCGACACGACGCAAAGTCTTTCTTTTCTTGGGGTGTGACGGTCACTTCTCCTCTTCGTGCTCTCTGAACCTTTTCCAGAGCTCGTCCTTCTCCCCCATCCGACACGTCAGCCCGCACTTCGCGTAATGTTCCGAATCTCTCTCCAAGTTTTCAATGACGTCGTCCAGCAGGTGCGCGCGCTCGGTGTGCGTCCCGATCTCCACGGCGACGTGCGTGAAGTGCGCGTGGAAGTGGTAAAACTGCGGCGGGTAGTGCACGAACGCGCGGACGCTCTCCGTCCCTACCCCGTACCTCTCGCGCATCACCTCCCTCGCCTTACTCGCCATCGCCCGGAGCATCGGCACGTGCTCGCCTCGCAGGTCGCGCAGAGACTTGACGTCGGTTCGGTGGCACAGGCCGAGGACGTACGCGTCGCGCGCGAAGGGCTCCGCCCCGGTCCATCCCCCCGCCGGCGTCGCGCTCGGCTCCGGGTGCGTCGTCCACTTCGGGTCGGTGTTGAGGAGGAAGCCGTGCGTGGGGTCCGGGTCGTCGTGTAGCAGACGCTCGACTTCTTTCTCTTTCTTGAGGATCTTGTGGACCCACCCGATGGCGCCTGCGGGGATGGCGCGGATGTACGGCGCGTGCGCGTCGGCGTACGCCGCCGGGCTCTCGCGGTACACCACGAACGTCTGCGCGGTGTTCCTCGACACGTGCTTCGCAAGGAGCTTGGCGCGCGCCTCCTCGGACTCGCCGGCGAGGCAGCCGGGGTACAACACGTCGACGTTGAGCGACGGCGCGGGGTCGAAGCCGTGGTAGTATCCGTACTCCATGCCCGAGTACGGCGCGCGCTGGGCCAGTGTCACCGCGGCGGGGGCGGTGGACACGGGCGGGCGCGACAGCTTCACCACCGCCGGCGACGCGCACCCCTTGAACGTCCCGAGGAGGGCCACGACGCCGCCATCCTTGCCGTCGTTGAGCACCTCGCTCACGACGAAGTCATCGAGACCGGGAAGCTTATCGGGCAGAAGCCCCGCGGGCTCGAAAGACGCCATCGGCGGCGGCGCGCGCGGGGGAGACTGTCGCCCTCGGAAGGGTCGATCACGTGAGATCTGACGAGACAGAAGCGGGCGGGGAAGTCGGGGCGATGGGATAGGTAACAATTCGCGAAATCGACCCGACGTCCGCGCCTCGCCGCGTGTCTTGTCTCGTCGAACGACGAGGAATGAATGATTACACGCGGCGCGTTCCGGTGTCGCACGCCTTTCGCTCGGCTCTTTCGCGCGCGTCGTGAGTCCTCATTCGCTCCCAGGGAGCGTCGACCGAGCGCCCGGTACGACTCTGGGCTCGGCAATCACTCACTTCTTCCCCGCGGCGCGCTCCGCCTCCAGCGCGGCGACCGCGGCAAGGTCCTCCGCGCTCAAATTGTCGAGGTCGATCTCGTCGGCGTCCACCAGCTCCTTCGCCTTACCATCGTACACGGCGGCGTCGTACTTCTCCGGGAACAGCACCTTGGCGATGGTGCCGAAGATGAAGATGGTCCCGACGATGATCCCCCACGCGGGGAGGATGAAGGAGGCGACGTTGACGAAGAGGGTGTCCAGGTTGGAGGTGTCGTACCCCGCGAGGGCGAGCTCGGGGACCACGGGCATCGCGTCGATCGACGCGAGCTGCTCCTCGCCCGCGAACGCCCGGGTCGCGCCGCCGCGCGCGGTGCGGCGAAGCGCGACCGGGCGCGCGGCGGGGACGGGGACGCCACCACCGATGGGCGCCCTGCGCGCGGAGCGGGACGCCGCGCGCGCTGCGACGGGCGCGGAGAGGCGCGCGGAGACGGAAGAGGACGCGATGGCGGCCATGGTGTTGGGCTCGGAAGACGTCCTCGAGGTCGGTCTGCGAGCGTTTCCTCGGCGTCGATGCGGTCGACGCGCGCGGTCGATGCCGCGATGGTCCTCCGATGTGGGATAGAAGAAGGTTAGAAAGATCTTCGCTCCTGATTCGCTACGCGCTCCGGGATTCGCCACCTGGATCACCTCGGCCGAGGCGCGTAGCGCGCATGGGTTTCTTTCGCCGGCGCCGAGCAGCCCGCCGTCGACCTGCTGCCGTCGTGACGGGCGGTTTCGTGGATTGCCCCTCGCGCAGCACGGACGAAGCGCTTCCTCCACCACGTTTCCCCGCCCCGCCCCCCCGAACGACGACGATGTTCGGGAGCGATGATGATGACGACGACATGGGCGCCTTGTGCGTTTCCCGCCCGCGCGGCTCTCGACCCCGACCGATGCTTCGATCGACGCCTCCGAGACGGGCGCGCTTTTCCAGATCGCCGCCCGGTCCCGATTCCCTCCTCCGATCCCCTCGGCTCTGACCCCTCTACCCTCTTACCCCCGCAGTCCGCTTCACGACGCCGCCGAGCTCGGCGACGTCGACGCCATCACCGCCATCCTCAACAAGGAGAAGAACGACGGAGACTTCAACCCGGTGCGTCGGGACGGCGCGCTCTTTTTCTCGCGACGATCGTCCGACGACCCGGAGTTGGGTGAAAAAAACCCTCGCTCCGATCCGACGTGAAGCAGACCCTGACCCTCATCTCCTTTCCTCCCCTGTTCTCTCTCGGACCGTATCATCACAGGACGAGGGCGGCTCCGAGGATGACGACGACGACGTGGACGTGAACGAGCGCGACCGCGACGGGTACACCCCTCTGCACGTCGCCCTCTCCCACGGCCACGCCGATTGCGCCAAGGCGCTCCTCGAAGCCGGCGCGGCGTGGTACGCCGTCCTCGAGGGCTCCCCCGCGCTTCACTTGGCGGTCGCCACCGCCGCGATCCCGCAGCACGCGGACGCGAGCCTCGAGGCTATCGTGGCGCTCCTCGCGATCGAAGACTTCGACGCGCTCGTGACGGACGACTACGGCCGCTCGGCGTTGCACCTCGCGGCGGGGCACGGCCTCGGCGCCATCGCCGCCGCGCTGCTGGAGCAGTACCCGGAGGCCTCCCCGGATGAGGACCAGCCCGACCCGATAAACGCGCGGGATAAGTACGGGTGGACGCCGCTGCACCACGCGTGCTTCGGCGGACACGCCGAGCTCGCGGCGGCGCTCATCGCGAGGGGCGCTTCGGCGTCCAAGCCGAATAAGAAGGGGCAGACGGCGCTCCACGCCGCCGTCGTCGGCGGCGACTTGGCGACGGCCAAGGCGACGCTCGACGCGGACGCGTCGATCGCCGGCGCGACGTGTCATCTGGGCAAGACGGCGCTCGAGATGGCGGAGGCGCGCGGGTACGACCAGATCGCGGCGCTTCTGCGCGGGGAGGACCCGGCGAAGACGGAGGCGCCCGCCCCCGCGCCGCCGCCGGTGATCATCGCCCCCGACGAGTGCTTCCTGCACCACACGTGCCCGCCCATCTCGCGCGTGGGCCGCGACCCCCCGCCCGAGAACGTCAACCGTTTGCAGGTACTGCTCGACGAGAAGCGCGGGATCCTGCGGTCGGGCGAGTTCGCGAACGTGGACGTCGTCTCCGACGTGCGCCCGGCGACGATGGCGGACGTCCTGCGAGTGCACGAGTATCCGTACGTGCGCAAGATTCAGCGCGCCTGCGAGCGCATCCCGCACTGGTCCGCGCACCCGAACGGCGCCCTGGGAACGATCGACGGCGACACGGAGGTGTGCCGGGACTCCTTCACCGCGGCGCTGTGCGCGGCGGGCGCGGTCGTGGAGGCGGTGGACCGCGTCGTCGCCGGGTCGGCGGAGAAGGTGTTTTGCGCGGTGCGGCCGCCGGGGCACCACGCCGGGCCGAACGGGCCGGTGCCCGCGCCCGGGGACCCAATCGGGAGCGGGTCGCACGGCTTCTGCCTGCTCAATAACGTCGCGCTCGGGGCGGCGTACGCGCGGTGCGTGCACAGGCACTCGCTCCGCCGCGTCGCCATCATCGACTTCGACGTGCACCACGGCAACGGCACCGAGGCGGTGGTGCAGAACACCACCCCGGCGGCGCCCAAGTTCAACTTCTCCACGCCGTACTGCGACGGGAACATCACCGTGCCCACGTATCGGCCGTGGCTGGACGAGACGGACCACGAGGAGGTCTTCTTCGCGAGCGTGCACGGGTACGGGCGAAGGCACCAGGGCGTGCACTTTTACCCCGGGTCGGGTCCCACCGCGGATAACCGAAACGCGGACGGCCGCGAATTGCTCGAGACGGAAGAGCCTCCGGTGTGGAACGAAGAGGGCATCGTCGACGACCCGCACAGCGTCGCCGCGGCGATGAACGACAGCACCGCGCAGGGCCCGCTGCCGTGGGTCGTGGACGTCGGCATGGAGGGGTTGGGAAAGAAGGCGGAGCGCGGCGCGGCGTGGCGCAGGGTCTGGCGAGGCAAGACGCTCCCCGCCATCGCCGCGTTCAAACCCGACCTCATCATCATCTCCGCCGGGTTCGACGCGCACGCCAAGGACGAGATCCAAGGTCCCGTGAACCTAGGCGTCAAGGAGGCGGACTACGAGTGGCTCACCGAGGAGCTGTGCAAGATCGCCAACACGCACAGCCAAGGGAGGGTCATCTCCGTCCTCGAGGGAGGCTACCGGATCCAGGGCGGCGTCGTCTCCGCGTTCGGGCGAAGCGTCGCCGCGCACCTCCGCGTGATGTTCCGCGAGAACAAAGAGGGCTGGAGCGCGGAGGCGTGCCAGAAAGAGCTCGACCACGAGCTCAAGCAGCGTAGGCTGCAGAAGGAAGCGCAGGAAGCCGCCCGCGCTGCCGCGATGGAGGCGGCGCGCGCGAGAGAAGAAGCGGCGATTCTCGCAGCGCAACAGGCGGCGGCCGCCGCGGAGGGCGAGGGCGGGGACGCGCAAGCGGCGGCCCAAGCGGCGGCGCAAGCGGCGGCGGCAGTCATGGGCGATGGCGTCCCGAGCAAGCGCCGGCGGAAGGAGGTTGACTACAGCGCTCTGAACGCGCAGCTGGAGCGCGAAAACGGCGGCGGCGCGGCAGAGCCGGAGGAAACGCCCGCGGGAGACAAGGAGGTTGAGGGCGAGGAGGAGGGCGAGGATGAGGACGGAGATTTCGGTGAGGACGGCGAGGAGGACGGCGAGGACGATGGCGACTTGGAGATGCTCGACGAGGATGACGAGTGAAAGAAGCGCGCGCGCGTAGAGCGCTGTGTTCATGAGAAGCCCCCCTTCGCCTCGCCTTCGTCTCTTCTCTCGCCTCACGCGCCGTCGCGGCCCCCGGCTTTGGTTTCCTCCCACGCCTGCACGAAGAGGTGCTCTATGTCGCCGATCTTCGCGTCGCGCGGCGCAGTGACGGATGCGGGATCCCTCAGCGCCTTCTCGGCCATCTCCGGGATCGCGGATTTGTGCATCTCGAGCTTACGGTGCGCGGTGAGCTCGCGGATTGTCCCGGGGATGTCCACGTCCGCCGCGAGCCGAGCGACGGCGAGGACGACGGCAGCGACGGCGTCCTTCGGCGACGCCGCAGAGACGCCCATCGCCTCGGCGACGTCCACGAAGAGCTCCTTCGTCGCGTCGGATCCTTGGCCGTAGAACTCTAGGACGTGCGGAAGGTACACCGCGACGCACTCCGAGACGCGAGCGTTGATGTATATCGCGCACGTCGCGTTGCCCATGGCGACGGTCCACCCCAGCCCGGCGCTGTTGAACGCCAAACCGGCGAGGAAATCGGCGTACGAGACCATGTCCCTCGCGAACTCGTCGTCTTTGTCCTGGACCGCGCGGCGGAGGTACGAACTCAGGAGCCGGATCGAGTGTATCGCGGCGGCGTCCGTCACGGGTGAGCTCGCGGTGGAGAGGAACGCCTCGACGGCGTGGCCGAGCGCGAGGAGGCCGCTGGCGGCGATGAGCTCCGGGCGGCCTCGCGTAGGGGCGGTGACGACGCACGATACGCTCGGGGTGAGCGAGTGGTCGATCACGCTCATATCCTTGTGGTTCAGCGGGTCCGAGATGACCGCCAGCCGGGTGAGCTCCGAGGAAGAGCCGGACGTGGCCGTGGTGGACACGGCGTAGTGCGGCGCGAAGGGCGCGCCTCGGACGTTATCCACGCCCTCGAGCTCCTCGACGGAGGTTTGACCGGCGCCGTTGCGGTACAGCGCGCGCACGAGTTTCGCCGCGTCGTGGCACGAGCCGCCGCCGACGCTCACGATACAGTCCGCGTCGATCTCCTCGGCCATGATCGTCGCGGCCCGGACCTGCTGCGTCGTCGGGTTCTGCGTCACCTCGTCGAAGATTTCCACCTTGAGGCCGGCGTCCTCGAGGAGGACGGCGCGCAGCTCGGGAATGACCCCGGTCACGTCGAACGTGCGGTCGCCGGTGATGACGAGCGCCGTCTTCGCGCCCGTCGCGGCGATGATGGGGCCGAGCCGGCGCAGCGCGCCGGGACCAAGGAGAGAGAGCGAGGGAGCGAAGAACGTCGACGCGCCCATCGCGTGGTGCGCGCGGACGACGTGAGGCGTCGAGGAGGACTCATCAAGGCCCACGAACTCCCCGCGAAGATAAGGCACGGCGCGACCGAAGCTTTCGTCATGATCCCCGGGAGGCTGCGCCGCGACTGCGCGGGGGACGCCCGACGTTCGACGACGAGCGCGCGACCGCGTGCAGAGCGCGGCGATGGGGAGGGGCGCGTGCGCGAGCGCGATCATGGCGTCCGAGGAACCGCGCAAGAGAAAGTGAGAGCCGCGGAAAAGATATGTCTTTCTTTTCGAGAGCTGTTTTTTTAATTTCCCTCGCCTTCGTCGCTGTCGCGCATCATGTCCTCGAGCTCTTCGATGCCATGCTCCCTCTCCATCGCCACGAACTGCTCGACGATCGCGGGGCGCTTGCGCGCGAAATGCTTCTTCGCGGCGGCGACGCCCACGGGCGTGACGCGCGCTCCCTCGAGCGCGTCGTCGGCCCCCGCCCCGTCAAAGCCGTCGACGTCAGCGAAAAACGCCTCGAGCTCCGCCGCGCTCGCCGTCCTTTTCTCGTTCAGCTTCCGCGGATCCCTGTACGCCCACAGGTCCCCCCACTTCGACTTACGCGCGGCACGGTACCCGGTTTTGCCGACACCCCCATCCCACGCGTGCGACTTGGCGACGATCTGGCGCGTGAGACGCCCCTCCGCGTCGCACAGATCGACGACGACGTGCCCGCTGCGTTTGATCGGCGGGCGCACCATGCGCCCCCACTCGTGCGCGCTCGCCGCCGCCGCCGCGTCGGCGACCGTCTCCTCGTCTTCCTCCTCCTCCTCGTATTCCTCCTCGAATTCCTCCTCCTCCTCCCTTTCTTCTAGGTCGTTCATCCACGCCGAATCGTCCGCTGGGTCTTCCCCTGTCTCACCGTCGATTCCTGCCACGGAGACGCGGATCGCCTTTTCGATTGCCCTTCGCTCCGCGAGTTCTTCCTCATCCATGTCTGCCTCCTCGTCCTCGCGCGTTTCGCGAAAACGTTCGTCGAGTGCGTCCGCATCCCCGGGGTCCGCGGCGGCCATCCTCCGGGCTCGTTCAGCCAGCTCCCTCGCGGCGTCTTCGCGATTGGCGCGGCGAATGATGACGTACGAGAATCGTTCGTCCTGGAACTGCGCCCCCTTGCCTCGCGGGAGCATCTGGCGGTGCATCTCGCTTCGCCTCACGCGCTGACTGAAGTGACACCACGTCGAGTCCTGAAGGTCATCCATCGGGCAGGCGCGGTCGTGCTGACACGGGGCCACGACGTGCGCTCTCAGAACGCGGTCCCCGCGCTTCGCCGCCTCGCGTTCGGCGTCTAAAATCATCGCCCTGGCGCGCCGCACGAGTTTGGACCCTCGCGGGGTCCCCGGCTCGAGAACGATCAGCGCTCCCCCGGGGGCGACCCTCGACCACAGCGCCTTGACGATCTCTTCCGTGCGTGTATCCAGCCCCACCGTCGCGCTGACCTCCGCCTCCTCCCCGCCCGCCCGCGCGCTCCTCTGCTGCCGCTCGTGTCTCGTCCCCGCGGCGACTTCGCCGAGGCTGTACGCGGCGACGACGAGGTCAAACGACGCCTTCGGGCTCAGCGCTCTGAGCGACGCCATCGTGCGCACGGGCCCCGTGTCGCCCCAGGGGCTGGGCTCGGGCATCGGGCGCCCGGAGGGCTTGGACAAATATTCCATGCCCTCACCCAGCCGCTCCAGGTCCTCGTCGTCGTACACCGCCTTAGCGACGCGGCGCGTGAACGCCATCATGCTCGGACTCGCGTCCACGAGCGTCGTTTTCCCGCGCCCGGCCCCCGTCGCGACCGAGGCGTCCAGACTCGGGCTCTCTCCGGACCCAAAGACGCGCCGCGCCGCCCACAGCGCGGGCGCGGGCCCCGCGCCGAAGTCGAGGAGCGTCTCCGGGCGGAAATCCGGCGCGCGGAGGCGCAGCTCGCGCATCGCGCGTTCCTGCGCGGCGAACGTCATCGGAAGCCGCGTCACGGCGTACGCCGCCGCCTCGAGGGGGCCATACGCGGTCGCCGCGAACGACGCCGCGGGGGGGCTCTTCGAGCCTTTCCCTCGGCGCGCGCCTTCGGCGCTCGACGCGGACTCCCTCTCCTTTTCCCTCGTGGCGTTGGATATCGCGGCCAAGCCCTCTTCCATGCGCCTCTGCTTGCGCACGGAGAGCGTCGCGCCCCACGACGCGCCCCTCGCGAGGACATCCTCCTCCGCGACGGGTGCTTCCCGGTCGTCACCGCGGCGCGCCTCGCCTTTGTCGCCTCTCAGCCACGCCTTCACGGACGCATCCCGCGCGTCCGGCGCGGGCATCCCGCGCGAGACGGCCTTGAGCGCCTGGAGGAGGTCGCGGCCCTTGGCTTTCACCTGGCGGTGGGTGGCGCCCGTGTCGCGCACGGCGACGCGAACGGCGCGATCGAGCGCCTCGGGTAGCTCGACGATGCCCTTCGTCCGCGACGACAGCCGATGCGCGGCCTCGACGAACGCCTCGCCATCGTCCGCGGAGAGCAAAGCGACGACGTCATCGGGCGCCTTGATCGCCGCGGGCAAGAGGGGGGCTCCGCCGAGATCGAAGAGCGCGTCGACGTCGTCCACGCCCTGCTGCGCATCCGCGAGCGTCTCGACGCCGCCGCCCGACGCGTACGCGCCGAAGCACCGGCGCGATTCCCATCCCCACGACGTCGACCAGCGCGGTTCGCGACTTCGCCGCGGGAGCGCCCGCCCCACCGCCCGAAGCGCGCGACGCATCGCGCGGTCTCGTCCACGGCGCCGGCGCTCACTGACCGCCGACGTGCCTCGGTCGCCACGAAAACCTCGTGGAACGTAACATCGAGCACGTCAACGCGATTATTGATCGCCGCGCGAGGCGATGGCGACCGTGCGCCTCGCGAAGACGTCCGCCACCACCTGGCTCGCAAGAGCCCGCTCGAGAACGGCGCGCGTCGGGTACCGCGCCGGGGCGACCGCGATGCGGTTCGTCACCCCCGCGGCGCGCGTGGACCAGATCAGGCGCTCGGTGGTGCCGAGCGGTGTCGTGGCTCGCCCCCCTGCCGCTCGCTTCGCCCCGACCCGCCGCGTCGTTCGCGTCATGACGAGCGCCGCCGCGAGCGAGGAGGACGGCGAGACGTACAAGTCCCCTCCCCCGGAGCTCGCGCAGTTCGTGGAGCGGCCGCAGTCGCCGAGCATCAGCATCTCGCCGCACAGGGATCAGCTCCTGTACACGATGAAGCCCCCGCCGTATCCTTTCGTGTCCGAGCTGGCCAGGCCCGAGCTCAAGCTCGCGGGCCTGCGGATCGACGAGACGCAGAACAGCCGCTCGCGCATGTCCGGCTCCACCGCGATGGCGATCGGCCCGATGCCCACCTCGGACGCGGAGATCGGCACGTACGAGTACTTCACGGGCATCCCCGAGGGCGCGACGCTCAACTACGTGAGCTGGGCGTTTGACGGGTCGAAGATCGCGTTCACGACGCGATTCGCCGGTCCGTCCGTGCCGGATCACGAGCGCGCGCCGCCCGAACTTTGGATCGCGGACGTGGCGACTTTGAATTGCCGTCCTCTACTTCCCGGGCGTGGGCTGAACACCCTGTTCGAGAGCTACAGCTGGCTCGACGCGAACACGATCGTCGCGTGCGTGGTTCCCGAGCGCCGGGGCGCGAGGCCGACGCGCCCGCCCACCCCGCGCGGCCCCCGCGTGCAGACGAACGAGGGCGGGAACGTCGCGCAGGCGCGAACGTACGCGGACCTTCTCAAGGACTCGCACGATGCGGACCTGTTCGACCACTTCGCGACGTCTGAGCTGGTCAAGATCGACATCGCCACGGGCGAGGCGACGCTCTTCGACGGCGCGAGGATTCACACGAGGTGCGATCCGAGCCCCGACGGCGCGTTCGTGATCATGGAGGAGCTCCACCGCCCCTTCTCGTACGAGATTCCGTGCGGTCGCTTCCCGAAACGCGTGTGGGTCGTGAACCGCGACGGGGAGACGGTCAGGGAGGTGTGCGACCTCCCGCTCGCGGACGCCATCCCGATCGTGCACAACGCGACGAGGGAGGGGCCGCGGGGCGTGAACTGGAGGCCGGATAAGCCCGCGGAGCTGTACTGGACCGAGGCGCAGGACGGCGGCGACCCGCGCGTGGACGTCTCTCCGAGGGACATCACGTTCAGCGTGGACATGCACGGCCCCGAAGGCGCGGGCGCCCCGGGCGCGAAGCTGTTCCAGACGGATCTGCGCTACGGCGGCGTCTCGTGGGCCGCCGACGGGCTGGGCATCTTGTACGAGAGCTGGTACAAGTCTCGCACCATCAAGGCGTGGGTCGTGGACACGTTCGGCCGCGCGGACCGCCCGCCGCGCCTGCTGTACGATCGAGACTACGAGGACTCGTACGCGGACCCGGGTTCGCCGATGTCGCGGCGTATGCCCGACGGCACGTACCTCCTCGCGCAGGTCGAGGGGCCTCTGCCGGAGGACGGGTGGACGCCGGCGAAGACGAAAACGCCCGAGGCGGCGGCGGAGGGCGGGAAGGAGGCGACCGTCCGCTCGCCGCCGGGCGCGGTGGAGTGGGAGACGGGGGTCACGCTGCTGTTGGAAGGAGACGGCGCAAGCGAGACGGGGGACAAGCCGTTCGTGGACCTGATGAATCTCGACACGGGAGCGACGCGGCGCCTGTGGGAGTGCTCCGGATCCGGGGGTTTGGAGCGCCCGGGGTCCATCATCAGCGACGCGAACGGCGCGCCCATCACGTTGGCGTCGCTGAAGATTCTTTTGTCCCGCGAGACGCCGAGCGAGAACCCTCAGTACTACTCCCTCGAGCTCGGCGGCGGTGGCGAAGTGCTCTCGCCGAGGCGCATCAGCGACTTCCCGCACCCGCACCCGGCGTTGATCGACCCTCCGAAGGAGATCCTTCGGTACTCGCGCGACGATGGCGTTGACCTCAACGCGACGCTCTACCTCCCCCCGGGGTACGACGCCGAGAAGGACGGCCCGCTCCCGACGATCATGTGGGCGTACCCTCGCGAATTCAACAGCGCGGAGGCCGCCGGGCAGTTGCGGGACTCCCCGAACCGCTTCACCTCCATCGCGCCGTCGTCGCCGCTCGTGTGGCTCGCGCGCGGGTACGCCGTCCTGGAGGGCCCCTCGTTACCCATCATCGGCGACGCGGAAAACGGCGTCGAGCCCAACGACACGTACGTCGAGCAGCTCGTCGCCGGCGCGCGGGCCGCGGTGGAGGAGGTCGTTCGCAGGGGCGTGACGGACCCGCGGAGGGTCGCCGTCGGCGGGCACTCGTACGGCGCGTTCATGGCGTCGAACCTCCTCGCGCACGCCCCGGACCTGTTCGCGTGCGCCGTCGCGAGGTCGGGGGCGTACAACAGGACGCTCACCCCGTTCGGGTTCCAGTCCGAGGAACGCACGCTGTGGCAAGCCCCGGACGTGTATGCGAAGATGTCCCCGTTCAACCACGCCGACCGGATCAAGAAACCGATCCTGCTCATCCACGGCGAGGACGATACGAACAGCGGGACGAACGTGATTCAATCGGAGCGCTTCTTCGCCGCCCTCAAAGGTAACGGCGCGGACGCCAGGCTCGTCCTGCTCCCGCACGAGTCGCACGGCACGCGAGGCCTCGAGTCCGTGCTTCACGTCCTCGCGGAGACGAGCGAGTTCCTCGACAAACATCTCAGCGTCGAGGCGGCGGAAAAGGCGGCGAAGAAGGAAGAGAGCGAGAAGCAGACTACAGTCTCGAAGCTGTGATGCAATTTGGGCGGGCGCGAGCGAGACGGGGATTATTTTTTTGTGGATGTCAAATCTGTGAACATTTCTCACATCCCCAACGGCATGGAGGAGAGGTCAACCTCTAACATGCCCGCCTGCGGTACCCAAAATCGCAACCCCCAGTGGTGACAGAATTCCTTGACGACCGCTGCCAGCGGCGCGGGTTGATGCGTGTTTTTCGTGTGATGCCCCGTCCCGACGAGCACGTGCACAACCGTTTCGCCCCTCGCCCTGCGCTCGGGAAACTCACGCGTCAAAATCGACACGGCCTCCGCGCGGTGTAACCCGTGAAGGTCGATCATTCGCGGCGCCCCTCCGCCCCCGCCCGCAGCAGCGAGGGATGCGTTACGCTCTTCGTATATCGCCGCCGCCGCGTGCGAGTGCGCCGACGCCATGGCCCGCGCGTGCGCGCGCCCCTTGCGACTGAGCTCCTTCGCCAACGCTTTGTTGCCCGACAGATACGCCTGCGTCGCCTGTTGAAAGCAGACGTTGCGCAGCCGCATGTGATCCCTCGCTTCCTCCCTCGTCGACGCGTACATATTGGACACCGCTTCGCCCGTCTCCACCCAAGGCTGCGACGCCGCGGCGCCGCGCCCCGAGAAGCGCCCCGCGCCGTACCCGATTCGAACGCCGCCGCGCGAACGCGCGTCCTCCTCCTCGAGCGCCGCGATGGACTTGACCCTGTCGGCGAAGTTCGAGTTCCCGCCGCTCTCGTCTTTGAGGGCACTCGCGACGCCGTGGAAGCCTCCCGCGGCGCCCCCGCTGACGTTCGACCGCCCACCCGAGATGGTGAAGCTTCTGAACTGCACCTCGGGCGGCTCCACCGCGGGATCTGGCGCCGCCGCGCTCTGCCGCGCCCCTCCAGAGGGGCCGCCGAGCGTGGGAAAGTTTGACTCGTCGTCCAGCGAGGGCGGCTCGGGGGGCTCCACCTCGACGTCCAGGTCCGTGAGAATGTCCACCGTCAGCGCGATGTCGCCGTTGTTCGCCGCGAGGAGTTCCTCGAGGCTCTCCAAGCTGTACCCCGCGAAGCTCTCGCGCAGAAACGAGAGGAACTCGCGCTCATCCAGGACGCCGCCGTCGCCTCCCGAGCCGTGATGGTCGGCGTGGCCCCCGTGGTAGTACGTCCCATCGTACGCGTGCGAGTGGTACTGCGACGGATCGTGATACGACGCGTACTGCTGCTGATGGTACCCCGCGTCGTCGTACGTCTCGTAATACTCGCCCTCCCCCTCATCGTCATGCGCGAGGTGTCGGCGCGCGCCCGGGTTCCAGGTGTGTTCCCCGCTCATCCCTCTCTCGAGCTGTTCAGCAACCTCCTGTCTCCTCTGCTTCGTCAGGGGCGATGCAGGCTCCCCGCCGACGTCGTCCTCGCCGTCTTCAGTGTCCACGAACCCGAGACTGTCGAGTCCGAGATCCGCGAAGGACTGTTTCCTCGGCTGATCCGCGCGTTCGTCATGGTCGAGGCCCTCGTCCTCGCGCGCCTCGGCATCGGCTCGCAGCGAGGCCGGGATGAAGGGCGCGGCGGAAGCGAGGGAGGGCTTCGCGGGGACGAACGCTGCTGCGCTCGCCGTGAAGCTGAAGGACGCCGCCGACGGATCCAACGCCTTCGTCCGAGCGCTCTCCTCACCCTGCGACATGGGGAGGGGAGCACCAACGTCCGCGCGCAGATAGTGTTGGATCTCAAACCACGACTCAAGGCGGCTTACGACTTCGAACTTCGTGACTGAGCTTGACGATATACGCGAAATGGTAGCTTAGCATACGGCCGTCCCAGGGCACTCCAGAGACACGGCCCGCGCCGCACGTGACGGGCGCGACGCATCCTGCTCGGGTTATATGGAGGAGGACGACGTTCCGTTGTCGCTCCTCGGGTCGAGGGAGGATGAGCCCACGGTGTTGCCACGACGCACCCCTCGAGGCGAAAACGCGCGGATGGGCGAGGCGCGCCACGGGGCTTCGAAGCCCTATCTACAGCAGATGCCTCACGCGCAGAACGAGACGCAGCGGAAGCTCGAGGTCCTCCTCAACCGCGCGGCGCACACCCCCGAGTTTCTACCTGGGGCGTACAAGGCGGCGAAGCTCTCGGACGACGCCGCTCGGCTGCTGGCGGACTTCATCCAGCGACCCTCCGTGCGCGCGCAGTTGTTGCCCCTGGTCGGCGACATCCCTGGGCGCAAGAAGCGCAAGAATCTGAGGGCGGGCGATCCCGCCGGGGGAGGGGACGCCGCGTCGTCCGCCGCGGCGAAGAAGCGGTCCGTTCAGGTCTCCGAGGAGACGGGACGGCACGTGCGGACGCAGCTGTCGGGGGAGCAGGTGGCAGAATTGACGGCGCGCTTCGACGAAAACGCCACCCCGAAACCCGCGGAGTGCGCCGCGATGCTCCCGAGTCTCAACGCGAAAGGCCCGGAACTTGTCGCCGCACAGGTGTCGCGTTGGTTCGACAACAGGCGACGCTGCGCGAAGAGAAAACGGGCGGAGTTGGAGAAGGGCGCGGATGGCGAAGGGTCTCCGACGGGCGCGGGCAGTGGGAAAGCGGAGACGAAGAGTAAAGTCGAGCGACGCGTGACGCACAAAGAGCGCGAGTTGCTCGAGGCGTCCTTCTCCCAGAACCCGGCGCCGAATTTTCAGCAGCGCTCAGCGCTCGCCACGATCGTCGGTATCACCGAGACGCAGGTCACGGCGTGGTTCAGGAGGCGCCAGAACGCGGCCCATCCGCCGTTTGAGGCGAGTCCCGGACTGAGACGATTGAGAAACGGGCGGGCGGCGATGCCGCAGGCGGAACCGGCGCTCGCGGCGCCCGCGCCGGCGCTCGTGGTGAGTGACGCGCAGAACTATCCCGGGTTACTCTACCCGGGTGCTCTCGCGGGGTTCGGGCAAATGCAGGAGACAGCGATGCACTTGGCGCACGCGTACGGATACCCCGCTGGGGTACAACCTGCCAGCGTGTTGCCCTTCAACCTTCCCGGCGTGTTGCCACCAGGGACAGGCAGGTGACGCGCGACGAGTCAATTTCGACGCGCTTGCTCTCTCTCTCTCTCTCGTGTACTTGTACGAGGTATGAGATGCCTTCAGTACTGGTAGACTAGAGTCTAGTTTCTTTCAATCCTAGTAGCTATCTAGCTAGCTAGATACTGTAGCTATCCATAGCCGCGATGTATGTAACTTTTACAACTGTACTTCACTCGCTTCATGGCACGGCGCACTTCAGCCTGATTTGCATCTCGTCGCGGTATCCTTCGGCGTACGCCTTCACGGCGGACTCGAGGCCGGACGCGTCTTCGCTCTCAACATTTTCGAAGAAGACGTCTAACAGGCCGAGTTTCAAGTCGAAGAGCCTGTGCAGGTTCACTTTGCCCTTCATTCCGATCTGGGACGCGAGCGTTGGCATCCGGAAAGGCAAGTCGCTGAAGTCCTGGTGCCTGGTCCCCCCGACGCTGCACTCCATCCACGGCGCCTCGGCGTGGCGATACAGCGGTGCCATGTCCGACACGTTATCCCACCCGTGCGAGTTCATCACGAACGTCGGCACGCCCGCCCTTGCCGCGACCCTCAGCGGGTGCTCCTGGGCGCCTTTGAGGGCGGCGGTTTCGGGGAAAGGGCCGAAGGGCACCGCCCAGGGATCGAGCAGCACCGCGCGTTTGACGCTCGGGACGGACGAGAGTGCGGCGAGGACCGTGGCGCCGCCGAAAGAGTGCCCCGCCGCGGTGAGCCGCGAGGTGTCTAAGAGCCCCGCGAGCGTCCCGGGGTCGAACCTAGACCCGGGGAAGACGTTTCGCGGTGGGGCGGGGCTACGCGACAGCGCATCCGCAGCGGCGGAGAACTCGCGCACCCTCCGGTCGATCTGCTCACGGCGCCACGCGAAGTTCCCGTCCGTGTGCACGTACGGCTCGTGCTTGACGCCGCCCGCGTCGTCGATTTTCGACGCACACGACGCACTCCCGTCCCTGTGCTCCAACGCGGCGACAAGAAAGCCCTGCGAGGCGAGGGACGTGCACAACGCGGCGTACATGTTCCTGGTACCGGCCAGACCGTGGGAAAAGATTACCACCGGCATCGTCTTCTCGGAACGAGGGACCGCGTTCTCCTTCACGGGGAGGGTGTCGAACAGCGTCGTCGCGACGTGCCCGCCGATATAGGCCGCCCGGGCAAGCAGACGCTGCCACCACGACCTCTTCGGATCGCCGAAGTCGAACAAGAAGTGCATCATCCCGTGCGAGTACGCCAACGTCGGGACCCAGAGCGGTCGACGCCATCGAGCGGGCGGCCGCTCGTGCGTTGGGTAGTACAGTCGCATGAGCACGTCGAGCCCCTCGGGCTCATAGTCCGCCACGGCAACATGCCTCGCTTCGCCTTTCCATCTCGCCGGCGGCGGGATGAGACCCGAGGGGTACGCTGCCATCGCTCGAGCGGATCTGATGGTCTGTCGTTCCGGGCCAAAACAAACGCCCGCCACTCGTGTCCTCATGTCCTGGGAGCGTCCGCAACGTTTGGCCAAGAAGAGTCACAACTTGACATTTATCTCGTAGTCTTGTAGGGGGTTTTTGTGGAAAATCGGGTCTAAAATCGGGTGGAAAATCGGGTCACCCCACCCGATTTTAGACCCGATTTTGGTCAGACCCGCCCGAATTAGGGTGAAAATCGGGCGGGTCTGACCAAAATCGGGCGGGTCTGAACCCTGAAATTACGGTTTAAAAATACCGGTCCAAAATCGGGTGGAAAATCGGGTGGTACGACCCGATTTTGGACCCGATTTTCGCAAAACGGCGTTTAGTTGTAAAATCGGGTCTAAAATCGGGTCGTACCACCCGATTTTCCACCCGATTTTAGACCCGATTTTGGCTCCACAAAAACCCCGTTGTCTGTAGTGTTTGGCTTATCCACTGGAGACGTGTCGCAGTCCTTTTTCCCGGAAAGCGTCGCGCGGCGCGTCGCTACTCGGACTTGCGCCGTCACACGCGACGTCCACTCCATAGACGCAAGATGTCCGCCTTCATGATGACCTCCATGTCCACGGTCGCGCCTCGCGCCGCCGCCAGCACCCCGTCCGGCGCGACCGGTGCGTTTCCCTCCCGCTTACGTCTCCGCGTCGCGTTGTGAATCCCAGCGATTGGCGTCGGTCCTCTCGCGTCTCGCCGTTCGGCCGAGTCGTTCGACAGGGTCGGCCGCGCTCGCACGTCCCGCGACCGATGGAACGCAACCCGCACGTGTCACGAAGACCGTATTCGCGTCGTCCACGCTTCCGTTCCCGTCGTGGACTCCGTCGACGGCCGGTTCCGTCCGACGGTTGCGCGACACAAAACCCTATTGGTTCAGGGTTTGTCGTGGACGCCTCACTCGCCGCGCGAAATCTCCTTCTGACCGCCGCCCCCTCGCCTGTTCTCTCTCCTCGTGTGTCGTCATAAACAGGGTTCAAAGCGGCCGTTCGCGCGACCCCGGTTTCCCTCCGCGTCGCCGGCCGCCCCGCGGCGCAGCGCGCGCAGCTGCAGGTGGTGGCGGCGAACAAGATGTCTCGCCCCTCCCTCGACGATGCGTCCGTCGCGGAGTTCAAGACGGGCCCCAACGACACCGGCTCCTCCTCTTTGCAAATCGCGCTCCTCACCAAGCGCATCGAGTCCCTCACGGATCACCTTCTCGTGAACAAGAAGGACTACGCGTCCCAGCGCGGGCTGCGCATGCTCTTGGGGCAGAGGTCGAGGCTGAGCAAGTACCTCAAGAAGAGGGACCCCGCGCAGTACGAGAAAGTGATGAGCGGGTTAGGCCTCCGGACCAAGTAAAAGTGATGAGTGAGTGGGCGGCGACCCATCCCATCGAGTGTAGAGTTGTGTTCCTAGGGGCCATTCTTTAAATTTGCCAAACATTAGCATCGCGATCACGACGAAGAAGACGCGGGAGATGCGAGGGAGAGGGTGATTCCGAGAGGCGAAACCGCTCGCACCCCGGGCACCCGCCCCACACCCCGGATTTTCCCCAGCCGAAGCTTGAAACTCGTCGGATCGATGACGGTTCTGTGATCCGCAACAAGATCCACACTCGCGAAACGCCTCCTCGCGAGCACAACGACGATCGACCTCTCGTCGTCTCGTCCGATGGCACTTCTTCGCGCGCTTCCGGCAACCCCCCCCGCCCGCGTTTCGCCCTCGTCTTCCTTCGACGCGCGTCACCGCTCTCTCTCTCGGGTCCTTCGAGCTCGCCGTCGTGGACGGGACCCAGCCTCGTCGCGCGATGCCCGACGGAAACGACGCGACGGTTTGCCTCCCTCCTTCGGAAGATGCCGAGGAGGAGGTCGTGCCGATGCTCGTCATCGGCAGCGGTCGCGCGAGCCTGACCTTCCTCTCGCACATCCCCGATCGTGCGCTCAAGGGCGTGACGGTCGTGGACCCCACCGGGTTGTGGCTCGAGACGTGGGGGCAGCGACACGCGCGCATGGGGACTCGATTCCTCCGCCAGGCGGTCACGCAGACGCCCTTCCTGGACGCGTGCGGGCTCGAGAGCTTCATCGCGTCTCGAGGCGACCGCGACGAGGACAGCATCGCCCCCCCCTCCGAGCTCGAAGGTGGCGTCCGACGTCCGAGCTTCGCCGTCTTCTCCAAGTTTTGCGCTTCGCGCTTCAAAGCCCGAGCGGACCGGTTCGGCCGCGCGCGCGTCTTGGCCGACGAGGTGACCCGCCTCGAAATCGTCCCGCCCGAAGACGTCGGCGACCGCGGCGGCGGTCCGCTCCTCCGCGCGACGCTGAAATCCGGAAAGACCCTCCTCGCGAGGCAGGTGGTCCACGCGGGGCGTTGGCACGCGCCTTTGGAGCCCGGGTGGATGCTGGAGGCGAGGCTGAATGCTGCCTCCGTCCCGGCCGCGACGAGAGACGCCCTCGCCGTCCTCGCCGACGTCGACGTCCGCGCCGCCGACGTGGAAGGCCGCGACGTCCTCGTCGTGGGCGGCGGCGAGGGCGCGTTCACGCTCGCCGCGTCAGCGTGGGAGCGCGGAGCGGCGAGAGTCACGCTGGTGTCCCGCGACGTCGTCAGGCGCCGCGAGCGCGAGTTCCCGATCGAATTCTATGGAAATAAGGGCGTGGGCGCGTTTCGCGCCGCCGCCGCCCCGGAGATCAGGCTCGAGAAGCTCCGCGAGGCCACCGGCGGGCGCGCCTCCGTGAGCCAGCACGCGTGGAGTCGCCTCGTAGAGGCCGAGGCACGGCGCGACGGGGCCGCGCCGCGCGTCGTCGAGCGTCGCGAGGTCGAGCGCGCCGAGCCGACGGAGGACGGCGCGAGATGGCGCGTCGTCTTTGCGCCGCCGAACGCCGCCGTCGGGTCGGGGGCGCCCGGCGACGACCCTTCCTTCGGCGCGCGCGACTGGGCGGCGGGCGAGTCGACGACGGAGGCGGATTTCGTCTGGGCGGCGTGCGGCGACGTCGTCGACGCCTCGCGCGATCCGGCGCTGCAACATCTCCTCGAATCTCCCGGAGGCGCTCGCGTCGTCGGCGGGCTCCCGGTGCTCGTCGAGCCGAACGCGTCCGAAAAGAACCCGAGCAAAGCCGCGGCGTCCCCGTCGTCCCTCGGCGCGCTCAGATGGCCCGGAGCGCCGTTGTATTTCGTCGGCGCGTACGCGGCGCTGTCGATCGGCCCCGTCGCGAGCTCGCCCGCGGGACACGCGATGGCCGCGCGCGCCGTCGCCGCCGCCGTCAAACCGCACGCGATGGCGTGTCGTCGCAAGGAGAATCCGTACGCCCCCGGGCTCTCGCCGGAGCAAATGCAAGGGCCGCCTCGAGTAGACGACGACGCGCGCGTGGACGAGTCCGGGGTTCCGCTCGTGCTCCGCCGCGTCCCCAAGGCGCTTCGCGACCAGCGGCTGATGGACGACCGCCAGCTCGCGGCGAGGGACGGCGGAGAGCTGACGAAGGTCGAGCTCAGTAAGTACCAGATCATCGAGGAGGATTTCGTGATCGAGGTCCGCATGAAGCTTCCGGAGGCGGTGGAGAAGGAGCGCGTTCGCGTCGCCTTCGCGGAGCAGTCCGTGGAGGTTTGGGCCACGGGGCGCGACGTGGCGTACCGGTTCTTCGTCCCGAAGCTATACAAACCAGTCATCGTCGAGCGGTGTCGCTACGAGTCAAAGGGCAAGAGGATCTCCGTCTTCCTGCACAAGTACGAGGACCAGCCGTGGCGATTCCTCAAAGGATGACGACAGGAGAGGGGCAGGCGTGAGAGGGGCGACGAGAGAGACAGTTCATCAGAGAAGAAAGACCGCCTCTGACACTTGTTTCAATGAATCGTCATTGGCCATTCAAAAGTGCTGGCGGCAGTCACGAGCGCAGGGGGACGAACGCGACGAGCCGCGGGTGAGGACTCGAAAAAGTCTCGGACGCGCCCGCCTCGCGCACAACGTCGCGAGGCTCCCGCGCGCGGGCGGTGGGCTTGCGTCGCGGCCCGCGGAAGCTCGGGGCGGCGAGGGGGTCGCGCGCGAGGTCCTTCCCGGGCGTCGCTCGGAGCGTTCGACGCATCTGGACGTCCGTTTTTTTTAGCCGAGCTCTTTCGGGTCCTCGGTGGGATCGAAGATGAGCGTCATGTCGGGTCCGTCCGCGGTGCTCAAGCCGCGGGCATCGAACCTGTCTTCGCCGCAACCGATGAACCTCCCAGCGCCCGTGTCGAAAGTACACCCCCCAGAGGACGCGCCGCGGGCGTCGGACGGCTCGTCGAGTTCGGAGGGCGGAGACGGGGACGAGGCTGAAGTGCCCAGTCACGCGAACGTCCGGCCCATCAAGGTGTCAGAGGCCTCCGATGTCCCATCGCGGACACCTCCTCGGAAGGGCGAGACTGACGCCGGACAGCTGCGCATCTGCGCGGTCACGTGGAACATGTGCGGCCGTCGCTTCCCCGATAACCTCGAGCCCATGCTGGCGCCGCTCTTCGGGGGCGAGGGGGAGCGCCGGGGATGGACCGCGGCGGGTGATGCCGAGGGGACGCCATGCGACGTGCTCGTGGTCGGCGTGCAAGAAGCGCCTGCCATGGACGGGTTCGTGGAGCGCCTCATGGACGCGCTCGGGGGCGAGGACGAGTTCGAGCACCTCGCGGGGGTATCGCTCGAGCCGGGGGGGTGGATCCAGATGGAGGTTTTCGTCCGACGGGAGCTCCTCCCGATGGTCAAGGACGTCCGGCGCGACGCCGTGAGCTGCGGTATCGGAAACGTTATCGGGAACAAAGGAGGGGTCGGCGTGTCGTTCGAGTACGCCGGCGCGCGGCTGTGCTTTCTCAACGCGCACCTCGCCGCGCACACGGAAAAGGTGAAGCAGCGCAACGCGGACTACCACCGGATCGTCAAGACACTGTTCGCACCCAGGGGAGGCTCCGGGGGAGGGGAGAGTAAGAAGGCGAAGACAGGAAAAAACGCGGTGGCGCCCGCGCCCGCGGGCGAGGATGGCGACGACGACACCGTCTCGACCATCGACCCGACGCGTCCCACGCCGGAGACGCCGTCCATGCTCGGAGGACTGATCAAACGTAAAGGGTGGAGCGCCGCCGACGGGTTCGACTTGTGCGTGTTTGTCGGTGATCTGAACTACCGCGTCGAGGGCAACAGACGTGCGGTGGACGTTCTTCTCGACCGAGGGATGTTCGACGTGATGCGTGCGAACGACCAGCTCGCCATCGAGCGAGACGCGGGGCGCGTCTTCGCAGGGTGGTCAGAGGGGGACCTCTCGTTTCCACCCACGTATAAGTTCAACCGCGGCACAAACGACACGTACGACTCGTCGAAAAAACAACGCGTGCCGTCATGGACGGATCGCGTGCTGTGGCGGACCGCTGACGGGGGAAGGGTCTCGTGCGCCCCATCACCGGACGTGTACACCTCTGCGACGGGGATCTTGACGTCGGATCACCTCCCGGTGGTGGCGCGCATCGAGGCAAGTGTGGAAGGGGCGAGGAACGCCATCCCACGCGTCGGGGGGTCACCGTACGCTGGGTCGAAGAGCAGGCATGTATTCTCCGTGTGCTGAGAGGGACGGCGACGGCGAAAGATGCGGGGCGACACTCGCGAGACGAACATCCACTCGTTCATTCTTAGACTATATAGCTACTAGATTCGTTATTCTTTATGTATCTTAGGCTACGGGTACACGTATGAAGACGCGCCGAAGGAGCGCTGCCGACGACGAATGCGCGTCGGGGCGTCCATTCCAATTCTTCAGATTTTTTATTTTTGATTCTTTCCCTCGTTCTCGGAAGGGCCAAGCAGTTGTTCCGCCCTCCTGCTCCCCCCATGCCCTCATTGTCGAACTTCGAGCCGCGCGCGCGAGCTGACATCTTGCGCACGACGTCGCGCAGTCTCAACGCGCGCGCATATTCTCCCCACGCGCTGCGCGACACTCTTAACCGTGACGAAGTATGGTGGTCTCTGTGGCAGGACGTTGTTGCTTCATGCTAAAGATAAGTCTACTTTGTCTTCTTGCGACGTTCGCCGGCGCCGCACAGGCTGCGGAATCGCCACAAGCTTCCGCGACAACGGACACGGAGCCCGTGGATGGGACAGAACTCAGGACTGATGCACGCTCTGCTGCGCAGCTGAAAGAGATGGCCCTTTGGCCCGAGGTACCCATCAGAGCTCTTCTGGCGGGAGAGGCTTCCCCTCCGGCTTCGTCCCCAGGACCTTCTGGAGAACCCGCACCTCCGATTGATCTCTTGTTCGTCTTACAAGCTGCCAATGCTACGTTCCTTCCCGGGCCCGACGGCGAGCTCATAGGAGGCGCAGTGCGTCTCGGTGGCGTGCAGGAGACGATCGTCAGCTTCGCCGATAGGCCGTACCGCACCATGGACGCAATACCGACCGGGACTTTCTTCAGCTATCCTCTCGTGCTCGACTTCTTCGCGGGGGATAACCCGCCGAACGCGATAATCGCGGGAGAGCTACCCGACGACATTGCCGCGCAGTTATCTCAAAGAGAAGGCGCTTCGCGCGTTATTCCGTACCGTCGGCTCCTCGGATCGGTCCTGGGCGCAGCCACGTACGACGCCGAGGCAAACACAATCGAGTTCGACCTTCCCGCCGGCGCCGACATATTCAACGCCGACGGTACGACTCGACACGTGGAGAAGGAGACCTTCGACGAAATCAGGGCGGCGTACGGTAAAGTTGACAGCGGTGACGATGACGCACTTCCCAAGCTGCAGCAGGTCTCGCTGTTCATCGACCCATTTCGTGCCGGAGCGCCTGAAAAGCCCGTGAAATTTTCCAGCCGCAAACTTCTGCAACGCCGCGGCGGAGGATTCCGAGGCGGCGGGCGCGCAGGTGCCGTGCGCATCGGTGGGGGAGGCTTCGCACGACCTTCCATGGGCCGTCGTGGTTTCAACGGCCGAACGAACAACTTCATACGAGGCGGGTCGAACAACCTTTTTCTCGGCGGCGGCAGAGTGGCGCCTTTTCGTCTCGTCGGTGGCGCTGGAATACCGTACTGGGGCGGCGGATGGGGCGGCGACTACTGGGGAGGCGGCGGCTTCGTCGACCCGTACTACAACTCCCGCGCGTTCGCTTTCGCCGCGCCCACGGCCGTCCCCGTCCCCGTCCCTGTACCGGTCCCGAATCCCGTCCCTGTTCCAAACCCACCCGCGCCGTCTCTTTCCGCCGGGGACGTGACCTCAGCGTTAACGGGCGCGTGGCGCGGGGACGGCGGCGGAGCCGGCATGGGGCAGATTTCGGTCACCGCGAACGGTCTCGCCTTCTCCGCATCACCCGCAGGATGTGCCAACTGCGGGCTCCCCGATTGTCGTTGGTCCGTCGCGGAGGGGTCTGTGGTCCTCACGGGCGAGACAGCCACCCTGGACGCCAAATTTGCGACGTGCGGGGGCAATGGCGGCACGGAATCCATGCGAGGCACTCTCGAAATCGCAGCCAACGGCCGGAACGTGCTGTACTGGGCTCCCGCGAAGATATCCACGCAGTGGATTCGTAACGCTTGAGACGAGATGCTCGTGTGTGCGATAGCTCTCCTCTGTTGCAAAAAGACTGTCGTCCTCAACCAATTATTCACGCCGCTAAATTCTACTTTCGTACCTTCGAAAGTAGTCTAGTCTCTCATCACTGAATGACGTCGTCGCTCCACGTCACCTGCGCCACCTCCGCGACGTACGCGTCGAAGTCAAACTTTTTCTGCGCGTGGTTGAACGGTTTCACGAACTTCTCGTACAGCCCGTCGTCGGCGTAAAACTTGTGCGCGAGCCGAAGCAAACGAAGAGCCTCTTGACCCGTGAGGTGCTCCACCGCTCCCGCCGTGTCGGCGTCCACAAATTTCGCCTGTACCAAGACCAACCCCTTTGACTCGACGAGCTCGGGGTAGTGCGCGGCGACCAACATGGGCGTCGCAGCCTCCTGCAACTTACGAAAGTCGTCGATGGCGGTGAAGGACGCGTACGGTTCCTTCGCCTGCATCACGAGCGTAAGAAACTTCGACGGGCTCTTGTGAAGGGGCACCACGAACATCGGGCACTTCGCGGTTCGGTCTCGGAAGGCACGATACGTCCCGGGGTTGACGCGCGCACCGAAGCTCGCGTTCTTCCCCTCATGATACTCGCGCCAAATCTCGACGATGGCGTCGGGGTCCTCTTTCTCGAGCAGCTCGATGTGCGTCACCTCCCCCAACGTTTTCCCGGGCGGAATCAACGTGCTCATCGACGCCCGAGGTCGAGCAATGCCGTTGCACCTCCGCCGTTCAGTCGTGCGCGACACCACAGGAACCCATGATGCGCCCGCGGTCGTCGCTCCTGCCCGCGCCGCGCCAATATTGGCGCTCGCGCGCCGCCATACCTCTCTCAGCGCGCGACAACCACCCCTCATGCTACCGCCGGGTGCTATACCTGTAAGACGAAGTGCGCAGGCAAAACCGTCGAAGAAGGCGGAACTCAAGACACTCGAAAAACACGTGAGAGAGGGGTTCCGTTGTCCGTCACGTCGCCGGGACTTCTCCGCTCCACCGGACCCCAGAAACGACGAACTAAAACGCCCCGCTTCCGAGGTCGTCTGCGAAAACTACTGGCGTGACGCACGGCCACAAAATCCACTTACGGCGTCGGCCAATGGGACACTTTTTTCCGCGTCGAACCACCTGACGAGAGGATATCGCCGGTCGTGCGATGGAGTTCATCAAGAAGGCCGGATGGAAGGAATGGGACTATAACGGCGCGCTCAAGAAAGGCAATGTGTCCCGCGTCGGAAAGTTCGTGAACGCGGAGGGCATGAACCTAGCCTTTTACTCGTGGGAAGTGCCGAACCCGAAAGGTGTGGTGATCTTCAGCCACGGGCACGGCGTGCACGCGACGTTCGAGCTCCTCAACAGCCCCAAGGCGCCGGGAATCAGGACACAGTACGGCGGCACGTGGGTGGAATCTTTCAACAAAGCCGGATACAGCGTCTTTTCGATGGACCACCAGGGTCACGGACGTTCCGACTACGCGCGAGGGAAGCGGTGCTACTTCGAGCGAATCGATAACGTCGTGAACGACTACTCCCAGTTCGTCGGGTTGGTGAGGGAGGAAGTCGGCCGCGAACTGCCTTCGTTCATGCTCGGTATGAGCATGGGTGGATTCGTTGTGGTGAGCTCCGCGATCAGGAACGATAAGTTGGCGGACGGCGTCGTGCTTCTCGCGCCCATGTTGTCGCTCAACAAACTGGCTCAGCGGGGCATCAACAAAATCCTGCTCCCGCTCTTGACGTTCATCTCGGTGTTCCTTCCCACCTTGCCGATGGCGGAGACGGCGCGGAACAATAAATTCCCACACAGTCAGCGCGAGGTGGAGATGGACGATCTGACGTGGCCTTCGGGATTGAAGCGCACGCGCGCGCGAGTGGCGGCGGAATACTATTTGGGGACCCAACGCCTCCAGACGAGGCTTCACGAGATGAACATCCCCTTCATCGCGTTTCACGGCAGGGACGATCCGATGACGGACCCGGAAAGCTCAGCGCTGCTTTACAAGCACGCGTCCTGTGAGGATAAATCCCTGCAGTGGGTGGACAACGTGTTTCACGATCTGATGCACGAGAAACCGACTAGCGACCGCGTTGTCGAGGCCATCGTGGATTGGATTGGGGAGCGCACAGTCGAGCCCGCCTCGAAGAAGGCCAAGACGACAAAGAATACCGCCACGAGCAAGACGAAAAAGTCTAAGTCGTCGAGTCGCCCTACATCTCCCGCGAGGAGCCGCCCGACGTCGCCCACGCGAAAGAGCTCTCGAAGAAGCAACCGCGCGTGATAATACACCGCAATATTAATATCATCTACCGTAACCAGAAGTCGTCCTCTCTGGCGCATCCGAAAATTGCACCCTCGCGCCTGCTCCACCCGCCGCCAATTCCAACCTGCGTCTGTCCACCTCCTCTATGTCCGGATTGTTCTCCATGATCAATCGAAGACCGTTGGTCCACCTCGGCGGCGTCATTGGAACTTCCTCGAAACCCTCAGCCAGTACAACCGCCGCGACACTTCGAAACGAGTTTCCGGACAGGTCCACCACCTCCAGGGAGGGCATATCCGGGATGACATCAGCGATCGCCTCCGCGCCATGGTTGAACCCCAGGCAGTTGCCTTTCAGGTCCAAGTATTTCAGCGACTTGCACTTCACCACGCCTTCGACGAGATCCCAAGCGCCGTCGCCTGAGAGGTTATTCATCGCGAGCCCGAGGTGCTCTAATCTCCGCATACTCGGCAAAACTTCGGCGAGCGCGTCAACGCCTTCCCCGTCGCTCACGCCGTTGCTCCCGAGATGTAACAGTCGCAGGAGTGGACACGAAAGAAGCGCGGGAGAGAACAATCTGAGGCCGAACTCGCCGAGAAAACATCCGCGGAGGTCAAGGTGTGCAAGTTCCGCCAAACCACCAGCGGCTAATGCGTCGCCGAGCTCAGCTCCGCCATTTGGCCCAATTTCGTTTCCGCTCACGTTCAACAGCGCCAGTTTTGGAACTTTAAGCTCGCGCACGGCGCCGGCCACGTGCCCCATGCCGATGGCATCTATGCCATTCCCAGAGAGATCGAGCTCGACGAGAGTGCGCGGAAGGGCGCTCGCGATCGCCGCCGCTCCTGAACTGCCGATCTCGCAGTGCGTCAGCGACAGCCGAGTCAACGCATCACAAGATGCGACGCCCGCCGCAAGCGCGGCAGCCCCGGGGTCACCGAGAGGGTTTCGATCCAACTCCAAGTCCACGATCCCGGAGCATGCCACCAAAATATCGCTAATCGATCGCGCCGCGTCCTCATCGAGCTCGTCCCCGACAACACAGAGGCCAGAGAGCGACGATGACGCGCGTGACAGCCCCGGACCAAGACGCGACCATCCTCCGCTGCCGAGCCAACACTCCTTCACTGATAGCCGGGAGAGACGTCCCTCGAGCGGTGGTCTATCGAAGGCATCACCCAGTGCTTGGGCCTGATCCAATGTCACCGAGAACGGCCCGGTGGCATCGACGCTGACGATCACGTCGGATGATGAAGCGTCGTCCAATCCGAAGCTTCCACATGCCGCCGGGAGATCATTGTCGAGATGTTCTGGACCAAGTCTGAGCTCCCACGCGTCGCTTCCATCTGGATGCATGAATTCAATCGGCCGCTCCGTGACGTTGGTTTCCATCGGCGTTCTATCGTCCGGACGGCGCAGCAAAAGCAGACAAGCGCCTTTCGGCAACGGGTGACCATCTGGGGTCAAGTTCGTCGGGAAGAAACTGTCCACGGGAACGGACTCCACACGCAGGCGCATGTCATGCATGGCATCAAATAGCGCCCGGTCTACCGAGGGCCACCGTGGAACGTAGGCGAGCATCAACACACCATTCGGTTGGGCCATCAAGTATTCCGCAGTTTCCAGAAACGTCCGCGCGGAGGACGCCGAATACACGACGTCAGAGCCGAGCACGACGTCAAAGCCTCGGCGCGCCGCCACATCCGACAGAGGTAACGAGTCGGTTCCCCACAAGACGTTCGCCACTCGCGTATGTTCCGGAAGACAGCGTAGTTCATGCACGTTCAGCGCTATGTTCTCTCGAAGTCTATTCACCACGTCATCGTTATTGTCGGTCAGCGTGAGCTCGCCGCAGACGCGTCCGGCTAGGAGCCCCGGAACCCCGATGCCGGCGCCGAGCTCGATCACTCTCGCACCCTTTATCAGAGACTGAGCTCTACGGGACAGGATGAACTGACAAAGTATCGGCATAGCCTGCCATGCCACGTGCCCGGTCTCATCATGCTCCGCCGTCGACGTCTCTTCGGGGAACTCTGCGGCGCGGGCAGCGCGCACCACCACCTGATAGGTGAGAGGGGCGGAGGGGCAAATGTTAGTTTCGCTCATGATGAGTTTGTTCAGCTTTCTCGAGTGCGGTGGACCGACGTACCGTGTCTCCCTCGTCGTCGTCGCGTTTGAACACGTACTCAGTGATCACCGAGGATGACATTGATATCGGTGCGATACTCCACGCACCACTTGACTTCGACCACCGCCTGCACGGGGTCGAAGTGGGAGCACGTCTTCTCTGACGCTGGTGAGTCAAAGCACACTTTTCCCGGCGGAAATCGACGCGCCCAGTTTCCGAACGTTGCCCGGTGATAAAATCTGTCTCAACCCTCGCCTGGGCGCTCCACTCAGTTCGTCTCCAGCAGTCGAGCTGCCCATCGCGCTTGAGGAAAACTGGCACCATGCCTCCGAAAAAGAACCCCGTCGCCGCTCGGATAAAGAAGATGATGCAGGCGGACGATGACGTCGGGAAAATCGCACAGGCGACGCCCGTGCTAGTTTGTACGTTCCCCATCTTTTCGTCTCAACGACTTCACGATCGAGTTGACGCTCCGCTAACCCACGCCTCTGAATCCAATCGAACCCTGGTACCACAGCAAAAGCACTCGAGCTGTTCCTAGAGGAGCTGATGAAATCGACGACGGAGATTGCAGTCTCGCATGGCGCTAAGACCGTGAGCGCTGGGCACCTAAAGGCGTGCATCACTGGAAACGAGAAGTTCGACTTTCTCTCCGAGATAGTCGAAGGTGTGCCCGACTTACCGGTTGGGGGCGCCCCTGAGGCGAAGGGAAAAGCGAAGCGCGAGCGAGCTGATCCGCCGCCTCCGGTAGCGGGTTCGTTGGATGACGATGACTACGGGGCACCTCCGCCGAAAGCACTCCGTCCAGAGCCTCCTGGGACGTTGGGTGACATGGAGCCAGAGCTCGGGGCAGCAGCTCCTGCACCGGCAGCTGTGCCCGAGCCAGCAGCTCCTGCGCCGGCAGCTGCGCCTGAGCCGGCTAGTTTGGTGGGGTCGTTGGGGGGAGAAGATGACGCTGGAGCTACCGCGCCAGCACCGGCATCGTTCAGCATGCCGACCGGGACACTCGGGGCGGAGGACGACGACTATGATGATCTGTAGACTAGCTTCTTGTTTGCACAGAACTCAGGAATTCTCTAAAATACACAAGCGCGCGCCGTCTCACCAATACCATTAACTCAAGAGGCAACCGTCGGCGCTATCGGGATTCCCTGCGGCGCGGTGCCCTGTTTGCTTGAGCGTTGATTTCCCGTCGCACTGCGAGAGTACTGCGCGCGGGGTGAATGTGGGTAGGCGGCGTTTGGCAAGACGTTTTCCTCCGCTGCGAGTTCCAGCTCAAAGAATGGGTGCCTGAGGGCCTCAGCGGGGGTGATGCGTTCCTCCGGCGCAAAACGCAACATCTTGCTCAGCAAATCCGTGAAGTGCCTCGCAGTCAACCCATCTAGACGAGAGCTCACGATGTCTTGCAGAGGCTTCATTTTGCCGACTGCGCGTATGCTCTCTCTGCTATGCGCCCCGTCCGGCCAGTTCAGGAGCGTCCTCTCCGCCAGCCCCCCAAAGTCTTTGAAGTACTTCTGCGCGTGCTTGTTAGCACGGTTGATCACTCCCTGCTCCATCTCCCCGAGAACGACCTCCATCATGGCCAGGTGCTCCAGATTTTCGTGCGTCTGAAACAACGCGTCACCGGTCAATAGTTCGACCAGAATGCATCCGACGCTCCAGATGTCGCAAGGATACGACCAACCCATGCCGAGAATCACTTCTGGGGCGCGATAGTGCCGCGTGGACACGACAGTGGAGTGATGTTGATTCTCAAACGTTGCGCTGCCAAAGTCAATGAGCCGAATGGTGGAGTCCATCGGCACACGCTTCGTGAACTTACTCCCGGAGGACACGGGCACGCGCTGATACGCACTCGACAACAGCAAGATGTTTTCGGGTTTCAGGTCCGTGTGCACAAGCTTGAGCGTGTGCAGAAACGCCACGGCACGCATGAGCTGGCGGCCGTAGTTTTGCACGAGGTTCGACGAAAACGGCTTGTAGTGGTTTTTGCGGAGAAAGTCGAACAGACTGAGGCCGCACTTTTCGAACACCATGCAGATGTGCCCGCGGTAATCGAACCAGGTCTGCATCTTGATGCAGTTGAACTTACCCTCCGGGTCCGACTTTTGCACCGTCTTCAGGACGTCAATCTCAAGCATCGCCGCGTCTCGGTACTTCTGCACGTTGCGGATGATCTTAATGGCGCAGTAGCTACGCAGCTTTCGATCCCAACACTCGAGCACTCGTCCGAAGGTACCCTCTCCAAGAGGTGCTAAAATTTTGTACACGGGCGTGATATTTTCTCCCAGCTCGTACTGCAAGTGACCATCCTGCGAGCGCGACGAGACAAGTGCGCAAAAAGGTCAGCGAGGAGTACAAGGCGGGCGAGAGAATTGGGGGGACGAACAGCTCACGCGCGAGCGCACCTTGTCATCCAATCTGTGAGGCGGCGACTGATGAACCTTGCCGCTCGCGCCTTTCGATGAAGTGGAGCGAATGCCCCCTCCAAGCACTTCGGCGGAGGCGCCCGAGGCTTTCCTCTCCTGCGTTGGAAAATGCGTGAGATCTCGTCATCCTGGCGAAAAGGTCGTTGGCCTCGCACGAAAAAGCACGACCGGGCAAGCGGCGGTGTCATGGAGCGAGCCATGCGGAGAGTCGGTACACCCGCGCGGGGGCAGGGTTTGCGACGCAAAAACTTCGAGCAGTCGCCTAAACGTACCACCAGCGCCTCCTCCTGGTCGCGTTTGCGCTTCTGTGAGCGCGTCACCGCGGCATCTGGCCTCTCCCCCGCCACGTCGGTTTCCGTTTGCAGCGAGACGCTTTCGGGGTTCGTCGCCACTTCCTGAACCGGTGGCAAGGGGACCTTCTCCACGAAGGGTTTCACGTCCTCGACGTTCATCAGCGTAGATGAGGGAAAAGTCACCTGCGCGCGCGTGTGGTACCCCTCAGTGCTACCCGAGTCAACCCTGCGGGGGCAACAAACGCCCTCGGAATGCCCCCTGGTCTTCGGAATGAGAAGACGGCGCTCCTGCAGGTTTCACGGAAACGACGCGGTACTGGCAGACGCGCGCGCCCGGGCTGGTTCCTAGGTACTTTCTGCCTCGCGAAGGGCTTCCTTCGCGCGACGAGGAACTGCGACCGGGGCGCAACCCTGTCGGCCCCTCCTCCTTTTCCTCGGAAGACTACGAGACGTGTGACAACATAAAACGAACCGTCGTGAAACAAGTCCACGGACCCCTTGATGACGGAACTCGCGCCCCGGTGAATTCACACAACTGCGGGAATCCGTCGTTCGCCCAGGACGTGGAGAAATCGCATCCGGGGAAACAAAAGTTCCGCGATCGGATCTGGACGCCGCCACACCTCACCGCTCTTTGAGGGATAACGGAGAACGACATGGCGTCGTCCATCCTCTCCTCGCGCACGATATCGGTCGGCGCCTTGAGCTTGGCTCCTCGCCGCACCGAAGCCAGGACACCCACTTCTCGGCGTGGCACCTTGCAGGTTTCGGCCGCGAAGAAAAAGTCTAAGCGCGCGGCGGAGCGCAAGGCGGCGAAACGGGCCGAGACCAAGGCGCTGATGAGCAAGCCAAAGGGGGCTGACGAAGATGACAATGACGCCAAGGCGGAGGCCGCTCCCTCGGGCCCAGTGCCGTACGAAAGCACCGACACAGTCATGCAGTCGCTCACCATCTGCGGCAGCTACAAGGATAAGACGGACGAAAAGCTCTTGGACGGCACCCTCATGGTGCAGGAAGCCGCGGAGGCCTTGTTCAAAGCCCCCTTCGTCTGCGCTTCGCACGACGCGGACGACGTGTTCAACTATGGCAACCAGGCGGCGCTGTCTCTTTGGGGTCTGTCTTGGGAGGAGTTCGTCGGCATGCCCTCGACCAAGTCCGCTCAGGACGACGACGAAGTGCAGTCCGAGCGACGCGAGCTACTGGACCAGGCAGCGGAGAACGGCGTCATCAGGAACTACTCCGGCGTGAGGCAGGCGAGCGACGGGCGTAAGTTCAAGGTGGACGGAGCGACGGTCTGGACCATTACAGACCGGGATGGAAACAAAATCGGGCAGGCGGTCAGGTTCGACACGTTCACCTGGCTGGGTGCGGATGGGGAGGAGGATGTCCAGATGCGCGTCGCCGAGGGCGGAAAGCTGGTGCCTGCAAAGGATACTGCTGAGTCAGAGGATGCGGCGGACCCTCCCTCTGCGGAAGAGATAGCGGCGGCGAAGGCGGCTGTAGATTCGCAGGCGGCGGAGGTTCGACGTCTGAAGGATGAAGACGGCCTGACGAACTCCGATCCGGAGGTGCAGGATGCAGTGGCAGAACTGCTCGCGAGGAAAAGCGTGCTTGCCGAGTTGGAGGAGAATGTCGAGGCATGATGAGGAGCGAGAGCGTGGTTCCGCCCGAAATGATATGATATTTGATGCAACGCTGATATCATATCACATAGACATATACGCGTTGTGCCGTGTGTCCTCGTCAGGCAGGAACGTAGTAGTCGACGCTCGTGGGTAACAGCTGTTCTGCGTCTGGCGCGCTTCCAGAAGGGGCGAGATAATCGCGAGACACAAAGAAAGTAGAGTCGCCGCGAACAGCGTCCACCTCGACGCAGGGAACGTCTGGCATGTTTCGAAAGACCACACACCTTCCCGGGCTTGCAAACGCATGAGCAAAAACGTAGGTGTCGTCACTCCGCGTCCACATCCTATCGTCAGCAAAGGCAGCGACTCTGACTGCCGCGGCAGAGATAAAGCGCATGGCGCCACCGGTGTGATACGCCGCGAGGTTTGAAAATGCAGCATTGCCCAACTTGACATGATCAGCGCCTACGAACACGACGACGAAGGGATCATCCGCATCGATCGATTCAGAAGACACAGCGTAGGTGCAATCGCTCGTCTCACCGAAGCATCCAGATTGAATGTTCACGTCACTCGCACCGCCAACTCTGAAGGGCGAATATCCAGGGTCACTCAGGCAGCGCTCACGATCGACATCCACGGGAATCATCCGCCCACGCCTTGAAAACCTGAACTGTTTGGCGAGGAGCTCGCGCTTGATCGCATCACTTAGGGCGACGGCGATGTATTTGAGATGTCTCTCGCTTCGCACGAGATTCACGGATGGAGGTGGCGGTGCTGCGGGAAAGGCTATTTCAGGCTTCGAAGTTCGTCCTCGAGGTGACCTGATAATCATCACCGACTTCCACGCCTGCTTCGCGTACTCGCGCGTGTTCGCATCATACACACGATACGAAAATGTCAGATCATCAGCACGATCGAGAATTAGTGATCGACCGAAGTTGACGCGCTCGAAAGGCAGCTCCTCAAGGTTCAGCGACTCTGCTGGAACACCAGCTGCGACAAAGGCGTCGGAGACAGCAGAGAACGTCGCAGCGTCCCCGGTCGATACCATCACGAGGGGTCGATCGAACGATGGGTACCCTGAACGAATCGTCCGACTGTTGACAGGTGCGTTTCCACATGAAGCAGATACCACGCGAGACGTCGGAAGGAGTGAACCTTGGCGACGCCACACGTACGTTGACAGGCCAAAATATCTGGTTTCGGGCGGCGTGCAGAGAACGACAACAAGTGCGTCCGATGGCGCAAGGCGGAACACGGGGGACAACCCGCCCGCGAAAGATGGGCGCGCGTACAGCATCGCTCCTGGGTACCCGTACTCGCTGATATCAGCGTCGTCGTTCAAGTCGTGTGTGAACTTCAACGTGCCAGTCTCCCTAGTCCAGCCGCCTTTTGTACGAAGCCCACGAAAAGCTTCCTCACTGGCAGCAAGGGCTGCCTCCGCCGCGTCGCCGTCGCATGTGAACGCGCGCGCGATTCCGGCAAATGTCGCGAACGTCAAGATCACCACGTTCGAGCGCATCATCGCGAAGCGTTGTGAAGCGAGCAACAGGCCGAACCAATGCTCATGTCCTGGCTTGTTCGGAGAAGACTTGGTCACCGAGGAAGTTCAGCGGATCCGAGGACTGTCTCGTAAAATTCCAGGATTCCACAGGCAGCCGTTTCGATACAAATGGCGCCAGTCTCCCTCGAACACCACGACCACGAAAACGGTTCCCGTTTCGGGAAGCCACTGCACAACTACACGCACTGCGTCTCCCAGGACTGTATAGCACGCTGATCATCGCTTTATTGTGCTCTGAGCGAAGCGCTGAAATATACAACCGCGCGGAAGGTCGACTATACTGACCCATCGCCCCATCGAGACCCTTCGTCACCTCCCTTGGACCAAACAAGATGACGGTCTTGCAAGTCACTTTCCAGCCCTTCGGCATCCTGAACGCGCTGAGAGAGCGGTTCGTCATTCCATTCGCGCTGACTGCGCTCCTGCGCATCGTCTTATTCGCTCCGAAACATACGTTCGTGTATCAAACGTTCGGTGCGTCGTCCATGTGGGCGCGTTGGACCCACCTCGCGCTTTTCCACCTTCTCGCTCTTGGACGGATCCGGAACGACTCGACGCTTACAACAACCCAAATTTGCCCCCGCAGACTGGCTGACCATCATGCTTGCGTCGGGAACTGCGCTGTTCAGCGTGACTTACTTCGTCTTGATCGAGACAGAAGGATATGGAGGCTTACGGTCTGTGTTCGACTCGCGCCCTTGGCGTAACCGGGAGAACATGTACCTCACCAGGGAGATGCCGTCGGAGGAAGACAGGGTGAAGGGCACATGCCCGTTTTCCAAGAAAGTCGCGAAGGGTACCTGCCCCATCTGCAGCACTTGTACGTCGAGGGATGGATACCACCACGGTGACCCGCAGAGGATTCACAATACCGTCGGTATTTCAATGATTGAGTACGACATGGCCCGCAAGGCGACGGAGCGAAAGGACAACCCGATCATGGGACGCCTCCAACTCGATACCTTGCTGAACTACCGAGGTAACTACCTCTTCGCCACCATCAGCCCATCGTGTAAAGGATGCTATTTGAAGACCTGGTGCTGGAACGTCGCATATCGCATGACGTGGCAGTCCGCGATCATCGGCTTGAACTCCATGTTGTGCACTTTCATATTCAGCACCGATATCATGTTCGTGTACGCTGATCTGAAAAACATCCTCCTGTGCGTCTCAGCTTTCTTCTCGACGTCCACACTCTGCATGCAGCTCACCATCTTAGCCACTTCCGTGGTATTCATCATTGAGCACCCGTTCATGGACAACGCGGCCGTTCCCAAGTGGATAGATCTCGACAACAAAATGCTGATGACCATCGTGTACTACTTTGCCGATCCCGCGGCAAAGTTCGGGGTCCCGCCGACTAAAAAGTACTGGCAGTGGCTGACGCGTTCGCCGCCGCACAAGCGCGTCCACAGCGCCGCATCAAAAAAGCGGAACCCGGTGCCTTACAAACGTTGATTCGTGAGAGCGCAGATGCAAATGCGATGGTGAATAGCTTTCTGTTGGCTTTCACACAAACATGCAATACTACTTGTAAGTAAGCTAAGGCAATCCTATTCACGCGGTTCGGCAAAAGCGCTGATTGCTAGGCTAGCTCTGGACTATTGTCTTCCTCACGTCAAGGGCAGATTCAGAGAGTTTGATACCCCAGGGCATCAGTATCACTGTCCCGATGTAGTCGTGCGAACTCTGCCAATTTTTGCTGCACTTCGATGTCCAAAAGCTCCTTTTTACGCACCAGAGCCTCCGAGTATTCCCTGCGACACGCAAAGCCGGTTGAAGAATTCGTTAGTCGTCAAGAGCTTAAGTTCAAGATTTGTGACGCCTGCAACTCACCTTTTCACCTCAGATGCCGTCTCAACATACATGGCGTTGACGCTGTCAATCTTTACGGCCAACTGGCTCAGCACATCCTCGAGCTCGCCGATACGTCCCTTAATCTCTCGCTGAAACTCCTCTGCTGCTCTTAGTTTCTCCCTCTTCTCATTCGCAAGGGATGCCAGAGTATCTGAAAGTTCCTCCCTGATGTCTACTTCGAACCTCTCGAGCGCTTTGGAGGCTTCCTTCCTTGCCTTTACCTCCTCCGCGCGTTTGGTGAGGTTGAAATGCTCGTCTTTGAGTCGAAGCATCTCAGCTTCTATACGAAGAGCCTCAGCGTCCAGCTCGAGAGTCTCGGTTGAGTCCGTCACAACACTCCCATGCTTCTTGCTGCGCCCAAGATTCCCCTTGCTAGCGTCACGGCTTCTCTCCGAGCTGGAAGTTCCCCCTTGCTGGCGAGTGCTTGATGAGCCGCGTTTCCTCTGCGTCTTTAACTGTGCTATCTTAGCGTGTGTCTTGGTGCCGCCCCTGCGGACACCCCGCATCGGAACTTCCTCCATTCGTCGCGGCCTGAATAATGAGTCGCTCCTGTTATATCAGGTCAGTTTTGAACGTCAGCTCCTCAGTGTTAACCGCGCCCCTTTCTGCGCGACGATGGGCAAACGAGGCGGTGGACGCAACTCAGGAGGATACGAAGATCAGTACGGGGGAGGGTGGTCTGGCGGCCATCGTGATCATTTCAGCGGGGGTGGAGGAAGCAGCGGGGGTGGAGGAGGGGGCACAGGGGGAGGGGACGCAGGCAAGCGGACTGGGGCTCAGGTGCAGTACCAGCGTCAGCTGCCCAAGTTCTTGCAGGCGCACGCGCACCTGCTGGGTGGCGAAACCTTCCAGGACGACGCGAGAAAAGCTTGGGAAGACTACGCGCACTCTGACCAGCTCGCAAAGTATGGGGATGAGGACGATATCGCGGGAACCGCGCGCAAAGGCCTCGGATCGAACGCGGGGCCTGAATCAAATCGTAAGGCAGAAGCGATGGGGAACGCTTTCGGTCTCTCAGCAGATGTCGAGGAACGCGAGCGCAGAGAACAGCTCGCGAAGGAAGAAAAGGGCAAGGGGAATAGGGCATTCTCGGAAAAGCGCTACGAGGACGCGATCAGGCACTTCACAGTGTGTATCAAGCTCGAGCCCGAGAACCAGGTGTACCACTCCAACAGGTCGGCAGCCTTTGCGGCGAAAAAAGATTTCTCAGCGGCGCTTCGAGATGGACTCGCAGCCATTCGCTGCTCGAAGACGTGGGTGAAAGGCCACATTCGCGTTGGAGCTGCGAACATGGGATTGAAACGATACACTGATGCTCGTGAAAGCTATGAACGCGCGCTTGCACTTGCAGAGGACAACGAACAAATCAAGGCGAGTTTGAAGGAGGCACAAGAGGCGGAGGCGGCGTCTATCAAGGATGGGAACATTGTGTTTCAGGGGGGCAAGCGGAAGCGTGAAGAAGCAGCCAAGACATCAGCGGTCCCATCTGGCAAGCAAGTAAAGAACAAGGTAAAGAACAAGAAGCTTCTCTCCTTCGACGAAGAGGACGAATAGTTCTTGTGAGAGCAGTTGTTTCTGGTATTCCTTAATCCAGGTCGGCTATTGACTCGTCTCCATCTTGGATGCGCAGAGGTTCGCCGCCAAGAGCTTCTTCCTCTGCTTGGAAACGCTTGCGCATGGCGTTGAGCTTTGCCGCCTTTTTCTTCCGCCTCTCTTCGCGCTGTAGTTTCTGAAGCCGCGGGATCTTGTACAGATCTTCCAGATTGGAGATGACGGGCACCCCGGGGTTTTCACGCATGGCCCTCTCCTCTTCAGTCTCTTTGTCCTCATCATCGTCGCTTTCCCATCCGCCCTTATCACCATCAAGCATGTACTCCTGCAGCGCTATGTCTTCCCACTCGGCCATCAAGTCATCCGGCTGAGCTGTAAGACTGCGAACGTCGGGTATTGTGTTCTCATCCGATTCGTCTTCATCTCTCACCGAGAGCGAATACGGGCTTTCTCCAACACGCACACCATGAGACTCAACGGCAACGCGGTAAAGCCCTCGCCGCGGTGCTGTAAAGATGACTTCGTACGTACCGTCCCCCACGTCTTCTACGCGTGGATTGTCGGCACACCCATCATTCGACGTGATCGAGACGTCAAGGGGGAGGTGTGCGGTGAGCTTCCCTGTTGCTGCGTTGCCGTGTGTGTCGAAAGCTCGCACAGAGAAGGACGTCTCGACGCCTGTCGTCGCGCGGCGCAGTCCATCCCCAGAGATGACACAACGACGAGGGTGAGGTCGCCCAGGAAGAATGCGCACAGGGTACGGAGAATCGGCGACGTGCTCTTCCGCACCGATCAGGATTGAGCACGTGTACGTCCCTGATGTCGTTGTCGTGAACTTTACGTCGTACACGCCGTCATCGTGATCAACCACTTCGGCGAAGGAGACCTCCCCGGTGTTGTCGTTCTCGAAGCGAACGTAAAATTCATCGCCGCCGTTCATGCGCTTGTTCTTGTTCTCGTCTCGAGCTTCAATTCGGAACATTGTCGCCTCGCCCGCGACGCCCCGGCTGAGACCCGGACCACTGACTTTGGTCAACGTAGGGTCGGCTGTGCTCTGAAGCCAGCAACCGTCCTCCCACTCGCCGCGAAACTTTGAGCCGTCTGCAAATACGCACACGCCATACCCGTGTCTCTCATCGTTCACCCACTCGCCTTGATACGTCTCTTTCGTACTCGCGGAAATGAACTTACCCTTACCGTGACGTTTGCCTGATTTCCATTCTCCCTCATACGTAGATCCATCGGTGTACAGTCGCTTACCGTTGCCTTCGTACTCTCCAGCTTTCCAGTCGCCCAGGTATCGACTGCCGTCGGTGTATCGACAATCGCCAACACCCTCTTTCGCGTTCTGTCGCCAGCCTCCTTTGTAAGTCTCGTGGCTATCCTTATATTCACCGGTACCGTCTCTCGCATCTTCTCGCCAGTCGCCGTTGTAAAACTGACCGCTGGCGTAAATGCATTCTCCAGTTCCGTGACGCACGCCGTCTTGAAACTTACCTGAGTACTTGTAGACGTCTGAGACATGTAAGATGCCGTCGCCGTGGTGCACTTCGTTGCGCCAATCGCCGTCGTACTCATAGCTGCCGTCGCCAGAAGCAAACTTACCCTTGACTCGGGCTGCTTGAGCGTGTTCGCCCTGGAAGTAAGACTTGTCGACGAATGTGTATCGCCCTTGTCCATCAGGATTGTCAGCGACCCACTCGCCTTCGTACACATCTCCTGAGGAAAAGACGTGCTTTCCCCAGCCCCATCTGGTGTCCGCCTTCCACTCGCCTTCGTAGATGTCACCATTGGGATAGTGACAGACGCCATGACCGTGCGCTTTGTCGTCAACCCACGATCCCTCGTACCTGAGCCCTGCTGCTTGCTGAAACTTTCCCTCGCCGTGTCGCTTGTCCTCCTTCCACTCGCCATCGTAGACGTCGCCGTTCGGGCACACATGCTTTCCGCGACCGTGTCTGATGTTGTCTATCGCCTCGCCTTTGTAAGTTCCACTATCGCCGCCGGATTCATCTTGGTAGCGGAATTCTGCTTCTGCATTGTATGGGTCTACCATGGGCATGCCGTCGTAGTGCTCCTGGTCCGAAGCGTTATCGTCATCCGGCGCGTCTCCCGACGGGAGTGCCTTCACGTCGCTTCTCCTTTCCGACGATGATTTGTGGGACCTGCCGAACTCTCGCCGCTGCAGTCGGAGGCGTGCCACCTGGCGCCGGAGGGCATCGATGTAGGCAAGAGGCATATCATCAGCCGCAGGCTGAGGGGCGAGGACACGATCGTCGACGTCGTCCACTTCGTTCATGGTTAGCGTCGTGCAAGGGGAAGTGAGTGCCGGTGACGTTTCGTCTCCCCCAACGTTTTCCTTACAGGCCGACCGGCCCGCCGGCGAGACTTGCAAGTGAAAATCGAGACTTGAGGCGCGGGCGGCCGGCTCGAGCGGATTCCACTCGTTGTTGAAGTGGGCCCTGAAGTCAGAGCTGTCAGAGAGTCCCGGCGCCCCGCGCGTCGTCGCGGATGACTGCTGCCACCAAGAAGTGCGTCGTGTGTAGCGCAGAGGGAACGAAGTACAAGTGTCCGGCCTGTCGTGCGCCGTATTGCTCGGCTGCGTGCTGCCGCAAGCATAAGGGTGCGACGCTTGCCGACGTGAACTTGAGCCGTCCGCGAAGAATTAGGGCACCCCGACTCCTCTCACCCCTCCCATCTGACGACATTCCTTCGCCCCGGGGCACCCAGAGATATCCTGCGCGGCGTCTACTGGTACGCAGCCGAAAGGAGAAGAGGACGCCGCCATCACTGCCTCGTCTGGGAAACCTCCTTCAGCGAGATCGAAGCGCTCGTTCGAGGAGGACGCGGAGGACGAAGACGGAGCGCGATTGAGGCGCAGGCATCTTGTTGCGGTGGCCACGAGTAAGGACATCCGTGATACGCTGCTTGGCGACGAGCGAATCCTCAACACCGTACTCCGCATCGACGCGACTGATCGTGCTGAGGAGGCACTAGACGAGGCTTGCGAGGACCCAGCCTTTCGCAAATTCACAGAGAAGATTCTCGACAGACTAGAAGAGGCATCGAAGTGAACGAGGAAGCTCCATGTCATTCTTCCAGGCTTTGAAGGATAAGACAACGGAGTTGAAAGAGAAGACGAAGGCTAGGCTTGGAGTCGCGACAGTGAAGGGTAAGCAGCAGCGCGATAACGTGGAGAGCATCGCTGGAGTGGACAAAGCCCGTGAGCGTCATGCGCAGTCAACGAAACCCCCAGGCGAGGGCAGTACTGCGACACGTCACGGTGCCTTCTCAGGGGCAGCGACAGCTGCGACTTCTCTTAGTGCCGCGTTCTCGAAGATAGGTTCGAGTCCTTACAAGAAAAAGGGTGACGAGAGGATTGTGGAGTACACCGAGGATGCGTCTGCTGGCAGCAGCACGCAAGCCCCTGCGGAAAAACATGCAGAAGGGGTGAAGTCATCTGTGGAGGACACCCTCGCGACACTCGACCAGGGGTTCTATCTTCCGGAGGGAGAATTCGATCCCGTCCGGCACGTTTTGGAGTCGATTTCGGAAAGAGATGGTGACCTCACGCTGGAGATGCTGCAGAAGGAAGAGGAACAGCTGTCGCACGTGATTGAGGCGGTTTCTACGAAGCTCTCCAGAGAGGTTCTTGCACATTATGACGATTTTGTGCAGGGGATGGAAAACATCTCTGAGCTGACGGACAACATGGAGCAGAGTTTCGTGATCGTGAAAAACGGCCGGAGGAATCTCACATCGGCGAAGGAAAGTGTATCTCGCGCGCTTCACGTCGCAGAGTCACATGCCCAAAAGAGGTCGCTAATGGCATCGCTCGACATGCTGGTTCGAGTACGGGAATGTCAATCTCTTGATGCACGAATACGCTCGAATCTCGAAGCGTCCTCGTATGTGGATGCGGTTTGCGAATACGCATCCGCGCTTAAAATTTTGAGGACACTTGATGGTCTGAAGTGCGCGAAGACCCTGGGACAGGATCTTAGATCGTTATTATGGGACATCGTGCAGAGCGTCGAGGCGGTACTTTTCGACGTGTGTGGGGATTTTCAGCCCAAACGATATGGGCATTTATTTGAGGCGTACTTACTCATGAAGGATGAGGTCAAGCCTCTCGGAGACAAAGTCCAGGAGCTCTTCCTGCAATCAGTGGAGAAACAAACAGAGGGGATGCTCAGGCTACATTCTTTGCAGAGAGGTGGAATTTCTGAGCGCGACGACGAAGAGGCAGAGCGCAAGGCGAAGATGGGATACCGGGAACTCTGCAAGCAGCTCTCGCCAACCCAATTTTTCCCTTGCTTCCAGAAATCGTTGGAGGTTTTGTTTGATCTGTTCTGCAGTCACCGCAGAATGCTCGAGTGGCATGAAGCGCGCATTCGATCGCTTGGTGACGGTCAAGAGGCTGAGGCTTGCAAAGCCGTTGTTGCTGCATTGGCGCGAAGTCGACGCGCCATCGCTGATATGGCGGGGGGGCGCATCGCTGCCCTCCTCCAGGCCTCGTCCACGCCTTCCTCTGGTCATTTCAAGGCAGTACTCGACTGGTCTCGTGTCTTCATTGAAGCGGCAGAGGCGTTCTCCGGCACGCAGGCTTCCACGCTGCGAGGGCATCTAGAACGTGCCGGAGACAGATATTTTGAGTCTCTTCACGCTCAGCGTCTTGAAGCCCTTTGCCAAATGTTGGACAGAGAGGTTTGGGCGCGGCTCCCAGAAGTAGCTGCGGTGCAGACGCGAGAGGATCTGAGGGCGGCTGCAGCTCGAGGGAGAAGAGGTGCAAGCGAGGAGTTTAGCATGGCAGCATTCGTCGGTGTTGCCCAGGATGGAAGTGCGTTTGATGCGCTCAGGGAGAAAGGAAATCCTTTCACCAACGGCGGTATTGGCAAGGCACCCTCCTCGGTTAGTGGCAGCTCTGCGAAGACGAGTCGCACCACCGGCGAAAGCTCGCGCGTGCCAGTGGATGACGATGAAGATGAGGAAGACTCGGCGGTGTCAGCTGCATTTATTGACGAAGGAGATGATGAGGATGACGACGAAACCGTGAATCCTGAGGTTCGAAGAGCACGGCGAGAGGCACGCGCTGCGGCCGCAGCTGCTGAGGCCTCGGCTACTGCGAACGGAGGTGATGACGCTAGAGGGCTTGACGCTCGAAACCCCACGCTCACGGCTTCTTCACTCTATCTGCTCCAAGGTACGGCCGAGTACCTCCGTCTGATGCGAGTTCTTCCTCCATCCATGCCAGTAATTTTTGAAGGGATGTGCTCTCTCTTTGAGACCACTCTCGTTCGGATGTTTGGGGCGTTTGGGAGACATGAAGCCCTGCAGCCTGAATCGGATCAAATCACACCACGACTTCGCACGACGTTGAATCGTCTCACAAACGGAACTCCGCTCACTGCTCTGAAGCCTGGGCAAGGTGGAGGAATCGGATCGGAGGCTTGGAGTGTGCTGTCATCAGGAAACCTTTATGGATTAAAAGAACGTGTGATAGCGCTGGAATCCCTTGCGTGCATTGCTGAGGAGCTAAAGCGTCTGAAACCTGGGCTGAAACAAACGCTCTCTTCGAGTGAAGAGCCCAAACTCGAGCGTTTCTACGGGCAAACTATTGCAAGTGTGGAGGATCTTCGAGAGCACGTATACTGCCACGTCGCGAGACTTTTGCTGAATCTCTCCTGGGTTTCAGAAACTATCGGAGACAGCGATAAACTGAGCGATGCTCTCAAAACTGGGAAGTACGCGAAGAAGGAAGTGAGCACTGACCATAACAAATGGGTCAACGATCTCTCCTTGGAGTTGACGCAGTTTGGAGCAAAGCTTGCGTGTGCCGAAGTGACACCGGAAGCTCTCGTGATGCTGTGGAACTACGCTATCTCCGAGACTGCTGCTGCAATCGTCGCTGGTTTCGCAAGGGTACGCAAGTGCTCTTCCGAAGGACGTGCAGGCATGGCATTGGATGTGCAAGTTCTTCATGGCAATATCCGTCATTTGGCTCCTAAGGGCTGCAAGTTGGATTTCGGCTTCGCGCTGGAGTTCGTGAAGGCATTTTACATCCCTGCCGCTGAGCTGGAGTATTGGTGTCAGACACACGCAGAGTACTCAACTTCGCAACGAGTCGCGCTAGTGAATCAGATAGCTGGAGCTTTTGGGTGGTCATCTACTGCTAAGAGCGAGTTGCTCGCCAAGCTCGGGTCTCGGGAGATGCTTTAGGATCGAGATAGCCAAGACTTTGATGAGAGTAGACTATGATTACATATATGTCCTTGAACGCAGCCGAGCGAGATCCCATACGTAGACTACGAGTACGACTA
>MDSW01143314.1_pt1 | contig 59916 bp, 56 predicted proteins | sample 811171 | NCBI WGS metagenome assembly MDSW01 (sample SAMN05326641, study PRJNA326480) | marine metagenome | isolation source: seawater | place: Atlantic Ocean: North West | collected 2012
GCTTGGAGAGAAATGGTCTTTTGATGAAGAAAATAGAAAAAAAATTCCTCCAGGAACAGAAATCCCAAAGTTGCCTAAATTTAATTTATCAAAATATCATTTAGAAATTATTAAATTGATTGAAAAAAACTTTAAAACTCATCCAGGGTCTCTTAAGCATATATGGTTTCCAGTTAGAAGAAAAGACGCAAATAAACAACTCACTGAATTTTTAAAGAAGAGATTTTTAAATTTTGGAATATATGAAGATGCAATGTTAGAGAATGAAAACTATTTATTTCATAGTTGTTTGAGTGTGAATATGAATACTGGATTATTAACACCAAGAGATGTAATTAACAAAACTCTAAAATATGCTGAACGAGAATCTATTCCAATCAATTCTTTAGAAGGCTTTATTAGACAAATTATTGGATGGAGAGAATTTATAAGAGGAATATATATTGAAGAAGGGGAGTTTCAAAAAAACCAGAACTACTGGAATCATAAAAAGAAGCTTTCTTCTTCTTGGTATGAAGCAGAAACAGGCTTGGATCCATTAGATGACTGTATTCAAACAACATTAAATGAAGGATATATCCATCATATTCCCAGACTTATGGTGATAAGCAATATCATGAATATGTGCGAGATTAATCCAAAAGAAATATATCGATGGTTTATGGAGATGTATATAGATTCATCAGAATGGGTTATGGTACCAAATGTTTTTGGGATGGCAACCTATGCAGATGGTGGTTTAATGTCAACGAAGCCATATACATGTGGATCTAACTATATTCTTAAGATGAGCAATTATAAAAAAGGTGAATGGTGTGACATCATGGATGGTCTTTATTGGAGATTTACTGAAAAAAATAGAAAATTTTACGAATCAAACCCGAGGCTTTCAATGTTAATTAGGAACTTAGACAGGATGGACACACAGAGAAAAAAAAGATTATTTACTAGAGCAGAAGAATTCATAAAAAGTAATACTTTATGAAAAAGCAAAAAATTTGCAAAATTTGCAAAAAATCTTTTACGTGGAGAAAAAAATGGGAAAGAGATTGGGAAAATGTATTGTATTGCAGTGAAAGATGTCGAAAGAATAAATCAAAACATAAGAGAGCCAACGCCCTTTCTTAAGATCTAGTATTCCTATATCTGATTACTTGATAAAAATAAAATATTATTAATGACGCTGCTATTAGATTTAAAGAGTCTAAATTGAATAGAACATCGTTATTCCAATGATTTATATTTAATAAACCAAAAATAACTGAAGTTAGAATTGTTAATTTTATTTTTAAATTATTTAAGTTGATGAAGACATATATTAAATACAAAATAATCATGTTTCCGAATGAAAATAGAGAAAATCTTAAAGGTGGATACCAACCAATCAAGGACCAAAAAAATATACTAACGATACTCGTAATAAAAATAAATTTGTTTACAGGACTAGGAATTTTTTGATTGTAGAAAATTAAATATATCAGAACAATTAAAAGAGGCACCCATAAATATCTAGAAGCATTAACAACATCATTAAAAAAACATAAGAAATTTTCGGGAATATTTTGACAATACCACTCACCATCAGAGTCCCACTTTGTGGTAAGTCTTAAATTAAAATTATTTTCACTTAGAAGAAATTTACTTAACCAGAAAAAAATACCTTCATCAAAATATTTTGAAAGCCAAATAAATTGACCATACATTTCAGTATTGATGTCATAAGGTTCATATCCATTGTAAGTAATAAAATATTTGTATAAATAATTTGGAATAAAAAACAGAAATGTTCCAATTGCTATCTCAAAGAAATATTTAAATTTAAATTTAAACCTAATTAAAAATAAGCTTGCAAGACAGGTAATAAACGATCTATTTAGAAGGAATAAAACCCCCATTAGAAAAAATGTTAAATACTTTGGTTTAGATTCACCATATTTGTCTAAAAAATATAAATTTAAAATTAAAACCATAAAGCTAAGAGATCCATTTGAGGGTGTAAAAATAAAAAATTGAATAACAGGATTTAAATAAAATATCATAACAATTGAAAAAATATCAAAATTTCCTAATTGAAAATATTTTTTCATTAAATTTATTAATAAATTTAATGTATAAACTCCAAAAATTAACTGTGTAACAAAATAGCTAAAGATATGTAGGATGTTTTGATTAGTAAATATTTCTAAATAATTTAATAATTGATAAACAAAATATGGCGGCAATAGCCATAATGGACGATTTTGATAAGGCCTTGCTGCATTTTCAAATAATAAAAAGTATTCTTCAAGAACTGCAAAATAGACTTTATCGTCACACCTATTAAGTGGATAAATGAAATTATAATCATTACCAAAAAATGATATAAGGTAGCTTTTATATTCATCACAAATAAATAATTCCTGAGGTTTAAATTGAAAGAATATAAAAATGCTAATACAGGAAAATAATGAAAATAGAAAAATCATAAACAATTGACTGTTAAATAGATTTTTTATTAATCTAAGTTTTTTCATTTACACTTTCTAGATTAGTTATGGAATCTTTATTCCCTGACCTATCTTTAAAATAAGTTATGGAGTGTAAAATAAAGACCTATAAGCACCTCGAACATTTGCAGAAATCTTTCGGACTAGCGAATTATCTGAATATTCAACAACTTCCCATGCAAAATTCTTAGGATCAGCTTTTTTATCTAAAGTCCTTGCTCCAAACTGATCATAAAAAATTCCACCAAATGAAATTAAATAATTACTAAAATTTGCGTCTGTATAGTCCAAACCACCTCTAATTTTAGACCAAGTATTCTCATGAGAAATTAAGGTTTGATTTGTGATAGTCAAATTATCAAAATCTACTTCTGATATAACAATATATGATTTTAAGTCATAGATATTAAATTCTTTGTAAGGTGAAGCCCAATTAGGAATCGCTTGGTTGTCAAAATAAATAATTTTATTTCCAGACATAGTTAAATTATGTTGTCCATTCGGAGGCAAGTATGAAGGTGAGTTAGAAGTGAGAATTGGATAATTGTAATCATCATTATTTTCATAGAATTCTGGATTGTGTGGAATAAACCAATTAAGTTCTAAACTTTCATAATCAATGCCAATAAGCCCCTGGTGTCTTCCAGAAATAATTATCTCATCTCTCTCTGGGTTATACTCAATAGAATTTCCATGAAACCAATCATATTTATCAGGCTCTGCAGGAACTGCAACATCATCAAAAGCTGTAACTTGATGTACGGAATCTCTAATTACAGGAAGGTTAAAATCTAAAACATTTTTTAGATCAAATTCTCTAACCAAGGTATTATCTTCAATGTTTATTTCTATAAACAAATCTTCTATAAATGGTTTATTTGTTAAATCTTCAACAAGCATTAATTGTAAATTCTCATGCTTACTTGGCGATATATCATGATGCCATCTATATTTTTTATCTAAGTCATTATCAAAGAAGTAAGTATATTTTCCAAACATATCTATGTGATAGTATTTATGATCATGAGTATTCCAAAAAACTACTCCTTTTTCATACAAAGGTGAAGCCCCAAAAGTTCGACCCGCTCTTTGTGGAAGTTGTACCAAACCTCTGATATTTGACTTCTCATCTATAAACAATGCTGTTCCATCTTTTGCTCCAGATATCCACATCCATGAAAAAGAATCACTAAATTTTTCTATTTCTAATTTAAATTTTAAACCATTAGAAATAGGAGGTATTGCAATCTCTTTTGTTGCTAAGTTGTTGCCACCGTTATCAACAAAATCTATTTGTAAAATAGAATCTCTACCTAAGTAATACGCTTCAACATAGATCTTGGAACCATCAATAATAAAATTGTACTGACTCTCTACATCTTCATCTTTGTATTTTGCATTTACAGAATTAATATTTTCAAGATTTTCTATGTCATCAAAAGTCAAAATAGCAGTATAGGGATTCCTTCCGGTAGGATTTAAGAAGTATTTAGCACCACTACCTTCTAGCGAGACATAACTAAACGATTTATAATCATCTAAAGTTGGGTTCATATCTAATAAATGAATTTCGCCTACTTCTTCATTCGAAATTATTATTTCATCTTCAGTTGTGTTTGACTGTAGAAGCAAAATAACTGAAAATACCAAAATTACTGAAATTAATAAGGATGCCTTACTTTCTTTATTTGTAGGAAGTTTAAATAGTAAAAAGATATTTAATACTAAAGCAGCCAAAAAGAATATCCTATTTATAAATGTTATTGTAAAAAGTATTTGAGGCAGTGTATATGCTGATAAAACTATTAGGGATATTACAAAAATATTATTATTTTCATTAAAGTTTAAATTTAAATAATATATTAGCAATCCAACAACAAGAGAGACAACCAGATATGTGATTGTTGAGTTTTCTATATTTAAAGGAAAGTTATAAACTTTTATATTTTGACTGAGACTTAAAGAGCCATAAAATAAAGCGCCACTTAATAAGGTTATTGGATAATATTTAAACTTCATACATTTTATATTTTATACATTTATCACTTAAAAACTAACTATATAAAAAAAACTAGCAAAAAATCTTTTATTACTGTGTTGAAAAGTATTTGTTAATATTAAATTGTGAATTATGTTTTAGTATCTATAGGAACTATCCCGGATTACATTAAAAAAACCATTAACAGTATTTTAACTGTTGACAAAGATGCAAAAATATTTTTTTGCTCTGATCAAAAAATACAATTAAAGGATATAGAAATTGTTGATTTAAATGACATAGTTTCAGACCTAACAAATAAAATTAAGAAAAATGATATATTTAAAGACACTATTTACGAAAGTAACCCCTTGTGGAGTACTTCTTTACTAAGAATATTTTATTTAAGAGACATACAAAAAGAATTAAACCTTGAAAAGCTTATACATTTTGATAACGATATTTTGATATATAAACCATATGAAGAAATTAAAGAATATTTTGATTTATCAAAATTTAATATAATACCTGCCAGCGAAAATAGATTAATTTTTGGATATTCGTTTATTCCAAATTATGAAATATTTAATACATTATGTCATTCTTTAGATAAAAAAATAGATGAAGGAATCAAAAAGGATTGGGAGTTTAACAATTTTTCACCTCCTAACGAAATGGACCTATTAGGAATGGTTTACAGACAAGAAACTACTCTTTTCAACTTACTTCCAATATTGCCTTATGACTCTTCAATAATTTTTGACCCTCTAAGTTATGGAATGTATATTGATGGTACTCACACAGAACCAAGAAAATTTTACTCAAAAAGAAAAATAGATTTTAATGATTTAATAGGTGTAGAGCTGTATTCAAAAAGAATTAAAACAAAATTTATTGATAATAATCCACTTGTTTATTGGGATAATAAAACCTTTAAAATGTCAAACTTGCATATTCACTCAAAGAGGTTTGAAAAGTTTTTACCTAAAGGATATAAAGATTACGTTTAGGCTAGTTTCTTTTTATATACTAAATCCATCCAAAAATCTTTTTTAGTAAATTTATTAAATTCAAATGTTATAAATTTTTCATAAAGTTTATTAATTTCGCTTTCATCAAGATGCTTTAGCTCAGACCAATCCTCGACTATATGAATTGGAACACCCATATTATAAAAATTTAAAGAGAAGTCACTTTTTTCTAATATGGGCACAGTTCTTGTTAATAATCCTTCCCAAACCCTATGTGTATCTAAACCATTTCCATGTGGACATAAAATAAATTTATGTTTCTTTAAATTCATAAGATATTCAAAATTATCACCGAACCTTTGACTGTTAACGAACTTAAGTTCTTTTATAATTTTGTCTAAGCTAGTTCTTACATCAGAATTTGTTGAAGAAGTATGTGAAGACAATATTTTATTATCTTTATTAATTTCAACAGTATCTATTTTTTTAATATTATTTAATCTTCCGTTGTGTAGGTATCTTCTATTTTCAAATCCTATTGGCATTGATGAAAATATTTTGTCACTCTTGAATGATAAATTTTGACTAAACCAATGTATAATTTTTTCATCTATGAATTCTTTTGCCATAAAATCAACTGTTTTATCTGAGTTGTGTGAAATCAAAATATACCTACTACTTATCTTTGGATGTTGTGACTGAAAATAGATTTCTTTAAGATCAGTTTTCAGGAAAATAATATCATTATTTTTGACCAATGAGGGATCAAATGTTTGGGTTTCGTCAAATATAAAATCTGATTCATTTCTTAAAGTGTCTCCTGATATAAAAGGAGAACTGGTGGGTCTGAATATTTTAGGGTTCTTTTTTAATGTGTAATTTCTAAATTTATTTCCAAAGTATTTTTTCATATAATACCCAAAATAGTTTTTATAAATTGTTTAGTTTTATTTTTAATTCTTTTACCAAGCTGTCCTACCCCCGTCAATTGGAATAATTGCTCCATTGAGATAGCTAGACGCATCACTTAATATCCAGACTACAGTTCCTTGGTACTCATTCACATTAGCAAGCCTGCCCAAAGGTATTTTTTCAGAAACTTTACTTATAAATTCTTCATTTTGGTTATTATCCACACCTCCTGGACAGATTGCATTGGATCTGACATTATTTTTAGACCAGTAAGTAGCAAGGTATCTTGTTAGTCCAATTATTCCTGTTTTAACAACAGAATATGTAACTGGCTTAACAGCTTGTTTTTCTGGAGGAAGGCCTTCAACTAAATATAAATCTTGGTCTGGTGCAATCAATCCAAGATCTGATGATATGTTTAAAATAGAACCACCTTTCGGGTTTTTAGAGATTTCGTATCCATAATGTTTTGCACACAAGAAAGCTCCTTTTAATCCAACATCTAAATCATCATTCCAAACATTTTCAGGAAAATTTTCTAAATGAGAGAAGTTGATATTTTCAGAATCTTCGACCTTTGGATTATTTGCTGCATTATTGATTAAGCCATCTATTTTTCCGTATTTTTGAATAACTTCAGAAACATTCTTTTTTACCGCTTCTTCATCAGTAACATCTACAACGTATCCCATAGAATTTACATTGTATTTTTCGTTTAATTGTTCAACTATCTTATTAATTTTATCTTCAGATAAATCTATCAAGACTGGTGTTCCTCCATAGCAAGCAATAGCCTCAGCATGCTTCTCACCAAGTAAGCCAGATGCTCCTGTAACAACAATAACTTTGTCATTTAATCTGAAAATATCTTCTAACATTATGCCAGTCCTATTGTTTGCCCACCGTCAATGACCAATGTTGTACCAGTTATAAATTTTGCTTTATCTGAGCATAAAAAAACAGCCGCATCACCAACTTCCTCTGGAGTACCAAAACGTTTCATAGGGACTTCTGAGCTTATCATTTCATCGACACTCTTTTTATCTTTCTTAATTTTTTTATCCCAAGATCCATTTTCAAAAAAAATGTTCCCTGGGGCTAATACATTTACCCTAACATCTGGAGCAGACTTTCTTGCTAGATTTTTTGCTAAGCTCATAACCGCTGTTTTTGCTGTTGAATAGTCAGTTGGAGCACCTAAAGCTTCTATCCCAGCAATTGATGAAACATATAACAAGACTCCTTGAGAACTTTCTAATATCGGTAAAAAGATCCTTGTTGTTTGTAATGCTGATTCAAAATTGATATTCCATGTTTTTTCCCAATCACTATTATTAGGTAGTTTATCTGGAACACTTTCGCCACTTCCAACATTCGCTATCACTATATCTAAAGAACCCCATTCATTTATAATCTTTTCTTTAAGTGATTCTAAATCTTCATTTTTTGTACAGTCACATTTATTTGCCCAAACACTATCTTTACCAAATTTTTCTTTTAATTTTTTTTCATTATCAAACAGCTCTTTAGAACCGCGAGAAACTATGCAAACTTTTGCACCCTCAGCTAAGAAGCTACTGGCAATAGCTAAACCTATGCCTCTTGAAGCCCCTGTTATTAGAACATTTTTATTTTCTAAATCTAGATTCATTTTATTTTTTTCCTACTCCAATTAACATTAACTCTCTGGACCATCTAAAAAATTTATTTTCTGTTCTAACTGGTATAAGAGGACTTATAAGGGCACAAAAATAATTTAGTATTGGATATTTCCACACTATAGGAAGTTGTCTAAATTTATATACATTTATATCTTTAAATCCATACATCTTATAAGCATCTGATAAAGCCACCGTTGTAAAAGGCGTTCTGTGTGTAAAATCATCAAAGAAGATCTTGTAATTAGATTGCCAGTCTGGCGTTAAAGTTAAAAATATTCCATTTGGCTTTAAAACACGATAAGCTTCTTCTAAATATCTTTCTGGATAATGAAGATGCTCAATAAATGATTTGCTATAGACAATATCAATTGAATTATCATCAAAAGGCAATTTTTCTTTTTCTATGTCACATAATTTAACTTCAAAGTCATTTTCAAACTCAACAGCTTCAGGAGAAATATCTATACCGACAACATCAAGTCCTAGATGTTTAAAGTTATTTAGGAACTCACCTCGACCACATCCTGGTTCTAACATTTTCATACCTTTTTCAAAACCAAATGATTGAAACAAATAAGAGCATAATTGTTCTGGGTAGTCTCCATAAGGGTGAGATTCTTCATCATAGACTACAGATAAGTAATTCTTAGCCATATTATAAAACCTCGACTATTTCCATTAGAACGCCCTCAACATCATGACAATATGAAACTTTCACTTTTTTATCATTGCTTAATGCAGGAGGATTGACAATAGACCCACCAGCATTTTCAATAAGTTTACACATTTCATTAATGTTATCTACAGTAAATACAATATGTGAGGAGCCTAATTTATAAGATTTTTGTTTACTAATTTCTTCATCTTCAGAATGTGAATGATATTTAAGTAATTCAATTAAATTACCATCTGGAGCTTTTAATTTGATCCATTCTAACTTAGTGCCTTTCAGACCAGTAACCTGGTCAATAAAATCTCCTTCCTCGGTCGCACTATTACTATCAACAAATCCCAAGCTACGATAAAAATCTGCTGCCCTTTCCAAGTCTCTAACAACAATTCCTGCATGTCTTATAGAATTTATCATATTGATTCCCTAATACATTCCTCTAAAACTTCTATACCCTCATAGAGTGCTTCATCAGTAATATTTAAAGGCGGAGCAAGCTTAATTGATTCCCTTCCTGTATGAACTACTAATAGTCCTCTTTGAAAAGCCTTTTCAGCAATTGCATCGCATAAATCTATTAAAAGATTTCCATTTTTATCTATAAAAACAAGACCAGCTATAAGACCTTCGCCAAAAACATATTTTAAATACTCAGGATACCTGTCTTTAATTTCATTTAATTTTTTATGAAATATTTTTCCTAATTTTTCTGAATTGTCAATTAACCCGTCTTCAATTAGAGTTTTTAAATTTTCATGTCCAGCAACTGAAACTAATGGATTTGCTGAATGAGTTGAACTCATTGAACCAACATCTGGTAAATCCATTATTTCTTTAGATCCTAAAACAATAGATAAAGGCAATCCTGAACTAGCGCCTTTACCACAACATATGATGTCTGGTTCAACTCCGTAATGTTCGTATCCAAATAATTTACCTGTACGACCAAAACCTGACTGCATTTCATCAAAAGTAATTAAAAGATCATTATCTTTGGCAAAGGCAAATATTTCTTCTACAAATTCTTTAGGATAAAAAACTGCACCCCATCCTTGAAAGGTTTCAAGCATAAAACCACACAAATCTTTTTTTGGGTCAATCTTTTCTTTTGTTAGTAGTTTGTTAATTTCTGTTTTAAAAAATTCTCTAGGATTGTCTGTGCTCCATGGATAAGGGAATTCAATATGATAAATATTCGGATCCTGGTATCCAATCCATTCTTTTTGTTCTTTATTTCCTGACATCATCTGAGCTCCCAAAGTTCTCCCATGCCAATTTCCATCTAAACAAATTATTCCACCTTTATTTTTTTTCTGTTTTTCTCCATTTAAACGCATTAATTTTAATGCAGCTTCTGTTGCTTCTGTACCAGCTGAAAGTAGGAACGCTTTTTCGAATTGGTTAGGTGTATTATCAATTAAATAATTTAGATAATTCACTCTTTCTTCTGAAGCGTATGTATAAGTATGTAATAGAGGTTTATCTAATATCTTTTTTAGCGCATTGATAATTTTTTTATTACCATGTCCTGCATTAGCAACAAAAATAGTACTAGTAAAATCAAGCCATTTATTTCCCCATTTGTCATATATTTGAAACCCTTCGGCCTTATCCCAAATTAATGGAACCTGTCCATGCATTGCTCTTGATTCAAACTCATACATTTGTTCAATGATTGGAATGCTTTCAGGAACAGGAAGAGCCGTTTTTATAGTCCTATATTTAGTAGAAATTTCATCTACCTTAATTGGTTCATGTGAAAAGCCTTTTCCTGCCATAATTATTGTCCTATTACTTTATGCAATGTATCTAATAGTGAATTCTCACTGTTTTGTATCTGATATTCTATATAGTTGAACTCCTCAATTGAGTCAATTTCTGTACAAACAGGTGACTCAAAGCTGATAATATTTTCACCATGAGTTTTTTCATTATTTAAAAGATATGAAGTTTTCACAATATCAACATATCCATCAGGTATGTAAATATCTTCAAATGATTCCTTTGGCAAGTTATATTCTTCATTCTCAATCAATCCTTTAAAATATTTATCTTCCTTTACAAACCATTTTAGAGGTGACTCAGGTGCTTTGTGTCCTGAGCGAAGTGATGTAGCTGTATCATCGTTTAAGATTACATCGACTGCCTCATCTATTTTTTCAGGAGCCCTCAAAGGAGTAGTTGGCCTTAGGTGTACCCAATATTCAGGAATAATATTTTCATTTTCTTTAAACCAATCTATTGCATGAATAAAAAAATCCCTATCTGTTGAGTTGTCTTTTGAGTATTTGTCCGGTCGAATAAATGGTACTTCTGCTCCATATTTTTTAGCAATGTCACCATATTCCTCTGAATCTGTTGACACAATAACTCTTTCAATTTTTTTTGATAATTTTGCCGCAATAATACTATATGCAATTAATGGATGACCAGATAATAACTTAATATTTTTATCTTTTATTGATTTTGACCCTGATCGAGCAGGGATTATAGCGATAATATTACTCATATAGATACTGCTTAATCCAATCTAATTGTTTCTTAAAAATTTCAACTCCTTCATCATCACGGTAAGCCTGTAAAATAAATGGGCCTTTATAATCATATTCTTTTAACTTAGTAAAAAAACCTTCAAAATCTGCATTACCTTTTCCTAATTCTACGGAACCACCACCTAGTACTCTATCTTTAATATGTATATCAGTAATTTTTTCTCCATAATGATCTAACTCTTCAAATAAATCATATCCTAGATGTGCACTGTTTCCTACGTCGTAATTTACAGAAACTCTACTTGAGTCAAAAGATTGAATTAATTGAAGAAAAGTCTCAGGATTTAAGTCGGTTTCTAATGAAAGATTTATTTTATATTTTTCTGCAATCTTTACTAAAGGTGTTAGCAATTGAATAAATTTTTTTATAAGTGCTTCATTAGTTAGTGACGATTGATCAACACATGGTATTACAATATTCTTAACCTCTAATTTAAAAGCATTGTCTAATAATTTTTCTAATATTTTTTGACTTGAATTTGATATTTCAATATCTTCAGAATGAATAGGTGCATCCATAAAATAGTCAGCACAAATACTTTTCACACCAACACCGGTTTGTTTTGTGACATTAATTATTTCATCAATACCACCTTCTTTAATTAATGGGTTGAGCTCGGCATTTTCATAATCAAGAATGAATTCAATACAATCAAGTCCTAAATCTTTCGCAATATAAAATTCGTCTTGCCAGTAGCCTAATGGATGTGCTTGGTATCTTCCCTTATATTTTGGAAGAAGTCTTCCTTGCATTACACCAATATCATTATTCATAATATTTTATCCATCTATTATTTATTACGTAAAGCCTTTTCTATTTCCTCAGCTAAAGAGTGCAATAAAATAATATGTACTTCTTGAATAGAAGGAGTATTTTTCGACGGCACTTTGAACGTTAAATTATTCTCTGAATTAAGAGAAATATCTGAATCGCCTGTCATTAAGATTGTATTGTTACCATTTTTGTTACATAACTCTATTGCCTTAATAATATTTTTTGAATTACCAGAGGTTGATAAACCTATAAATAAATCATTCTTGTCTAACTGTCCGCTGAGTTGTTGGGAAAATATCTCATCATATGAAAAATCATTTGCGATACAAGTAATTATCGCTGAGTTAGCATTTAGAGAAAATACTTTTAAACTTTTACCTTCAATAAAAAATCTACCAACTAACTCACCAGCAAAATGATCAGCCTGAGAAGCGCTTCCTCCATTTCCTGCAATGTATATCGACCCTCCGCTTCTTAATGAATCAATGGAAGTACTAACTAGTTGTTCAAACAATTTACTAAATTCTTCATTATTTAAAACTGTTGATAGTACGTTTTCAGTTTTCTTAACGTTATCAATAAAGCTGTTTGTCATAAGATAATATTAATAAGGATGCGGCTCTTTCTAACAACTAATTATTTTTTGTTGAACCAAACAATCTTGAACAGCTATATAATATTGTGTAATGGATTGCTTTAAACCAAACTTTATAACTGGAATTTCAGAAATATATATCTCAGCAGAAATAGGAATAAACCACAATGGAGATCTAAACGTTGCAAAAGAATTAATTAATAATAGTAAAAAAGCAGGTGTTAATGCTGTTAAGTTTCAAAAAAGAACCATTGATATAGTTTATTCAGAAGATATGTTGAGCCAGACCAGAGAGTCTCCATGGGGGACAACTCAAAGAGAACAAAAAGAAGGGCTAGAGTTTTCAATCGATGAATATAAAGAAATTGATTCTTATTGTAAAGAGATAGGAATAGATTGGTATGCTTCTGCTTGGGACATTGAAAGTCAAGATTTTCTTAATAACTTTTCCTTACCTGTAAACAAAATTGCTTCCGCTATGGCAACTAATTATGAATTTGTTGAAAGAGTAGCAAGTGAAAAGAAGCCAACTTTTATTTCAACTGGTATGTGTACTTATGAACAAATTGAAAATGTAGTAAATATATTTAATAATGAAAAATGTGAATTTGTATTAATGCATACAAATTCTGAGTATCCATCTAGAGAAGAGAAGTTAAATCTAAGTGTAATTTCAACTTTGAAAAATAAATTTAAATGCAACGTAGGTTATTCGGGACATGAACCAAGTGTTTCACCCTCATTAGTTGCTGCAACCTTAGGAGCTGTCAGCATTGAAAGACATGTGACTTTAGACAGGTCAATGTATGGATCTGACCAGGCTGCTTCTCTTGAGTACCAAGGCTTAAAAAACTTGGTGGATACAATTAGAAAGTTAAATTTTATTCTTGGAAACGGAGAAAAAGAAATTACAGATATTGAAGAAGAAGTTGCTAAGAAATTAAGATATTGGGAATGAAAAAATACTGTATAGATATTGATGGAACAATTTGTTCAAACACTGATGGAGAATACGAAAACGCAAAACCTTACATCAAAAGGATTGAAGAAATAAACAAGCTTCATAATGAAGGCAATAAAATTATTTTGTTTACTGCAAGAGGTACAACAACAGGAGTAGATTGGGAAGATCTCACTAGGAAGCAATTAGAAAGATGGAATGTATCTTATGATGATTTATTATTTGGTAAACCCGAAGCAGATGTATATATTGACGATAAAGCTAACGATATATTTGGCTGGTTCTTAAAAAATTAGTTATGTTTTTATTATTTTGAATTATGACGCTACCAGATTTTACATACTTAACTTTTACTAATGAAGGCTATGTTGATTATACGCATAATTTACTTGAGTCTATAAAGCAAAACGATATTGATTTAGATCTTAAAATAGTCACCCTTGATAAACCTTCTTATAAATTTTTTCAAAATAAACATGAAAATGTTGAAATTTTTGAAAAAAAAGATTTTTCAAGTGAAATGTTAAAACAAACCGATGAAAATTTTGGTAATTTAATGATTGTCAAATTTGATTTAATTTACCTGGAATTACAAAAAAATAAAAATGTTGTTTATTTAGATGGAGATATAACTATTAAGAAAAATCTTACAAAATATTTGTATAACTTTTCTAAGAATTCAGAAATAGTATTTCAAAATGATTTAAGACCTTCAAAGCCAAACCAAATAAATGTATGTGCTGGTTTTATGTATATAAAGTCGGACAAAAAAACAATTAATTTTTTCAAACCGGATGACAAACTAATAAAAAAATTTAATAAATATGCAACTCATGATCAAACGTATATAAATAAAAATAAAAATAGATTTAAGTATTCAATGTTGCCTTTATCTGACTTTCCTAACGGAGCGCACTATTACAAAAATAATGAAAATCTAGATCCATATCTTATACATTTCAATTACGTAATTGGTGAAAAAAAACAGCAAGTTATGAAAGATTATGATGAGTGGTATTTATGAAAAATGTGGATAATTATAATCCGCAGTTTTCTGCTCCGATTTTATTAGTACTTTTCAATAGACCACAATATTTCCACCAAACAGCAGCATCAATAAATAAAAGTAATCCCAGTAAATTATATATACACATTGATGGACCTAGAGATGGTGATGATATAAAAAAAATTAACGAAATCAAAGACCTTCTTACTGAAGTCAACCCAAATATAGATAAAGAAATATTAATTCAAGAAGATAATCTTGGATGCAGAGCAGGTATGGTTTCTGCAATTGATTGGTTTTTTGAAAATGAAGATTTTGGAATTATTTTAGAAGATGATTGTATACCTCACGAATCATTTTATGAGTATTGCAGTCAATTATTAATTGAATTTAAGAACGAGAAAGATATCTTTATGATTTCAGGAGATAATGGAGGAGAAATTGTACCTTCAAAATTATTTAAGAATAATGACATAATGTCTGTACCTATACCACTAATTTGGGGTTGGGCCACTTGGAAAGATCGCTGGGATGAGTATGAACGAAATAAGCCTAATTTAAATTTGGTGAGTCTTTATAAGAATTTAAAAGATTTCAAAAGTTTTGAACGCTTTTTTCTAATTAATTATTTTTTAAAACTTAAAAACTACGAATCTCTTAACACATGGGATATTCATTTATTTTACACATTAGTTTTGAGAGGAAAATCTTGTATTATTCCAAATTTTAATTTAATTAAAAATATAGGATTTGATGAAGAGGCTACTCATACAAAAGAAACCACATTTAGATCTAATGCTGAAACCTACAAAATAAAAATTAAACAAAAAACTTACACCGACTCATTTAAAAAACTTAATTCAAAAATAATTTATCTTCTTCAATCAAATCTTGATAGTAAAACAGTCCATAATAGATCCTTATTTTACATAAGAGCTATTTATTTAAAAGGTAGGTTAAGATATTTAATCCGCTCTGTAATGAGCAAGCTTAAAAAAACAATAAGAGGATAAGGCTTCTTCATTGTAAGTTTTTTCATAACTATGTTTATTCAGTGCAAGGATATAGAATTATATTCAGATGCTCAAAAATTATTTTGAAGATAAAAAAATTGTAATTGTCGGACCTTCACCACATCTGATTGGAAAGAATTATGGCGAACTTATTGACAGCTTTGATATAGTTGTTCGCATTAACGAGCTTGGTGTAGTAACAGAAATGTCAAAAGATTATGGGTCTAGAACAGACATCTCTTTCCTTTCTTTATCAGAAGAAGCAATAGAGATATATTCACAAATGAAAAAGGAAGTAAATCTTGAGAGCCTAAAACTGATTGTTCATCCGAGGCATGAATATAATTTCAATCCAATAAAACTTGAAAAAACAAAACATGTAAAGGAATATTTTGACTCACTTGATCTAGATATAGATTTTTTACAGATTACAGATCCTACATTCGAAGAGAGGTGTAAAATATTTGAGTGTTTTCCAGGAACAGGGTCTCTTACTATTTTTGAAATATTAAAATATAATTTCTCAGAGCTATTTGTTTGTGGATTTTCTTTTTACACAACTAAATATAGATATTCTCCAAAAGGAATAGAATATTTTAGAATTCCAAAGAAAAATCAACACAAACACAATTATAGAATGTCAGGGCACGATACTAGACAAGAGGTAATAGTATTGAGAAAATTAATAAAAAATCATAAGAATGTTAATGGAGACTCCTATTTTCAAAAAATTATATTAAGTGACACTATTTTTTATTATGAAGTTAAAAGATTTATTAACTACAATCTAAATCTTGATAATTACAAAAATATAATTAAGAAAATATTTAGAGTTAAGACATATCGTAAAATTTTGAATAAATATAAATCAGAATAAAAATAAACTTTTTAACTATCTTTCCATTAATAAATCTTCAAGTTTATTTAAATCTACATTTTCAAGATTGTTTAAGTACCAGTCAATAGTATTTTTCAACCCTTCTGAAAGTGAAATATCAGGTTCCCAAGAAAACTCATTAGTTATTTTTGTATTATCAGATGCTCTGCTTTTAACCCCTACAGGTTTATTTAATTGAAAATCGTAACTATTCGGAGTCCAATCTAAAATTTTGAATATATTTGTATATAGCTCTTCAACAGTTTCGTGTTTAACAGAACCTATATTAAAAACTTCATAAGACCCACTCTTGTCTCTCGAGCCACATAAAGCTAACCCCTTTACTGTATCTTGAACATATGTAAAATTTCTAGTCTGTTTACCATTCCCCCATACAGGATAGGGATCTAATTTAAGAATAGCTTTAGCTATAAGGGCTATTACAGCGTGCGATTCATTTTCTCTTTCACCATAAGCAGTGAAAATTCTTGCTGACGTTCCAGATATCCCATATTGCTTAACATAATTTGATAACTGAAGTTCTCCCATTAGCTTTGCCCAGCCATATGCACCATCTGGGAATGCATCGCCTGGAGTATCAAAATTAGCATCTTCTTCTTTTAGATAATTTCTTTGATCTTCAGAAGACTGTAAATTAATTGGATAAACACAAGCTGAACTAGCATGTACTATATGCTGAACATTATTCTCTATACAATTATCAAAAACTATATTATCTAAAAGCATATTATTGAGGCACTCTACAGGGTGAGTCTCTATAAAACCTCTTCCACCATGTTGAGCGGCAAGATTAAAAACAATATCTATATCATTGAAATACGGTTTTGTCTTTAATGAATCTCTCACATCAACTTCAATCAACTCAACTTCTTTTATTGATTCTCCCAAGTTATCTGCGGAGCCGGAAGATAAATTATCAAGAATACGAACATTAGCTCCATATGAAAGAAGTAGTTCTGATAAATGACTACCGATAAATGATGCGCCTCCTGTTATTAGCACATTTTTTTTTGAATAAAATTCCATTTAATTAATTATAATTCAATCAATAAGAATTATTGATTAAAAAGTCTTTTTCCAACTACTTTTAAAGAAATATTATTAATAAGTTTTCTTAGTTGAAAAATATAAAAGTTTAGTTTCAGTCTTAAATTTAAAAAGTTAAAGTTACTAAAGAGTTTTATATTTTTTACTGTATTTTCAAATTCACTTACTTTTTTTGCATCGAGGTCTTTAAAAAATAAAAGTTTAATTCCGCTTCCCCATCTAGTTGAATCACCGGATTGCTTAACAACTAATTGAGTCCTTTTAAATCTTTCTATATTTTTATAAATATCTATATTTTTATAATAGAACATAAGAACTGACTCAGGATTTTTTAATTCGTGCCACTCTTTATGTATATCTTTAATGTCTAAATAATCACAAACCCCTAATATGTCACCTGCCATATTTCCGGGAAAAACATAGTGCCTATCAGTTATACCAGAATAATCTTCCCCTTCTATAGCTGCGATTTTATGAAAATCTATTTTTGGATGCGAGTCTACATATAAATAATCAGATCTTGTCAAAATCACTTGTTTATATGAGCTAATTATTTCCAAGTGGTTTCTTTTAAGAATATCTCTTATTGCAAAAATGATAGAACCAGATCCTGTATGTTCATCAATCCCTCCAGCTAATCCATATTCAGCTCCACTAGAAAAATTATCTACAACATTAATTGAAAAATTTTCAAGGAAATAATCTTTCCAGTTTTCATAGTCTTTAAAATTCCAGTTATATTTTGCTAAGTCAAGAAGTTCACTACTTGTAGAATCAACATCTCCAAAACAAATTGCTAAATCAGCATTTAACTCATCAAGAAGATATTTTTTTTGCGTATTTAATGCATATGAACCACCCCTGCTGGACCCCATCATGATTACAAGAATATCTTTATTCATATAGATTAGATTTTAATAAAGATAAATTTCTCCAGTATTAGTTTGTAATAAAGTTAGAAAACAAGGTTATAGAAAAACTTTTTATGTAGATTTAGGCTTATCTTTGCTAGGATAAGAAAAGTGACTAAGCTAAAACAAATATTTTCAGATATTATCTTTGTCTCTCGAATGACAAATGTAAATAAAAAGAAATTAAGGATTTTATTTTCAGTCTTACTCGCTAATTTCACAGTACTTTTTGATATTCTTGTAATTCTTGTATTCGCTTACATAATTGAAGACTCAAACTCTGAGCCATCAATATATATTAAATTTATTATTGAAAATATTTACTTACTCCCATTCTTAGTTGTTTTAAGATTTTTGTTTATTTATGTTGAAAGAATAAATATACAATCTTTACAGCTGCAGGTGGAAGAAAACTTAAGAACTCATTTAATGAAAGAAGTATTTGAGAAAAGCAATTATTCGGTTGCAGATGCATATTTTTATGTGAACGAACTAAGTAGAAATGTTTCTTATTTCTATGGCTCGATAGCTTCCTCGCTTAACTATTTTTTACAAATTCTTGTTTACTCCGTTTATTTATTAGTAACTAGTTTAAATATTGTTATCTATTTTCTTGCAGGCGCAGTTATATTATTCTTTCCAACAAGGTATTTCTTGATCAAAGGGAGAGGGTATATTCACGAAGCTTATGAGAACCAACATAAAGCTCTTGAGAATATAGAAAAAGTCTTGGACAATATATACTTAATAAAAATTCTCTCAACTACACATAGAGAAGTTAAGGAATTTAAAAAAACTTTGAGAAAATATTATTCATCAGTTTTAAATAATTATAAATATGGAGCTATAAACAACATAACACCAAACTTTGTAACAATATTTATTTTGGCAATCATGTTAGCATTTTTCAATTTTGTTAAATCTATAACACTTGAATTTATAGGGATAATGTTGAGACTATTTCAAACTCTAGGAAACTTTAATAACACACTTAACTTAGTAATTAATTCTCATGTTCATTTAGAAAAACTAAATTTACTCGAAAAAAACAAGGCAACAAAAAAAGAAAATGTAGTTTTAACAAATTTTGAATCAGAGAACAAAACGGCAATAAAATTAGAAAATGTGTCTTTTAAATATTTTGGTAGTGAATCGTATATTTTTGAAAATATAAATCTTGAAATCATGAAAGATAAACATACTGTAATTACTGGAGATAATGGTTCAGGAAAATCAACATTATTAGGTCTAATTTCAGGAATCCTCATTCCCGATGAAGGGACTGTAACAATTTCATCAAGCAAGTTTGCTTATGTCGGAGCAACCCCTCTCATTATTAGTGGAACACTCAGAGATAATTTTATATATGGAAATGAAAATAATATTTCTGATGGGGAAATGGGCTCTTTAGCAGATGCATATAAATTATTTAATAACAACTTAGAGTTGGATTTAGATAGTGAAGTTTCAAACAAGTCTTTATCTTCTGGACAAATGCAAAAAATTTCGTTTATTCGTGCAATGCTTTCTAAGCCAGATATCTTAATATTAGATGAAGCAACTTCAAATTTAGATTCAGATTCAAAGGACATTATAAAATCTCAATTAAAAAATTCTAAAGTAACAATAGTGAATTCCACTCACAATACTGATGAAGTTGATTTTGATATTAGATTAAATGTAGAAGTAAATAAAGATTTAAGAACATTAAGAACTGTCTAGTAAGATATAATCTTCATATTCCTTTTCAACAACTTTTTCAATCAAATAATTTTGATCAATAAAATTCACTGCATTAGTAGATAGGTGAAGCCTTTTTTCATGATCTTTTTCTAAACTTTCAATTAATTGTTTAACGTCTGTTTCTTTATTAATAATTATTCCATTGAAATTGTTTTCAACTATTTCTATTATATTTTCATTTTCTATTGCTATTACAACACAACCAGCTGCCATAGCCTCTAAAACTGCTTTGGGATTTCCTTCAAATAACGATGTAGATATAAAAAAACTGTAATGAGTTAAAACATCCAAGAGCTCATTATTTGGAATTGGTTCATGAATTTTTAATTTAACATTGTTCTTTTTAGCTTCATCAATTAGTTGGTTTTCCATTGATCCTTCACCAAAAATTTCAATCTCGTACTTTGAATCTTTAAAGAAAGAAATTAATTGCGTGAAATTTTTTTGATTTTCCAGTCTTCCTACTGAAATAATCTTATTTTTGTAACGTTTATTTTGATTGCTGCCATTATTCTTTTTAACCCAGTTTGGTCTAACTTTAATTTTTGAAGAACCTAATCCTGAAAGCTCACAAAGAAATTCCTTGTCAGCTTCGGATGATACTAGGTAAATATTTGCAAAAACTAATGAGATTTTTGTCAGCACAGAGTAGCAAGCTATTTTAAACCTGCTCTTTTTATTTTTTTTGCTAAATGTTAGTAAATCATACCCTGTCCTAATTATTAAGGATTTACCATATAAAATTTTTGATATGATTGCAACCCATGATCCTAAGAGCTGGTTAGTTTTAATTAAATTAGCCTCCTTTATTAATTTTTTGAGTTTAATTGGGATAAATAAAGATCTAAGAAATCTTAATGTTTTATTTTTTTCATATTTTATATATTTATAAATTGGCTCAACCGTGATATAAGGCAGGTCAATTATTTTACTATCTTCAATATCTCCAAAGGTTAAAAAAGTAAAGTATATATTATATTTTTCATGAAGTTTTTTGTAGAATTCTATTTCCCTATCTAATAATCCACTTTTTTCCCAATCTTTTAATGAAATATCATATGTAAAGAATAAAATTATATTCATGGGGTTAATATTAACTTAATGAAAATGATTTCCTGCAAGAATTTTTGTGTTTCAAAGTGAAGAAAATACTAGTTATACATACTCAATATCAAATCCAAGGAGGTGAAGATATTGCAGTTGAAAATGAAGTAAAGTTTTTACAGAACAATTTTGATATTGAAAGACTAACTTTTTCTAATAAAATTGATAGTTATTTTTCACAAGCATTTAGTTTTTTTAGAAACAATAATTATCAAAGTGTAAATGCTTTAGATGAATCTCTAAATAGATTTAACCCAGATGCTGTTTATATTCACAATACTTGGTTTAAAGCTTCACTGGGTATATTTAATTTATTAAGAGAGAGAGAAATAAAACCCTTATTAAAACTTCACAACTATAGATATGACTGTACAAATTCACATCTTTTATCAGTCCACTTAAATAATAATAATCCTTGCAAAGCCTGTGGGCTAAGCAACAGGAAACCAAGGCTATTTAATAAGTACTATGAAGACTCGTATACTAAATCTTTTTTTGTTAACAAGTATGGAAAAAAATATTTTAATATTTTAAAAAATTATGATCTGAATCTTATTGTTTTAACAAATTTTCATAAACAATATTTAAAAAATGTAAATTTTATTGATAAGGAAATATCAGTAATTCCAAATATCATTGATATACCAGACATCACAAAAGATTTGAATAAATCCCAATACCTACTTTATGCCGGAAGAATCTCTAAAGAAAAAGGTGTAGAAGATCTAATCAAAAGTTTTATTAATTGTAATTTCAAGGAAGTCAATTTAAAGATTATAGGTGATGGGCCATTGTTAAAACAATTAAAAAATACTTACAGTAATAAAAATATTGAATTTTTGAATTCACTTCCTAACATAAAGTCCTCAGTTTAATTAATGATGCAACAGCTGTTGTTACCGCTACGAAACTACATGAGGGTCAACCCACTTTACTTTGTGAGGCATCTGCTATGGGTATCCCGTCAATTTATCCAAAAACAGGTGGAATTTCAGAATTTTTCCCCAACGATTACAAGTTTTCATTTAATCAATTTGATTACAAAGATTTGGAAGAAAAAATTAAATTAATTATCAGTTCAAAAAATTTAGAAGAAGTTGGAGTAGAAAATAAAAAATATATAAACATGTATCTAGACAAAAAAATCTTGCTTGAAAAATTTGAGAATTTAATAAATGAATAAAAATCCACATGTTTCAGTAGTTATGAGTGTTTATAACTCAGAGTTGTCTTTGAAAAAATCAATTGAGAGCATAATCCGCCAATCATATGAAAATATTGAATTTTTAATAATGGACGACGCCTCAAATGATAACTCCTCGAATATAATTAATCAGTTTCAGAAAATAGATAAAAGAATAAAAATTTTTAAGAATAAGAAAAATGTTGGATTAACAAAATCTTTAAATCTGTTAATTAAGGAAACAAAAGGCGAATTAATTGCAAGGCAAGATGCTGATGATATCAGCAATAAAGAAAGAATTAAAAAGCAAGTAGATTATATTACTCATAAGAATCTTGACGCTTCTACAACAAGAGCAAAAATAATTGAAGAAAATAGGGTAACTCCAAGATTCTCCTATCTTCTACCTAAAAAGATATTAATTAGATACAAAAATCCATATATTCATGGATCCCTCATAATTAAAAAATCAATATTAAAAGAACACAATTTTTATGATGAAAGGTTTTATTATTCACAGGATTATAAATTAATGTCAGACCTTATTAAGTCTAGAAGAAGGATTGGGATAATTAAAGAGCCTCTCTATTATTTAAATATGAAAAACAATATTTCTACAAATTACTACAAGGAACAACAGTATTATGCGCAATGTGTGAAGTTAGGGATTGAACCTTAATTATTTTTCTGAATTTTATATTCTATACATCTAACAATCAGATTTTCTATATCTACTGAAGGTTCCCACCCAGTTTCAGATTTGAGTTTAGTAGGGTTAGCAATAATCTTTTCTGGATCTTTTGACCTTAATAATTCTTTATTAATTGAAATGTAATCTTTAAAGTCTAAATCAAAGTAGTTAAAAATTAATTTAGTAATTTCTTTTATACTCGTGCCAACACCCGTTCCAATAACATAATCACTCCCTGAGTTATTTTCTATTATCATTTTCATTGCTCTTGTATGGTCCCCAGCAAAACCCCAATCTCTTACAATATTTAAAGATCCAAGTTCTAATTGATTAGATTTTTTATTTTTTATATCTATTGCAGAATTTATTATCTTCATTATTAGATAATTATCAGGTCTAAATTCAGACTCATGATTGAATAATATTCCGGATGTTAACTTCCATTCATATTTTTTTCTCAAAAAACTAATTAGATTATGAATGTAAAGCTTTGAAGATGCGTAGGGAGATCTTGGATTAAACTTAGAGTCTTCATTCAGTTTTTCATTAACACTGCCTTCGAACATTTCGGAGCTTGAAGTTTGAAAGAAATTTGGATAATTCTTATTTTCTATTAAAGCTTTAACTATATTGTTAAATGAAAATATTATTGATTTGCTTGAGTTAAATGGATCTGTAACAGACTCATACACAGAAGATGGCCCCATTAAGTTATACACAGAGTGTATTTCGGAGTTTTTTATAACTGAACTAATACTTTCATAATCTAAAGCATCGGCTTGAACAATTTTTAGATTCTTAACTGTTGAGCTTTCAACATTGAGATGTTCTAATTTTTTATAAAAATTATCGTTATTTTTCTTTCTTGATGTTCCTATTATTTGATAGTCTGAGTTTTGCAAAAGGTGACTAGTTAAAAATGAACCATCTTGTCCCGTAATACCTGTTATTAAAACATTTTTTTTCATCATTCACATAATAGATACGTTAATTAAACAATCTTTTAACAAAATTAAAGTTTTTTACTATATCATTAATATATAAAGAATGAAAAATAAATTATCTTCACACCTTGTTTATCTGAACAAAGTAAAAGAAAACTGGATAGTAGATAGAACAAGGAAAGAGTGGTATGAGAATAACGAAAATGTCAGCACCAAATATTTATTTAATTCAGATATTGTATGGTTAATAGCTTCATGGAATTGGAAAAATGTTAGCTTGAAACATCTATCTAAAAAAAACACGCTTTGTTCAATTTATCATATAGACGAAGAGAAGTTTAATAACGAAGAAGAAATCCTATTTTATGAAAGAGACAAAATTGTAGATGAATATCATGTTATTTCAAAAAAAACAAAACAGCAAGTTTCAAAATTAACTGATAAAAAAATTACTAGTATTCCTTTTTGGGTAAATAAAAAAATTTGGTTTGATATACAAGACAAAGAAAAATTATTTGAAAAATTTAAATTTAATGATAGTGAATATTTTATTGGATCATTTCAACGCGATTCGGAAGGAAGTGATGTACTAAAGCCTAAACTTTCTAAGGGGCCTGACAGATTTTTAGAGATTATTAAGGAATTAAATAAATCTAAAAATATACACGTTATTTTAACTGGGAGAAAAAGAGATTATTTGATTAACGAGTTAACAAAAAACAAAATTAAATTTTCTTATTTTGAGATGGCATCATTTGAAACTATCAATGAACTTTATAATTGTTTAGATTTGTACATAGTTTCTTCAAGATTCGAGGGCGGCCCCCAGGCAATATTAGAATGTGGAATAACTAAAACTCCAATAATATCTACTGACGTTGGAGTAGCCTCAGAAATATTGGCTTCTGAATCAATATTTAATATGGAAAACTATTTGTCAGCAAAGCCAAATATTAATCATGCATATACAGAAGCAAGTAAATATGAGATGAAAAAAGTATTTGAGCTATATAATAAAATGTTACAAAATTTATATGAAAATTAGCATAGGAACAAACATCAAGGAAGGCCCGTGGGGTGGTGGAAACCTTTTTGCAATCAATTTAAAAAATTATTTGGAGAGCAATGGTTTTGAAGTAATAAATCATTTATTTCATAATGATATCGATATTATTTTATTGACCGAACCAAGAAAAACCTCTGAGTCCACTGCCTTTACCCATATAGATGTAAAAAGATATTTAAAATACGTTAATTACAATGCTCTTGTCATTCACAGATTGAATGAATGTGACGAAAGAAAAAATACAAATTTTGTTAATGATTATCTAATTGAAGCCAATAAAATTGCTGACCAAAGTGTTTTTGTAAGTGATTGGCTTAAAAGTTTATTTATTAAACAAGGCATTATGTCTCAAAGAAATTTAGTAATTTATGGAGGCGCAAATGTAGAAGTATTTAATTCTGATAAATTTCAACCGTGGTCTGGTGATGGGAAAATAAAACTAGTAACACATCACTGGGGTGCAAATTGGAACAAAGGATTTGATACGTATAGTTATTTAGATAATTTATTAGAAACGGCAGACTGGAAAGAAAAATTTGAGTTTTCATATATTGGAAATTTACCAAAAGATTTTAACTTTAAAAATGCAAAAGTTATTGAACCTCTTTCAGGACAAGAGTTAGCTAATGAAATTAAACAAAATCATTTATATATAACAGGGTCGATGAATGAACCTTCTGGAAATCATCATATTGAAGCTGCTCAATGTGGTTTGCCTATCTTGTATATTAATAGCGGTGGTACGCCCGAATATTGTAATAGGTATGGTATTGAATTTAGTATTTCAAATTTGGAAGAAAAATTAGATGAGATGATTAATAATTATAAAATGTATGCTAAAAAAATTAATGAGTATCCTTTTAGTTCAGAAAAAATGTGTAAAGAGTACTTTGAATTGTTTAAAGATTTAATTAATGAAAGAGATGAGATTATAGTGAAACGAAAATTTAAGAATAAAAGCAATAAGATACTGAGAAACATTTATTTGATAATTAGAAAAATTTCAGAAATCTTTAGTAATTAATTAAATAATATATTGCTTAATTTTTTATTAAAAGAATTCATATCATAATGGTTTTCAATATTATTTCGACCTTTATGAGACAAATTAGTATAAAAGTTTTTATTACGTAAGGATAAATCAATTTTTTCTTTCCATAATTTGATTTCATTTCTTTCTAAAAAAATAATATTTTCTCCATCGTTAAATAATTTTGGCTCCCAGAATCCTTTTGTTTCGGTAATGACAACCGGTGTTCCGCAGCTAATCGACTGCAGGGCAACACTTTGACCAGATGGTTGCAAGCTTTCTTTAATTGGTATGATTGTTAAATCAGAGTTTTGGTAATATTTTTTAATTTCCTCGTCAGTCAATGTTTCTTCATTCCACTTACCGAAAATTAGATTTACATTATCACTTTTTAATTCATTTTTATGAATTTTTGATGTGATGAGAGTAAATTCATAATCACTCATTTCTTTTGCTAAATTTAAAACGAATTCGTAATCCCTTTTATCATCATTGCCTATGAATAAAATCTTTTTATTTTGATTTATTGCTTCTTTTGATTTCCAAAAATCTGTATCTACTGGAAATGGTATAAAGTGAGATTTCGATCCAAGTATAGAATATTTATCTTTTACATATTCGAACTCTCCTTTACTTAAGAAAAGTAACTTATCTGATAGAAACATAAATATAAGAATATTAATTTTTCTTAATGTATTTTTAATTATGTTTTTATGTTTGACATCAAATAAGCCCATTATAAAAACTGCACTTGTTGTTCTTCTGAATTTATTAACTATCAAAAATGGAAAAGAAGAAAAAGCAAGTCTCTGATTTGTCATTACAATTAGGTCTGATTTTAGAAAAAAATTGAAATTCTTTTTGTTTACAATATTTTGTAAGAAAAATGGTAGTCCACTTATTTTTTCAAGAAGTTTTGACGTATAAAATAATAACCCAGAATTTTTAGTGAAGTCAAATTCAATTATTTTGTTATTTTTAAAAAAGGTTTTGATATAATCAAATCCATAAAAAAATTCTTTGGGATAGTTTCCATTATTATATCGATGCAATCGACCGCTATAGTAAATATAAGTTAATTGATTTTTTTTCATCCGTTACTTTATAAGGATAATAATATTTATACACATATACTATATGAAGAAGAATTACTAAATATATTTTATGAAGTTAACTAAAGACATAATAGGACTAAGCCCGTTGTTTTTTATAGGAGTATTATTAGTCTTCAATAGGCCTTTCGTGGGTATTAGCTTGTTTGGTTTAAGAATTGGGGAGTTAATAATTGGAGGGGGCCTATTAGTTTCATTTATTGTATTTGCTCTCTTCATAGGAGCTAGAAGATATTTAAATTTTTTTGAATCCTATTCGTCAAAACTATCTTTTACTTTAATTATTGGAACTTTTCTTTTTAGTATTTTTGTAATCTACGATACAGATATATTTTCGACATATACATATAAAATAAGCTCTTACTTATGGACAACGGGCTATATATTCGTTGGAGCATATTTGTTAAACAATCAAGATTTACTTAGAAAATATAAAACGTTAATTCTCCCACTTTTTCTTTTTGTGCCTATTGCTCACTACATTTTATCTACAGGATATTATCCAAATTTTATTATTGATATATTTATTAAATATTCTGATAAGTTTCAATTTACAAAAGCTTCTGACATAATGTTATCTTTATTAATAGCCAACGTTCTAAATTACAAGCTAACTATTAGTAAATATTTTAAATTTTCTTACATGCTTTTTTCTGTCTCCTTATTAAGCCCGCTACTTTTATTAATGAGTAGAGGTGCTTTTATATCAACAGTGGCTTTTGCGATTATATCTTTGTATTACTTCAGACATTATATTTTAGGCCATATAAAAAAAGCTGTTTACATGATTATCTTTAGTTTTTTTGTTTTAATTCTTTCAATTTACAATGTAAACGGCGTTGATTATAGCTTTAATGTAAATTTTGGTGGAAATGTAGTAAGCGACGGAGATCTTTCTTTATCATCAAACCTTGAAAGAATAGTAAAAAAAGATGAGCAAAGGAAAGCTTTCTTATCTCTGTACTTTGAAAATGGAAGGCTTGTTTCTCATGACAACACAACAAATTGGCGATTAGATATTTGGCAAGATGTTGTTGAGGATATGAATAAAAAAAATCTAATCATGAAAGGTTATGGATATAATGAGATTCTTCCTGTAATGACTGACCCAAGTGCTCCTGGTAGATTAGGCAGAGACGGATTAAATGAACATGTTCATAATTATTTTGTAAATATTTTTGCTAGAGGGGGAATATTTCAATTTTTGTTTTTTCTTACATTCCATTTAGGTATTGTTTTTTACTGGAACCGTAAATATCTAAATTATACAATTTTAATATTCATGATCCCTTCTTTATTGGCTGCTTCTCTAGATATGTCTATGGAGGGAGTCCAATATCCGATAGTTTATTATCTATTTCTTGGGTATTTGTTGTCAACACAACAAAAAGCTAAAATTATTAATTTTTGAACATAAATTTTAAAACTAATTTATTATAGACACATATGTCTACTGCTTTTATAACTGGAATTACAGGTCAAGATGGATATTACTTGGCAAAACTCCTATTGGATAAAGGTTATAAAGTACATGGAGCAATTAGAAGGTCTTCAACTTTTAATACATCTAGAATAGAAGAGCTCATCTCTGAACATAGTGAAAATGGGGACTTGCAATTGTATTATTCAGATTTGCTTGATTCTTCTTCTCTAAATAATTTAATAAACAAAATAAAGCCAGACGAAGTATACAATCTTGCTGCTCAATCTCATGTTGCAGTTTCTTTTCAGAATCCAGTCTTCACTTCACAAACTGGAACTCTTGGATCAATATCAATACTAGAAGCTTTAAGATCTGTTGATTACAATATTAAATTTTATCAGGCTTCTTCATCAGAAATGTATGGAGGAGCTTTAAAAGAAAGTTTAAATGAAGACTCACCATTTGATCCAAAAAGCCCTTATGCTGCATCAAAGGTTTTTGCACACAACATTACAAAGATATACAGGGAGTCATATGATTTATTTGCTGTAAATGGAATCTTGTTCAATCATGAATCACCATATAGAGGAGAGACTTTTGTTACAAGAAAAATTACCAGAGCCGTTGGAAGAATAGCTCTTAATCTTCAATCAAAATTGACATTAGGAAACCTAGATGCAAGTAGAGACTGGGGATTTGCAGGAGATTATGTAGAAGCAATGTGGCAAATGATGCAGCATGATACACCTAAGGACTGGGTTATAGCAACCGGACAGACACAATCTGTTAAAGAGTTTGCAAAGCTAGCCTTCGAACATGTTAATTTAAACTGGGAAGACTATGTTGTAACTTCTGAAAAATACTTCAGACCAAATGAAGTAGAGCATCTTTTAGGAGACCCTTCAAAAGCTAAAAATGAATTAGGATGGACTCCAAAAACGTCTTTTGAAGATTTGGTTAAGATGATGGTTGATTATGACTTAAATTTAGCAAAAAGAGAACAAGTTTTACTTAAAGAAAACTTAATAAAACCAACTTGGGAAAATCCTTTATAGTTACTTTCTGAGACTTTTGTAGTTTTTTTCAAACCACTGGAAAGTTAACTCTAAACCTTCATCTAAATTAATATTACTTCTCCAACCAAGATTATTAATTAATGTTGAATCAAGTAATTTTCTTGGATTACCATCGGGTTTTGTATTATCGAACTCAAGGGTTCCTTCAAATTTAATTAGGTTTTTAATTTTTGTACTGAGTTCTTTAATCGATATTTCTTCACCAGAACCTACATTTAAGAGGTCATTATCAATATTATTTGAAATTACAAACTCAATTGCTGAAGATAAGTCATCAACATAAAGAAATTCTCTCAATGGTTTACCAGTTCCCCATATTTTAAATACTTCTTCATTGTTAATTTTACTTTCATACATTCTTGAAATTAATCCTGGAATTACGTGGCTATCTAAGGAAGAGAAATTATCATTGGGCCCATATAAATTTGTTGGCATAAGGTTAATTACTTTTTTTCCATATTGTTCTTTTAAGCTCATACCCAGTTCTATTGCTGTAAGTTTTGCCATCGCATAGGGCGAGTTAGTTGGCTCTAAGGTACCAGTCATATAGGATTCTTCTTTAATTGGATCTTTTGCATTAAGTGGATAGATACAGCTCGAACCGAGATTAATAATTGAGAGAGAGGGTAATTCTACAGATGCTTCAAGAACATTAATGTTTATTTTAAGATTTTCTAACAAAAATTCGGCTCTTTTTGTATTATTAGCATATATCCCACCAACTTTTGCAGCGGCGTTTATTAGTATGTCTGGATTAGTATCCAACAATAATTTTTTTGTTTCATCAAATGAAAAAAGATCAGCATCTTTTCTTGTAGAACCAATTAATTCAAATTTTTTATTAGCTTGTGATAAAAATCTTAAGAGAGAGCTTCCTACTAAGCCATTGCTACCAAGTACTAATATTTTAATAAATACTCCTTAATATATGGAATTATAAACTTTTAATGCCTTTAGATAATGGAAAATGTAAATAAATAACTAAATTTAGTAAATATAGATTAATTAGACTTTATAGAAATAAAAGCATATAAAATAAAGAAGAAGTGTATAACAATCTAATTGAAAATTTAACTGAATTTATTCAAACTCTTGAAAATCCAGAAAAAAAATACCACTACTTTCCGGTTCTTTCAGGCGCTACATTTAGAGGAAATAAGGTTGAACTAGGGTTTAGTTGTTATGCAATGAAATGTTATTTCATGCTTAACCAATGGGAAAAATTAGATCTTGAAATAAAAGAAAATTGGGTAGATTACATCAATTCATTTCAATCAAAAAATAAGAAGTTTCCACAAAGTTCATATATAGACAATGTTGTTTTAAATGATTATGAAACTTTTAATTTAAAGAAAGGATTTAAAAATTTTATTAAGTTTTCAGTTAATTCTATGGGAATTAAAAGCTATGAATTGGAAAAACAAAAACTTGATAAAACAATTGTTGCGGAAACAAAACAAGCAATCTCAACACTTTATATGGTTGGAAAGAAAAATCGTATACCATATTTAGATTTTCCAAAAGAAGAAGACGAGATTATTAACTATTTAAATAAATTTGATTGGAGCAGGCCTTGGAATGCAGGAGCTCAGTTTGCTTCACTCTGTGTTTTTGTAAGCACCCAACTTAATGAAAATGAAAGAATTCGTGCAATAAATTATCTTGAAAAATATATTAACAATAAGGTAGATCAAGAAAGTGGTTTGTATTTTGAAAATAATTTACCCAATTCAGTTGAGTCAATAAATGGCGCTATGAAAGTATTAACCGGATTTGAATGGCTAGAGTCAAAAATTCATTATCCAGAAAAAATTATTGACTATTGTTTAAACCAAGAACCAAATAATGAGGGTTGCGATTTAGTTGATATAGTATATGTTCTTAATAGGTGTGGAAAGCAAACAGATTATAAGAAAAGTGAAATTATTGATTATCTAAACCTTGTTGAAAAGATGGTTATGAAACATTATATAAAAGGTGATGGTGGCTTTTCATACTTTTTAGAAAAAAGTCAGACCCATTATTACGGTGTTAAAATATCGAACGGACTCCCAAGAGCTGATATTCATGGAACAACATTATTGATTTGGGCTCTATCACTAATTGATGATTTCAGAACTGACGGCCAAAGTGTTTTTAATAAAATAAAAGCATAACGATAAGGAAGGGAGTTTATGTTAAATTTTTTATATTGTTTTGACAAAAATTATAATATTCAAGCTGCTGTTTCGATTTACTCATTGTTAGAAAATTTAGATGAAAATATAAATCTATATATTATTCACCAAAACTCTAAAGAGCTAAATTTACCAAAAAAAATAAAAGACCATGGAAATTTAAATTCTTTAAATATATACGATTTTAAAAATAATAATTTCATATTCCCAAAAGTTGATGGTGCACATGTTTCTGAGGCCACTTACTATAGATTTTTTATAGAGGAATATTTACCAAATTCTTTAGATTACATTACATACTTAGATGCTGACATAGTGACAGTAAATAATCCTGCACGAATAATAGGAGAGCAAATAAATGAACTTAAGAAATCGAATTATCTTGTCTCTGTAAGTTCAGAGCTACAATCACAAAATCAGTCTTTAAAGTTAAAAAATTCTAAATATTTCAATGCAGGAGTAATGTTGATTGATTACAAAAAATGGATAAGAAAAAATATGTTAGATAATTTAATTGACATTACTAACAAAAGGAAAGAAGATTTATTTTTTTGGGATCAAGATGTTCTCAATATCTATTTTGATGGTGAATATTTGGAACTCTCGAAATATTTGAACTACAAACTAGACTCCTCACCTTATCAAGAAAAAGAAAAAATTGTACTTGATAAAGAAGTTAGGCTTATTCACTATTCTGGCAAGTTTAAGCCTTGGTCTCTTAAAGGAATTGAAAATAGTTTCTCTGTTTTTTATCAAGAAACATATAGATCTTTATTTTCTTTCAAATATCACCTTGCTGATAATTGGAAAGTAAACACATTAAAAGATTTTACTAAAATTATATTTACTGGGAGAATTTTTAAAATTTCGTACCCTGTATCTTTAATATCTACTGTCATTCAATTTTTGATTAATAAAAGAAAATGAAAATATCTAAAGTAATAATTACATCAACAGTTGATAAAAACTATCTAGACTATTGGCCATTGGTAAAGAGATCATGGGAAAATTTAGATATTGAACCGGTCCTATATGTAATAGCTAAAGATGATATAGGAATTAAAAGCAACACTTATTTTCTAGAAAAATTAAACCCTGTGTTTGTCGCACAAAATTTAAGACTATTAATACCTGCGCTTTATCCAGAAGATGTTTGTTTATTGTCAGATATCGACATGATGCCATTATCGAAAAAATATTTTCAGGACTCGATTTCTGAATTATCAGAAGATAAATTTGTTGTATATAGATCAGACGCAACTCCAGATAATATGCTTCCTATTTGTTGGAATGCGGCTTTGGGAAAAACATGGGGTGAAATATTTTCTATTAAAAATATGGATGATATAGATGAAACCCTAAAGAAGTGGTATCCAAAAAAGTACAAACCATATAAGAAAAATTGGTATATTGATCAAATAAAGTTAAGAGAATATTTAAACACATTTGAGATAAACAATAGCGAAAGAGTTAATTATTTTATAGACGATGATTTAGGATTTGGAAGATTAAATAGAGACAACCTTGATGATGATTTTATAGAATATAATAACCAAAAAGAAGCTTACGTTGATTTTCATATGCCTAGACCATTTTTAGATAATGAAGAATTAATAAATCAAGTATTCAAGTTAAACTTCCATTAAAGATGAATTTAATTTTAAAAATTTTTAAATCTGAAAAACTAAAGAAATATAAAAATTATTTACTTGAGTCTCCATTTTATTTTGGGGATATTTTTACAATTTTTTTTAGCTTATTAGTTAACTTAATTAAATTAGGAAAGCCATATGACAAAAGAGTAGCAATTGTTACAGCTTCTGACGATATATTTGCCGAAACCCTATTCCAATTATTAGATAATTTACAAAAATATAATTTTCACCAAGAACTCATTGTTTATGATCTGGGCATGAACGTTGAGCAAGTTAGTAATATAAAATTAAAGTTTCCAGAAGTGATAGTTGAAAAATTTAATTTTGAAAATTATCCATCATTTATAGGAGAAAGAGATGATTACGGACTTCTAGGCGCATATGCTTGGAAACCAAATATCATATATGAAACTTTAAAAAAATACAAAAAAAAAGTTATCTGGTTAGATTCAGCAAATTTGATAAATTCAAAATTTATTTTTGTTTTAATTGTTTTATCTTACAAAAAATTTTTTAGTCCTATTAGCTCTGGTAAAGTTAAAGACTATACATATAGAGACACACTAGAAGCCATAAAGTATCCAAAAAATAAATTACAAAAACGAAATTTAACTGGTGGGTTCAATGCTTTTGATTGGAATGATGGTAATAGTATGGAAATAGCCACTAAGTGGAAAGATTATTCAAACATAAAAGAAATAATCCTTCCTGAAAATAGTACTAAATTCAACCACAGGCATGATCAATCTTTACTTACTTTGTTGATTTATAAGTCTAATTATTTTGGATATCTACCAAAAATAAAAAAAATTTTTGGTATTAAAGTTAACCAAAACCCAAATCAAGACTTTTTTCTTTTTGGCTATGAAGATGACGAGTACTCATCAAGCCTATATTTTGACTGGTATAAAAACTTTAAAAACATATCAACAAAAACTATAAAATATTCAAAAATAATTTGGGTTCTCAATCCAAATTATCTTAAAGGAATTCCTAAAAAATTTCTAAAAAATAAAAAAGTCATATGTAATATTTATGACAAAAATGAACTACCAAATTCAGAACTAGAAAATTATATAGACGCTTATTTGATTTTTGATAATAGGGCTTCTGTTAGTAAGGATATGGAAAAAATAAATGTTAATTTTGAAACTAGTCTTAAAGAATTTTATAAAATATTAACAAAATTTAGAGATATTAATTAATAATCTTTTCCATCACCATGGTTTCCATCATAGTAAACCAATGGTTCATCTACGTATAGATGGTTCGTAAGCCTTAATAACCCAAGCCATAAATCATGATCTACTACAGAACCATATTCTCCACCTAAGATCGCTCTATATCCACCAATTGAATTGATTAACTCTCTTTCAACAACTGCACTTGAATGAATTATGCAATTATGAACACTAATAAATTCAAAATCCCAAATTTCTGGAAACCCTTTTTTAAATAGTTTTGTTCCTTTATACTTTTTTTTAATTTTTTTATAAAATTTTTCAGAGTTATAAAGTGGATATTTTTTACTAGAGTCATAAACACCATTTCCAAAATAACCTTCTGTGCTGGAGAAAAGCATATTTTTATCCAGCATATTATTTAATTGAATTTCTAGTTTATTTTCCAACCAAACATCGTCGTCATCTAGGAAGGCTATATACTCACCATTTGCAGCTTCAATTCCATAATTTCTAATGGAACCATCTCCACGTCCTTGTTTTCGACCAGAATTTTTATTTATTATTGCGTTTGATTCCTGATCTAAACTAATCTCACTTCTATTTACATCAAGGTCAATAATTTTAACATTTTTTGGTAATTTATTTTGGTAGTATTCTTCTTCAGTTGATCCGTCATTTATTACTATAATTTCAAATTCTTTGTAAGTTTGATTCATTACGCTTTCCACTGCGTTTTTTAGATATTTAAACCTATTAAATGAAGGTATTACAACACTTACTAATTTCTTATTCATTGTTATCTAATTTAATCCAGTTTTGTTTTAGATTAAGTTCTTTAATTGAATTTCTATACCAGGGAAGCGGGGAGATGATTTTTGAAGTTTCATTTTCTTTTAAAATAGCCGGTATTAGAGAGAAGGTGCTATTGCTAATTATAAAATTATTATGTTCAAGCATCTTAGAAAAAGTCTTTATTGTATCTATTCTAGAATTTGAAGAATAGTAAACATTCTTAGCAGAATTAAAAAGTTCATGCTTCTTTACCCAATCAATATCATCAGTAAAAATATTATATTCAAACTCAGGTATCTCTTTCATTGCTTCTTTTATTGCTTTTTCGTAATAATCTATTTTTAATTCTTCTTTCATGATTAAATAATCTTCTCTTCTGATATGCAACATGGTTTCATTTGTTTTTGGTTTGCTAATTAAACCTTCATTGATAATTTTATTTTTTGATAAATTTTTAAATAAAAAGTCTTTATTTTCACTAATTAGCTTTGTATTTTGCCAGTACCCGACATAGAAATTATATTTTCCTTCTTTTCTTTCATCATAGTTAACATCGTTAAATTTTTTAAAAGGAAAAACCCTATAGTTTTTGAAGCTGTTATTTCTATATTTACTTAAATTCGAATAAAAATTAAAACCTTTGTTTGGTTCACTCTTAAATTCAAAATCTTTAACTGGAATGATAATTTCTCTTTTGCTTATTTCGCCATCATTAGGAAGGGTATAGTTTGTACTATCAATAGAAACTATGTGGCCTCTTTTTCTTAAATTATTAGCAAAACATAGTTGAAAGAGCTGGTTGCCAAAACCACCCATTAAATATACAACAGAATATGGATTTTTATTACTCATTTTATAATTTCTCAATTTTTTGAATAATATAATCTGTTAAAAATTCAAAATTAAAATAGTTTTCGTTGCAATATTTTCCATAATGCACCATCTCTTTATATTTTTCTGTTGATATCAGTTTTTCTAATTTATTTTCTAGGTTATCTTCTTTTTCTGGGTCATGGAACACACAAAGTTTCTCCCAATCTATAACATCTTTAAAAGGCAAGTAGTATTGATCTTCTCTTGATACGTATACAGGCACTACCCCAAACTCAAAAGCTTCATAAAGCCTGTATGATGTTACGCCATATCCTCTTGGGCATAATGCAAAATAGGATGAGTCCATTAAATCTAAAAATTTCTTTTGTCTTTCTTTAGATATACTTGGTTCATCAAAAAGATCGAAATAAAAGCTAGGATTATTTTTTAATGATTCAGATAATTTTTTTCTTATTGGATGTGTATTTCTCCCAATAAATGAACCAAGATATTTTTTTTCTGAATTTTTATTTTTGCTAACAACATGCTTATCAGCTAATAAAGGTATTTCAATACAAGTGGTGTCTGGACCAGTTAATTTATTGTTCAATCCTGATGCCGCAAAATATGTTATTCCTGAAGTTTCTATAAGGTTCCCATCTGCATATTGAATAACTGTAAAAAAACTTTTTTTATTATTTTTTATTTTTTTATCATAAAATTTTTTAATCTCTTCTGGGTTTTTTGAATACCTCATAAAATAATTTGTCCATTGAATTGGCAGAAAGGTTAAGTCGGTCTTTATTTGTTTCCTCTTTTTTATCAGCCGCTTAGAGACTTCACCTTCTAAATTGAAACTTTTATTATGTGGGGGATAGTCTACTTCTCTATAAATTTTTAAATTTTTAGGAACTTTAAAAACTTTCATTAGTTTAAATAATATATCAAACAAATTGATATAGAAGCGTTTTAATTGGTTTAATATATTATGAGTGAACGATTTTTGGGAAAACCAAGTTGACCCTGGTTATTATGACGAAATATTACTTAACGGCTTAAAGAAAAAGTCTGGCATACAGTCGAACTGGCACAATTTAACTTTTTTAAAAATAGCACAAAAAATTAATTCTAGATCAAATCATTTAGATTATGCTTGTGGCCCCGGAACATTTATAGGAAATTATTTAAAATCAGAATCTTTTGGTGTAGATATATCAAAACAACAGATTGATTACGCAAATAATAAATATTTAAAATATGGAACTTTTATGACTACGGAAGAGTTCAATTTAGAAACCTATTTTGAAACCTTTGATGTCATAACAATCATTGGCTTACTGGAATTTATTAGTGAAGAAAAGGCAATAAAATTAATAGACGATTTATATTTTTTACTTAAACCTGGAGGAAAAATTTTTATTACAACGCCAAATTATAGAGGGTTAATGTATTTTCTTGAAAAGTTAGTGAATTTGTTTGGTAGTGTTAATTATCAAAATCAACATATAACAAGATATAACAAATCCAACATTAAAAAAATTTTAGAAAAGTCATCATTTCATAAAATAAAAGTAAAAAAAATTATAAATTTGGGGGTTTCATTTTCTATTTTTAATCACAATTTAGGAAAAGTTATTGAAAAGTTTATTGAGATATTATTTAATAATTTCTTTGGATTTATCCTTTTAGTAGAATTAGAGAAATGAATGAAAAAAAACTTGCTATTAGTGTGATTTTTCCAACACTTAATGAAGGTGAGAACCTAAAATTTTTAATTCCTGAATTTATAAGTGAATTTAATAATTTAGGGATTCAAGATTATGAATTAATAGTTGTAGACGATGGTTCTAGTGATGGAACTGAGAATATACTTTTTGAGATTAATAATCCAAGAATTAACTTTATAAAAAGATCCAGTAGCCCTTCACTGCCTTTATCAATATGGGAGGGTATTGAATCAGCAAATATGAAATATGTCATGTGGTTAGATGCAGACGGATCCATGAGTGCAAAACATTCTGCTGAGCTGATAAAAAAACAATTGAATAATTTAGATTCGATAATAGTAGGTTCAAGGTTTGTTGAAGGGGGAGGATATAAAGGCACATTATTAAATGAAAAAAATAAACTATTTAACGCATTAAAAAACCTAAGAAATTCAGAAGACTCATTTATAGCTATGTATCTTTCATTGGTATTTAATAAGCTTCTATCTATTCTATCTACTAGTCCAATAAAGGACATGACAAGTGGATTCATAATAGGCAAGAAGGAAAATTTTTCAATTAAACCTTTTGAAAAGGCTTTTTATGGTGATTATTTTGTATATTTAATAAATGAATTAAATAAAAAAAATATTGAGATAATAGAAGTAGGATATAAATGTGGCCTAAGAAAGAATGGCGTGTCAAAAACTGGGAGCTCCTTATTTGGACTCTTTAAGCTTGGAAGACCGTATATAAAGGCGGCAATAAAATCTAGAAGGAGTTAAGTTGAAAATTCATGATGAAAATGGAACCCTTCTTTCAATAGTTATCAGAAATGAAGATATTAAAGAAGGAAGAAATTTTTTAACAGACAATTCAGAAGAGGTACAAGTTGCTGCATTTAATTTTAACGAGAAAACAATTATTGAAAATCATATTCACAATAATCAAAAAAGAGAAATCCACACTACTTCAGAAACATTGATAATTCTAAAAGGAGAAATGAGAGTAAAGATATTTGATGAAAGTTTAAATTTTATTGATGAAGTAAAACTACAAGGCGGAGACACGATTTCATTACTAAGAGGTGGTCATGGAATTGAGATTGATGAATCATGTAAATTTATTGAAACAAAACAAGGACCATACCTTCCTGATTTAGATAAAAAAAGATTTTGATGATAAGAGTTTTTGAACCGAAGCTAAATTTAGGAGATTATTTTTCAGTACTTAGTACTTTATATAAAAATAATATTTCTGGATCAAGTCCTATCGTTTCTCAGTTTGAACAAAAACTTTCAAATGAGTTTGATAGAGATGAAGCAATTGCTTTGTCCAACGGAAGCATAGCTCTTGATATTGCATTTGAAATTCTAAACTTAAAAGAAGATGATGAAGTTATAGTTCCTGCGTTTACTATTATTTCTTGTTTAGCAGCAATTGTTCGAAGCGGAGCAAGACCTGTGTTTTGTGATGTAGACCCCGTTTCTTGGAATATGAGGATAGATGATGTAGAAAGTAAAGTTACACCACAAACAAAAGCTGTGCTAATGGTTCACACCTACGGCCTTGCTTCTGATGCTGTAGAAATAAGAGACTTTTGTTCTGATAAGAATATTTATTTAATTGAAGACGCAGCAGAAGCACACGGCCAAATTATCAATAAAGAGAAATGCGGGTCTTTTGGGGATATTTCAACTTTTAGTTTTTATGCTAATAAGCACATTACAACTGGAGAAGGCGGTGCAATTCTTTCTGACAATTCCGAGTTTATTAAGAAAGGTAGACAATTAATAAATCTAGATTTTAATAATACTGAAAGATTTAAACATAATAATTTGTATTGGAACCATAGAATAAGTGGTTTACAAGCTGCTTTAGGTATATCTCAAATTAATGGACTAGAAAAAGTAATAAAGAAAAAAATTAATCAAGGAAGAATATATGAAAAACTATTAGAGGACTACAAAGATATCATTTCGATACAACCATCTACGTTTAAAGGAGTCGATAATCATTACTGGGTTTTTGGAATTTTATTAAAAAAAGAGGGCATTCGTGATAAATTAATTAAAGAATTACTTAATGAAGGTATTGAAACAAGGCCTTTTTTCTGGCCTCTTCATCTTCAAAGTGCTTTACCAAAAAAATTTTTTCAAAAAGATTTAAAATTAGAATCATCAGAAAATTTAGGTAGAAATGGATTATATATTCCAATAGGTAATCATATTTCTGAAGCAGATCAAAGAAGAATTATTAAAGTACTTTTAAATAAAATTAAATAAATTGAACATGTTTTTAAATAGTATTAAAAATAAAATAAAAATATTTTTTAGAAATTTAAAACATGCTTATAACTTAATTAACCATAAAGAGATACCAAAAGTTGATCTATTAAAGTTTAATAGGAACATTATTGTTCCAAAAAATTACAATAAATCTGTTCCTTTAACAGTATTAGACAGGAATCTTGTTCTAAGTTCCAATTCAAGCAGAGTAAATAAAAGCAGGTTAGAAGAGTTTAATAATATTCTCACACCTTTAAAACAAATGAATATTATTTATTTTTCACATAAAGAAAGAGACAACTATATGAAATCATCGTGGAGAAATCATGAAATTCTAGATATTTATAATAATTCTACTTTTCAACAGTCAAAGGCTGATATTTTCAGATATACATTTTTGTATGAGCACGGAGGTTTTTGGCTAGATTTTAAATCGTCAATGTTATTTAATCCGGTTAATTTATTATCAACAAAAAATAAAGTTGTTTTACTATTAAGCCCGCGAAGCATTGAGAAGGAAAAACATACAAATATTAACAGTGAAGTTTTGAAAATATTAAAAAATAGGTATATTACGAATTGGTTTATTGGTTCTAATCACCAAAGTGAATTCTTAGAAATTGTAATCAATAATATATGTGAAAAATCAAAAAATTATTCAGGAAAAACTTTTGAAAACCCTAAAGATGCAATTTTAGAATTTACTGGGCCTATAAATCTGACAGAATCATTTATTGAATTCATTTTAAAAGATCAGGAGAATATAAATAATGTAAGTTTTGTTGACGAAGAAAATTATAATTTAGTATTTACAACAGAATATTCAAGAAATTTTTCAATTTTAGATAATGTAACAAAGTTTCACTACAGTAGGATAAAAAAATCAAAGATACTTGAATAGAATTTTTATTTTTTTGTAATAATAGCTTTCTTGTTTTTCTCAGACCAATATGAGTAAACTTCTTTACTCAAAGGGAAAAACAAATCTTTTTCAAAGATAAAATATAAATTCATAATGCCTTGCTCATTGTTTTTTGATACGGGATATTCTTCAACAATATTTATTAGATTTTGTATGGTATCGCTTTCAATGATTGAAGTGTCATAATATAAAATTCCCGTTTGAAAATATTTTTTTAATGATAAGTCATACTTCTTTTTTAATTTATTAAGAATCTCTTCCTCGCCATTAAATTGAGAGTCTAAAGCCCAATCTAGATCTGGATAAGCATCGTAGGGGGCAATAAGTTTTTTTTCCTGTTTTAAATTTAATACATCAGCTACGTTTCCATTAATTCTCATGTTTATATCCATGTATAAATTGAAATCCCAGTTTTTGAATTGTTCATCAAATAAATAAAATTTATACCACTGAAAGGGCTTGGTCAAATTTCTTCCGTTTTCAATTGAATTAAGATTTTTTGAAGTTTTTTTTGAGAACTTTATTTTTTTAAATTTAAAAATATTCACATTTTTATAATTCTTTTTATTAAAACTGCTTAAATAAATAGAATTATCAGTAATTAAATTAATATCACCCTTGTATTGTCCTATATTTCTTAATTGATCATAAAAGGATGGGAAGAAACTCAAATACTCTCTATTTGCTATTACTGTAACGCAATGATTATTATTGTTCATCTAATAGTTTCTTACATTTAATCTAAGTTTTCTTTTTATATGATGTTTTGTTTTTTCTTTTATGCCAACATCTTTTTTCCAAAAATAACCAACAGAATAAATTTTATTTTGGGTTTTTGTAAGAGATAAATCTTCTATTGCCGACTCTTCGATAATATTTATCATTCTCTTGAATAGGTTAAATTCATTTAAAACAATATTTTTTGATTTTAATAGATCATTAAAATGTTTTTCATACAGATTATTTTCTATCCCGTTTCTAATAATTTCAATACTTTCAGATATATTAAAAATATCAATAAAAGAAAATGAATTTTTAGGGAAAAATTCACTAAGATTTGGGGCTCCAAAATAGAAAGGGTAAGAAAGGCCTAAATAAGAATCGTACAGTTTCTCAGAAATTAAATTATTTCTTGATTCATTTTCTAAAACAATATGATATTTATATTTGCTTATCCCTTCCCACTTATGTTCAATTTTTTTCTTTCCTGTTCCATACCAATCTAAATCATTATTAAAATGTTTTTCTAGTGTTTCCACAAATTTTAATCTTGCTGCATGATCGTCAGTAACTTTCTTTGTAGAACAAATTACGCTTAAATTTTTTGTCTTTTCTACTGCATTCAATTTTGAAAGATATTCATAGTCTCGTTCAGAATTTGAATCTAAAGAAGAGCTTTGAGATGAATTTATTAACCAAGGCTGGAATGGTGGGGAAGACACATAATTATCTGAAAAATCATTGTAACATCCATACTTTTTTGAAAATTGGCCAAGATAACTTTTCATATATTTAGTAAGAAAATAATCTTTTGGATAAGAAGTTTCATAATTGAGATAAATAATATTTTTTTTATTTACTTTTGTTTCTTCGTGATTTTGTAATACGTTTTCGACAATAAACCAATAATCAACTTCTTCTATATCTTCATTTACATAAAATTTAAAATTCTTATAAGTATTATTTCTATTATCAACAAAATCCTTTATATTGAGATTGTTTTTTTCATTTGGGAGTGATACTTTAATTTTGTACATATTTTCTAATTTTAAGGGAGTTTTTAATTTTAAAAGTAATTTACTTAATTCTTTTTGAAATAAAGAAAAATATTCTTAACATCTCCAATAAAACTAGCAAAAATATATCTTAATTTATTTAGAAAGTTTAAATTTTTATATTCTAAATGTTCTTTTGGAGATTCAACTTCCCAAGGTGTGTAAATTGCACAATTAAAATAAGAGTTAAAGTTGATATGTTCACATTTTTCAAAGAACTCATCGCTTTTATATTTTATATATGGCTCCATTTTTCTTATTTTATAAATTCCTATACCGCCAAAAGCACTATCAACATTAATAAATTCTTGATTGGTATTTATTTTTATCTGCTTTTTATAAATAAGAAAATACTTAAGAAAAAATTTACCAACAGGCATATATTTGCTAATTTGATTATATTTTTTCCAGCTATCAGTGGTATTCCATTTATCTTTTCTTAATGCATGTACATCATAATAATAAGGTACATTATTAGGAAATAGTGCTGTCAGATCTTTTTGATTTATTAATTTGTTTAAGATTTTAAAAAACTCTTCCTTTGGTGTTTTACTAAACAAATCAAGGTCAAAATCAATTGAAACATAAAGGCAGTGCTCTACTTTTTTAGGTTGAAAAGAAGTTAACTTTTCTAAAAGAAAGTTCCTACAATAGGTTATTCTTTCAATTCTATTTGTTAGCTTTTTATCTAAACCATCAAGACAGTAGTTAGTGATGTAGTTTTTATCAGCAAACTTTTTAATTATTTCCTTGGTATTATCTTCTGAATCATTTTCTAAAATTAAAATAGAAATTTCAATACTTTCCTTATAAAACTCTTTGAAATCAATTAAATACTCAATATTTTTCTTAAAGTTGTTTTCACAGTTCTTGGCAAGTCCAGCAATTACAATATTCATTTTTAAGATAAATTTATTATAAATGCAATTTATTAAGTATGTTTATAGTAAAAAATCCTTTTATTTAGGTTTTTAACATTGTATATAATGATATTTATATGAATTTTATTCAAAAAGGGCTAGCCAATCTTAAATCAATATACGTAGTATCAAGAGATTTAGACACCAAAAAGAAAAAACAAAAAATTCTTATTTCGGTTGTATTGAAAAACATGATTGCACTAACCGAAGTAGTGATATTTATTTGCTTAGCTTTTTTAATAACTGGCGAAGTAAGTGAAGATAAAATAACTCAGTATGTAAACATAAACACAATATCAAATTTTTTACCACTTTTAATAATTATTAGAATCGTAATTAGTTACATAGAACATTTAAATTCTGAGTACTTGTCTATAGCGACAAGAGAAAGCCTTATAAAGAGCGTAACAAGAAAATTTTATAACACTCCTAATCTTTCTTTTACATATGTTAATTATAAAAAACAGGAAGCAAGCCAAATTTCTGCAATTTATAAAATATTTATATCAATTATTGGAACAAATTTACAACTTTTAATTTTTCTAGTAACTTTAATATATTTAGACACCCAAGTATTTTTTATTTTGGCGGCAACTTTGGTTGTTTTATTTTTTCCAGTTAAAAAACTTCTAGGAATTTTTAGAGATATAGCTCGTAAAGCAACAGACTATTCAATTGAAATAGACAAAACTTTAGAAAGAGTCATATCAAATTTTTACCTAATCAAGATCTTAAAAAAAGAAGATAAAGAAATTGAAGAATATGATCGAATATATGAAAAAGGGATAGCTTTAAGCAAGAGAACAGCAAAGTTAGCTTTTGTCAGATTCCACTTATTTACAACACTTATAACTTTATTAATTTCTGTTGTGTTAGTTCAGCAGTTTATCGAGGTTAATTTAACATTAGAGATAACTTTTTTATTAATGAGAGGAGTCCAATATTTTGGAGAAATATCGAGAAAATATTCAGACCTTCTCGATAAAGACCATTATATAAATAGATATCTTAACGAAATGAGTAATACCTCAGATGATAGAAAAGGAAAAGTTATACATACTTCAACAAATAATGAAAAAATGATAGCGGTTGGAGAAAAAGTAGATTTTAAATACGAAAATTCTGACTTAACAATATTTGAGAATCTTAATTTTAGTTTCGAAAGAAATTCACATAATCTAATTCTTGGGCCTAATGGATCTGGGAAAAGTACTTTAATCGGATTAATGAGTGGTATTTTCACACCAAATAGTGGAAATATAACTATAAATGGTTCTAATTTTAGCTATATAGGTCCAGTTCCTTTAATATTTAGTGATTCTCTTTTAGCTAACTTATCGTATGGTTTAGAAGAGAAAAATATTACAGATGATATTTTTATTCATTATCTTGAAAAATTTAATGTATTTGAAGAGATTAATGAAAATAAATTAGAGGAATCAGTTACCCACACAAGCCTCTCTTCAGGACAGATGCAAAAAATTTCATTTATAAGAGGTTTCTTGAGAGATCCAGATATTTTATTTTTAGATGAAGCAATTTCAAACATAGATAAAAAGAGTATAGAAAAAATAATAAATGAGTTAGATCAATTTAAAGGAACAATTATTAATATAACCCATAATCCTGAAAAATTTATAAATGCCGACAAGTCATTTCATATAGTTGATAGGCAGCTTGTTGAAAATAACTAAAAATTAATAAACTTTTAATTAATTAAACGATGGACAAACAGAAAAATAGATTTTTATTTCTTGCTTAGAATTCCAAATGCCGGAGTGCTTTCTAATACTAATATATAAAAGTTACCATTTGGGTAAAATTCTATATCTCTGATTCTTTCCCCAACACCATATCCAATAATTGTTTCGTAAGATGTGAAGTCATTATTAAATTTTATATCGTAAAGTCTTTTTCCGTTCATAGTTGCAACAAAATACTGATTTTCATTAGTGAAAAGGTTTTGGTCAATATCTGATATTCCATGTCCGCCACCATATTGAAGAAAATAAACTAATGGTTCAATGAACCCATAATCACTATGACTTTTATGCAAAGGAGCATATTCTCCATGTAGATCGTAATAATCTTTATCCCAATGATCTCCATATGAAGAAACAGGCCAACCAAAATTTTGATACTCTTCACTAAGGTCAATAAGGTTTATTTCATCTCCTCCATTTGGACCATGTTCAGTTTCTATTACGTAACGGCCATCTTTTGTTAGAGCCAATCCTTGAGGATTTCTTGTTCCCATGGCAGGCACCGACACATCTTTTGTCTTAATATCTATTAATATTATTTTTCCAAATAAAGAATCCTTGTCTTGCCCTTTTGAATAATCTCTGAAAGCTCCTCTACTAAAAAGTACGGAGTTATTTTTTGGAATATAAAGCATCTTTCCACCTGCCAGATGTGCATTAAAAGGCCTCAACTTTCTATCATCTTCAGGCGGTCTCTCTATACATTCTTTATCTTCAAAAAATGTTTCAAATTCTAAATAGTTTAGATTAATCTCTGCAACAAGTATTTCAGTATTTATACAATTTTCACTTGGTTCATTAACGTAACTTAAATAAATATTATTTTCGATAATCATCAAATCTTTCGTTGATTCCCAACTTCCTAGAAAGTTAACACCAGAATTGACAACATTTTTATTTTTATTTATATTTTCAAAGTTTGAGTCTATGAAATTAAAATTAATAGTTTTATCTTCTATGTCTTCTCCGTCAAAATAGAAGATTTCACCGGTTCCTGTTAAATAGAAGATTAATTCATCATAAACAGAAATATAACCAACTGACTTTTGTCTTTGTGGTGGTCCGCTACTTCCAGAACTATAATCTCGACAGCAAATAGTGATTTTTTCTAAAATATATTTATCTTTTAATCCAATAGTCTCTACTAATTGAGGAATAAATTCACTAAAGTTCTCAACTTTATTTTTTTCACTAGGAATATGGTCTGTGTAAAAATAATTAAAAACGGCAAGATTTGGATTTGGCTCATCTTCAATAATTTCAGTTAAAACTGTTTCTTCAACAAATAGGATAGAAGTTAAAAACACTGAGAGAATAAAGAAAAAGATAAGAGTAAAAATCTCTAAATTTTTATAATTTTCGATAAATAAAATAATTGCTAAAGGTATAAAAATTATATGAAGTATTAAAAATAACCTTGAAAAACCAGTTACTCTTAATGAGTTTAGGACGATTGAAATAATACTAAAATTTAAAAACCCAACCAAAGGTAGTGTCCATTGAATTTTCACAAAATTATAAATAACAAGAAATAAGCCAGAAATTAAAACTGGAATTAAAATTAAAAAATAATCTTGATCAATATTTTCTATTCTTAAAAAATTATTGAAATCACTTTTTAAAAAATCAAGAACTAAAAATTCACTAAAATATAAAAATAGAAAGTTGGCTATATAAAGAAATAAAAATAAATTAACTTTTGAGGTAAATTTGCTTAATTTTATCATTTAATAACTATACCAGTCACATTACTAACCTCTAACAACTAAGGGTAATTACAAAAATAAAAAAACAATATTGCTTCGCTATTAATAATAAAGATTTATCATATAATTTATGTTCAACTTAGTAATTTATTATCTTAAAAAAATCTTATTTGTAATTAGTAAAAGAGAGAAAGCGCAAGCCAGACTTGCATATCGAAAATATTTATTTGATGAACTGTTAAGTGTTTTTGGAAATAATCAATTTCAAAATAAAAGAATTTTGGAAATAGGCCCAAAAGAAGGGGAGGACACTGCAAGACTGAGAACATTAAAACCCAAAGAATTAATAATGTTTGACCTACCAGACAAAGGGGAAGAAAACGATAAATGGAAAGATACCCTTGGAGATAATGAAAAATTATACATTAAGAATTTTTTGTACTTAAGTAAAAATGAATATGATGAACTTGGAAAATTTGATTTAATTTATTTTACAGGTGTCTTATATCACAATCCTGAACAATTAAGATTTATAAAAAAACTATACGAAAAACTAAACATAAATGGAGTGCTTGTTCTAGAAAGTGCAACAATAAGGAATCAAATTCTAAGAAAATCTAATGTAGTTCAAGTTTGGTATCCCGAGACTTATAGAGATACAACTACTATTACTCACATGCCATCAAAAAATGCCATAAAAAGTTGGCTTAGGATGGCTGGTTTTTCAAAGATCTTAGATTCAAATTGTTATGTACATGAAAATTATAATGTAAAAGATACACGATATGCTTGCTTTGCACAAAGGCAAGAAGGAGATAAAGAGGCCGTTTACTACGATAAGCAAATTGAAAATTCAACCTATGTTATTGGAGGGTCTACTTAGTATTTCTTTTTATATATAAATCTATCGACCTATAAGGGTCTTTATAAAATGTTCTTTTTGAATTACTAAAAAACAAAACCGTATCTATTTTTTCATAACCTTGGTAAAAATCAGTAACTTCACAATTTACATCAACAAGTAGCTCTCTTATTTCTTGTGAACATATAACAACATTAGGTTTTTTTGATATTTGTAAAGGAAGCTCTTCCGGGACAATTTTTCCAATCTTGACGAGTTCATTAAAAATTGATGGTTCAGCATAATTTGTTGGGTGGATAATATAGCTTTCGTTCTTTTTATCTAAGTAAAAAAGTACAAGAGAATGATCTAAGCTAAAAATAGTAAAATTCGTATCAAATTGTTTATCAATTTCAATTGCAAGATTTCTTAAAGGATAGTTTGAATAAGTTGTTTCAATATCAATTAAGTTTGAAAAAGATTTTTTAGAAGACTCTGGCGTTAGGGAAGCTATAGATGAAATCAGTAAAACCAGAACAACCCAGTAATAGCTTTTTTTATTGTGAGTATTTGAAATAGGGACTAAACATATAAAAAACAGAAAGAAAATTAAATGATGTTTATACCCTGCTGATCCAAGAAAAAAGAAAATTAGTGACAAAAATATTCCAATGTATGGAAATAAATCAAAATTAATTTTTTTAATTTTAAAAATTGACAAAATAATTAAAAATATTATTACTAAATACAAAAAAGGATTGTAAAAAAGAGTTTCTCTAAAAAAAACAATTAATTCATTTATTAGATTAAAGCTTTGTTGACTATATTTTAGCGGAATAGTGACAAGAGTTGAAAAGTAAATGTCTAGTAAATTTCTTACAGCATATAGTGTGAAGATAATTACATGAGGTGCAAAGAACCCGGAAACAAATTTACCAAAATTAGAAATTTTATTTAACTTATATATTAAATATATAAAAACAATAACAAAAACAGCAGATCCCTGGTTGACTAGTGTTGATAGGCCATATAGAACTCCCGAGAAAAAAATATCTTTTTTATTTGAATTGTTTTTTATTATTAAGTAAAAACTTGGGCACATAAAAAATAAGCAAAATAATTCAGAATACTCAACTGACCCCCAAGGGGTTGATAAGAGCAAAACAAACAATGATGAACCAACAAAAGCTTGAACTTTTTTCTTGTCCTCATTTTTTGCGTGTATTATTTTAGCAATTCCAAAAGCTATTAAAAGAAGTAAAAGATCACACAAAATTTTAAATATTACTAAATTTTTATTACTTAAAAAAATTAATAATGCATAAAAAATGTAAAAAATTGGTCCCTTATCATCCCATTGGCTTTCATAAGGAAGAAAACCATTTAAAACGTCATTTCCAATAAGTAGATATGTATGAATGTCTGCATCAATAGTTTCAAAATCTAAATATTGACCCTGCAAGATAATGGTCAGCAATGTTAAGAATAAAAATAAATTTTTAAAGTAATTTTCTCCACTATCTATGTCTGATACTTTCTTTAGGAAAACAGAATTAGACTTTGAAACAATAGTTGAAAATTTTTTATCATCAACAAATAAAATAACTAATATCGAAAAGACAACTGCTCCTAATGTAAAAAGTTGTGGATTTAAATCAGATGCAAACATTTAACTCATTAATCTATTTTATTTTTTCTCTATTAATCAATAATACAAACCATCTAACAATTAATACAATAACTAAAAGGAAGATAGCAATTTGTTGACCTGAAACTACCTCAATGTTATCAACAAACTTTATGTAGTCTTCATTATCTACAGGTAAGTTTATTTTTCTAAGAAAATTATTTATGCTATCAAAAGAGAAAATTGTAAATGCTATTTTAAAAAATATTACACCCAAAAAGCTTGTTGTAAATATTTTTAGATATGCTTCAATATTTAAAAATGATTTTAAATATCCGGTTAAATAGTTTGGTTGAGAGAATCGATCATCAATTCCAAATGTATTAATATTTTGTGAAAGTGAAGTTTGGGGTGATGTTTCAAAAAATATTATTGATAAAGAAGCAAAAACTGAAAAATAAAGAAGGTATTTTTTAAAAATATTATCCTCTACATCTAAAACCCATTTCTTATATATAAGAATTGCGATTGGAATTAAAGAGTATAAATATCTAAAACCATATGAAGAGGCTGTAGATTGCCATAATATAACGGTGCTAAAAGGAATACCGTAAATTAATAAAATAATAAGGTAGTTGTAAAAACCATGTTTATTGGATATAAAAGTGAAATATACCAAAAAAATTAAACCAGCAAATAAGATGGGTGAAAACCAAAAAACCCCAAATTCATTTGAGAACAATATTTTAAATATAGATATAAATATCGTTTGAATCATAGACAAAAAGTTCATTTCCATAAAAGAACTTAACTTATTTGAATTTCCGTAAACTGTAGCTGGATTAATTGTATAAATTCCGTAAATAGCTTTATTAACAATTAAGAAAATTACAGTAGACAATAAATATGACAAGTAGAAAAGATAATTATTAGATAAAGTGTTTTTTTCAATGAGTCTTTTTCGGAATAGTATTTTGATGAGAAGAGGAATAAAGAAAACATGATAATTTACCCATCTTACGCTTATTGCTAAAAATGTTAAAAAAGGTATTAGAAAAGAAAAATAATTTTTTTTTGAATCTAAAGTGTAAAACCTTACCACCGCATATATGACTAAAGAGATGGTAAAAACTTCATATACATGAGTCATGCTGTATCTCTCAAATGCGAAATAAGAAAGGCCAGAACCTAAAAACAAAACAAACAGATTATTTAGGCTAGTTTTAATTTTTAGATACTTTAATGAAATATTTATTAAATAAATACTGAGAAAAAAATAAAAAATAGCCGAAATTGAATAAAAGAGAATTTTATAGTTGAAAATTAAAGAACCAGTATCTATGTTCTTTTCAAATAAGTTCCCAATAAACAAGAAAGGACTAGCCAATAGACCTGATCCTATGAACCCCTTTGGTGCAATAACATCATTTTTGTTATACCTTTCATTTTCAAATCCTTTAAATTGATTTGAATAATCTAAATCAAAATCTATAGCGATAGTTTCAGAATGAGAATAATAATCGTGATCATCTTGACAACAGGGAATTTCGTCAACAAATCTGTAATCAATTTTTGTAAATAAAAGAACAACAAATAAATATAGAAGAAAGGTAATTATTAGATTAGTTTTTTTTAACAACATCTCTTAATCATTTTAAAAAACATAATTTTTGTTTATTGTAAATCTTAAAATAAATATAAAGAACCCAGCTATCAAAAATGCAAATACATTTAATTCCATTAAAGGTCTGAAATAATTTGATATTACATACTCAAGAATTCCAAGAGACATTGCAACAAGAGAGTATCTGCCAAAACTGTTTTCCTTTTTACTATTAAATACAAACTTCTTCTGTATAAAGTAACTATTTGTTGTTACTAAAAAAAAATGAAATCCAAAATATCAAAGTGTAGTCAAAATTCATTAAGTCAGTAAAAATGTATATGGCACTTGACCTAAGGCTTACACTCAAAATTGAATTTGCTTGAAATTTTAAAAGTTGTTTTATCAAAATATTTTTTTTCGTTAATGTGACTTTATAATTATATTAGTTATATGTCTAGAGAAACAATAAATATTTGCATACCTGTCTTTAATGAAGAGAAGAATCTTGAGAGTTTATATACAGATTTGTCTAAGTTTATATCCTCACGTTCTGAAAAGTTTAATTTAAATTTTGAAATTATTTTTTTTGATGATGGCTCATCTGATAATTCAAGAAAAATAATTGAAAATTTTGATAATGCAGAGTTAATTTTTACCAATGAAAACAAGGGGCTTGGTAATGCGATAAAAGAGTTAATGCTTTATACAAAACAGTCAGAAGCTATTGGTATGTTCAAAATTGATGGAGACGGACAGATGGACATAAATGATATAGAAATATTTCTAGAAAATGGACTATATCAGGAGTCCGATGTTATCTATGGAAACAGATTTCATAAAAATTCAAGTTACAAGATGCCTCTTTTAAGAAAACTTGGAAGTAGCTTCTTCAAACTACTGATGAGAACTTTTTCAATTAAAACATCAGATCCAACAAATGGATTTATTTATTTAAACAGGAAATATATAGAAAATTTTAAAATTATTGGAAATTACAATGCTGCTCAACAGATTTTATTAGACGCAAAGTTAAGAGATTTAAAAACACATGAAGTTGATATAAATTTAAATATAAGATCAAGCGGAAAGTCATTCATAGGTATTAAATATCCAATTATTGTTACATCAAACTTAATTGCTTTATATGTTTATAAAAAAACCGTAAGAATGTTGATTGCTCCTGGGATAATTTTTCTAATAATTGGTTTAATAATATTACTTTATGATATCTTTTTATGGGCAACAGGAGCGAAAGATCAGATAATTAGCGATCAAGTTTTGATTTTATTTATTATTTTTGGTGCACAACTTTCTATAACTGGATTTTTAATAGAAATATTTAAGAGTAGATCTGAATAACTTTAATTAGTTACAGTTACTATTTTTATACAATCCAACAGTTCTCAAATTACTAAAATCAACTAGATTGAAATTATTTTCATACAAAAACTTATTAACTTGAGTAACTGTATTTGATTGTTCAACACCTCTTTCGGGACCAAAGTCAACAGAAATATAATTAATTAAAGGGAGTGTTTCTAGTGATCCTTCAAGAACCTCAGGTTCAAAGCCTTCAGCATCTATTTTAAAAAGTTTTATATTTTTTTTATAATTTAAAGAATCTAAAGTTATGCTCTTAACACTACTGATTTCTTTACTTGTACCAAAATCAACAAACGATGAGTTACCTCCACTACTATCAAGATAGAGAGGCCTTTTCGAGTTAGTATCTGACAGACCGAGATTATGAAAATTAGAGTTTGAATTTGGAAAATTCAAGTTTAAACATTCGTACGCTTTTTCATCTGGCTCGAAAGCATGGTATTCTAATTTTTTATTATATTGCCCTAAGGCAAGATTAAGTTCACCGACATTAGCTCCACAATCTAAAACAACATCATTTTCATTAAAGTTGATTGAATCAAGACAGTAGGATTCTTTTATAGCGTTTATTAGTAAATTTTCATCATTTACTACCCTTAGAAATCTTTTATTTGGATAGTAAAATTTTTTATTATGAATTAATTTATAATAATTCGATTCTTCAAAGTGCACCTTTCCTTTACTTCCATAAAATAAATTTATAAAGTTACACAAAGAGTCACCTTTTAATCTATTTACACCGAAGGCCAAAAACTTTCCTTTAAGTATAAGAAATATTTTTCCAAAGAAACCGAGATTTTTTCTTGATAAGTCATTTTTAACAAACCGAGGAATATTAATAATATTTGTATTTTTTTCCATTACTCTTTAATTCTATAAGCTACTTTGAAAAATGACTCTTCTGAAATATAAATATCTTCTTTATGCATAGTACATTTTAAATTTATCCAGCATCTGTCACCCCTGTCTGGTCTTATCCAATTCTCATGTATTTGCTCCTCTACATATAGCTCTTCAAGACGAGGATCAAAAATAGCAATTTGTGGGTTTGTTATAAATTCAATATATGAGTTAGCTCTTGGAATTAATCCAACACATATAATTATTAAAAAATAAACAAAATATTTATTTAAATTATATTTTTTATCTTTTGAGTAAAAACCAAAAATCCCAACTACTGTCAAAAGTGTTCCCATTGCATATCTAGGAATAGGTCCGAAGAACAACAAATATAAAAAAGATGAAGCTAAATAGATAAAGACAATTAAATTAAAATTTCTATTTGCAGGCTCTTTCCTGAAGAGTACTAATTTCAACAAATAAATAGCTATTAAAGAAATTAAAAAATTTATGTAAACAGATCTGTAAAATAAAGCTAAATCAGCATAAACTTGAGAAAGAAAAAAATCATTAAACCAATCAACGAATGTTAAATTTTTATCTACGAAATATTCCATGTACGCAAGGCTAGAAACTGTAGATATTTCTTCGTAAGCTTTTGTTGAATTAGGTAAATACCAGTCAAAATTATTTATACAACTTAGGCTAAGAGGGAATATAACACAACCAGTTGTTAAATAACTCTTAATACTCCAAACTACACCAAAGATGACGGATGGTATTTGGAAGTATACAATATTTCTTAAGTTGAATATCTGATTATTTATTAAGAAAAAACAAAAAACAAAATATAAAAAGAAAACTATAACGCCGCTTACTTTCAATTGGAAGATAAAGAATGTAAGTAGCGAAAGAAGCACAAAATCTATATCCCTTACCTTTCTTTGCTTAACTGAATTAAGAATTATAAGACTTACGAAACAAAATAAAACTCCTACAGCAATATCTTGCTTGCCAACACCCTGAATATAGGGAAAACCATTTCTGCCTCCACTGGCTCCAAAATTGTCTAAAAAAGAAAAAAACAGTAAAAAGAATGAGGCTGCTTTCAAGTTTTTATTTTTTGTTGACAATAGATTGTATGAAATAAAAATAAAGAAAAAGTGAATAAAAAATAGTGTTAGAAAGTGAAGAAGAATAAAAGATGAATCAAACCAAAAAAAAGCAGAGATATATTCATTTATTGACGACATTCCAAAAGGCCAAAAAATATTTACCATTCCAATTATTAAATTTGATTCTCTTAGCCAATTTTGATGATTGAGGTGATAATAACCAGCATCATAATGAAAATTTGTTGTAGAGGAACTAATAATTAATATTGATGGAATAACTAAATAAAATAAAAGATTGTTAAGAGTGAAAAAATTATAAAAGTTTATTTTTAAATTCAAATTCAAAAAGTTTATAAAAATTAAAGAAAATAAAATAATAAATACAAAAGGACTTTTTAGTGGCATAAAGAAATTAAGTAGAATTAAAAAGTTCCCTAAAAAAACAAGTCCAAGTACCGGATAAATAATTGGTGATTTAATTTTAAATATTTCTTCAGGCAAATTTTTAGTTTTAAATAATAAAATTTGAATTATTAAAATAAAAGATCTCCCCAGTAAAAATAAAAATAAATAAAATATTAGATATTTTAAGATAAGCTCACTGAACAAAGAGATTAATTGAATCATGAAAAGATTCTAGTCTTTGCTTTATTTTTCTTATTCACTTTAAAAACTCTATTTCGTACGACCACGATCTTTTATCATTGTTTTGGTCAAGTTTATGTGGAAGATCGTTTTCTATAAAGTCTAAATTACTAAATTTAGAAAATGTTAATTCAATGACCTCAGGAATTCCATTTTCTGAAATATTTCCATAATTGTTTATGTGAATATGTACAAGGTTGAGATCAAATAAACTTATAAAATTTTCAATTTTATTTATATTCTTAGTAACAGTGTGAAATTCAATTACTAAAGCAGTAAAAAGTTCACTTTTTTCTATTATTTCATCAAGTAGGTAATACTCATCACCTTCAATATCTATTTTCAAGAAAATCTTATTACTTTTTTTTGGAATATTTTTTAAAGTGTCTTTAAATGCAATATATCCCTCATCATTCCCAACAAATTTTTCAAAATGATTAGGCCCCTTTTTACTATGTAAAATTTTAAAAAATTTATAAAAATTTAGTGGGAGGCGAAACCAAAATTTTGATACTTCAAAGTATTCTTTACTTGGCTTTGTAACTAAGCCTTGGATTCTCATTTTTAATTTCTTTATAAAAAAAATTGGCCCTACTGAACCATCGTAGGTATGAACAAGAGAGTTAGTCCTAAAATAAAATTCTTCTTCAAAAGACCAATCATGATCTATGCCAAATGACAACAATACATCACTTTCTAACATTGATTTTTTTTCGATAAGATAGCCCCCATCATTATTTCTTCCAAAACGGATTAATTTATCTGAGGAATAAGGTTTGAGAAAGCTGGGGAGATGAATTTTTTTAATCACTAGACTATCTTATCTTTATGTCTTTAAATTTTGTAATTTATCTTAGTAATAAATGATTAAAATTAAATAAGTTAAAAATACTTGAAAGGCACTAATCTAATTTTTAATGGTTAATAATAAGAAAAATATAATATTTATAGGATTCTCCTCTTTGATTGTAATCTATAGATACTTTTGGTCTACCATATCTCAATGGAGAGAAGACCAAGCAACAAATGTTTGGCTAGCTTTGACAGAATCAGTTCAGTCAACGCCTGTAGGGTTATTATCTTCTAAAGACATTCCTGTAACGAATGGAATGATAATTTTTGCTAAAATCTTTAACTTTATTGATAACTTATTGATTGCAACTTTACTTTTTTCAATTTTTCAAATTTTTTGCTTTTACCTTTTAGTTAGCCAGCTAGAGATTAATGAAAATAAAAAATTCAGTTTACTTATATTGCTTTCTGTTTCTACAGTATTAAGTAGCAGCTCTGTAGAGTTTTGGAATCAATGGATCTTCATATTATTTAATTGCTTGTTTTTTTATTGCTATCTTTTATTTTTGAAATCTAAAGAAGCTTTTTACCTTTTAGTTATGCTCCTTATTTCTACATTGCCTGCGGCATTTCACTTATCTGGAATTTTAAATACGACAGTAATGGGAATCATAATTTTTTATGAATTTTTTAGTGTTAAAGAAAAAAATAGTACGAGAAATAGTATTTTAAAATATTCAGTTCTAAGTTTTCTTGCCCTGCTTTATTCCTATTTTGTCTGGTTCAAATATTTTAAATTTGTTAGCCTTACCAAGATACTTTCATTTACAGATTTAACACTTTACGATAGAGTCAATATTCTTAGTGATAAGTTTTTAGAAATTCCTGGATTATTTTTAACTGCATGGACTAAACAAGGTTCTTTTTATATTCTTCAAGTAAACAGAGATATTGTTTCAAATCTAACTTTTAATTTGTTTAAAGTTTATGTTGAATCACATAAACTGATTACAGTATTATTTTTATTTTCTCTAGGTCTTATTTTTATATATAAAAATAAGAATTTTGAGCCGCTAGTTTCAAGATTTATTACTGCCTTATTATTTTTTATTGGCTTTTGTTCTTTAGTAAGCCCAGTGCTTGGTGGCCCAGATTTTACAGATTTTCAGAGGATGGACACCTATATTCAGTACTACCCTTTATTTCTAATTTTATGGTTTCTTGTAATTGATGAAGCTAGTGAAATAAAAATTAGATATATAAATTTAAAAAAAGCTGGTTTATCAGTATTGGTATTTTCAATTTTATTAAACCTGACTTTAAGTATTGGGATTATTTATGAAAATATAAACTACTCAGGAAATAAATTAACCGAAGCAGATGTTCCTTTAGTTGAGAAAATAGATGTTACAAAATATATCGCAGAGGATATGAACAAAAAACAAATAAAAACTGCCTCTATGTCCTATCAGCTAGGTGGTGGGATTTGGGATTGGATACCAGATCACAGTGAGGTATTTAGTAAATGGTATCCGCAGTACCCTTACACAATTGGAAGAGTCTATGACTATATGCTGCTTAACAAATATTCTATAAATAATGAATATGAAGGATTAAATAGTAGAGACTTTCAAAATAGTGACTACATAGTTTCTTATATTCTCAATGAACCAGAATTAGATAGTAAAGAAAATTATACAAACATCTTATTTAACAGATTACGCCTTTCTATAAGAAAATAAATAATGTTAAAAAATTTAAAAAAAGAATTTAAAGAAAATAAGTTAACACAGGTATTTTTTGTAGTAATTATTGTAGTTCTAGTATTCAATACCTTTAATTATTATCACGAACTTGGCTACGATGGACAGCATCATAAATACAATATGGAAGTACTTCCTTTAAATTTACCTACAGAAGAAGACACAAAAGAATTTTTTAATCCACCTTTACCATACCTGGTTCCTTCAGTAGCTGATAAAATTTGTGATAAGTTAATTGCACCAAATATTAATAATTTCAATTGTTCAAACTTTTATGGGAATGTTGGACAATTATTACAATCACTTATTTTTATTTTGTTACTCTACTGTTTATTACGAATTTCAGAATTAATTGAGCCTGGAAATAAGAATTATAAAAATAGTCTTTTATTACTTTTTCTCTTGCCAGCTGTGAACTATAAAACAGTAGTAATGATTCGGGGTGAAATTTACGTTTCTTTATTTATTTTTGCTTGTATTTTTCATTTTCTTAGCATTTTGAAAAGAGAAGAAATTACAGATAGAGATTTATTAATAAATTCACTTTTGCTTGGGTTTATCGGGCTAAGTAAACAATGGGGCTTATTATTTTTTCCGGCTTTAGGGACTATGTCTTTGATTGTATTTTTTTATAAAGATAAAAATTTTTCTATGAAATACTTAATTTACTCTGCCAAGTCTTTTTTATATTCTATTTTTATTTTTGGATGGTTTTATTTGTATCTATTTACTAATTACGGATCTATAACTGCATTTAATAGACTCCCTTCGAAGTTTTCATTTACAAACCAACCTTCCTCTTTTTACTTTGATTTAGCACTACAGGATTTATTTTCTAGACCAATAAGAGGATTCAGCCTTACAAATAAATTATTTCCAATTTTACACGCTGATACATGGGGGGATTATTGGGGATATTTTTTAGTAACATTAGGAAAGGGGGGTAGAGAAAATTTTGATATTGTTCCATATCTTGGAAGGGTTAACTTAATTGCATTAATACCAACCTTTATTCTTTTAGCTGGGTTAATTTACTCCGTTGTTACGCTCAGAAAAAAAAGTGATATAGGTCAAATATTTTATATATTAATTTCACTAACTGTTTCATTTATGTGGATTGGATATATTTGGTTTCTAATAAAGTATCCAAACCTTGAAAAAGGAGACACAATAAAAGGAACTTATATTATATCCTTAATAAATCTCCTCCCATTTTTTGGTGCAAATTTACTTGAAAAAGTAAGATCTATTAATGAAAAAATTTATAATTATATATTTTATTTATTATTGATAGTATTTTTGCACAATCTTCCAACCTATATAACTAGATTTTCAGGAATATATACGTAACTTAAAAATTATTGAATAAATTTATCTTCAATTTTTTTATATACCTTAGTTTCTATTTGCTCAAGTTTTGTAACAAGATCTGAATTATTTTTTTCTGTCTCTTTCCAAATTGGAACCATAGCATTCCACAAACCTTCACCTTTGTATCTTGAATAAAGTGAAGCACCTACGTGAAGAGCAATTACTATATAACTTAAAAATGCTGAAAACTCATGTATAACAATAGCTATCTCTATTCCTGCCATTCCTAAATTGAAAAGACCAGCAATTAGAAGTCCAGTAGTTGGGAGCATTATCAAGCTAAAATAAACTAACCTATGCACGGTTTTTGCAATTAAAAGATGACCTCTAGGCACATCATTATTTGCACCAAGTAAAGCAGGTGTATCTTTCATGTAAAAATACCTTATCAAAACAAGGATTAAAAATATTGTAGCGAATAGTA